>OGDN01000308.1_pt1 | contig 102482 bp, 100 predicted proteins | sample 1570271 | NCBI WGS metagenome assembly OGDN01 (sample SAMEA4384481, study PRJEB24528) | human gut metagenome | reverse complement strand
AATATTTTCATGATTCTATTGGTGACTTTCGCGAAGCAGAAAGGCGGATTATAACAATGAATACAATAACGATGCAGTTAAATGCAGATGAACTGATCTTACAGGCGCTGCGCGAAGATATTACGAGTGAGGATATTACGACCAATGCCGTAATGCCGGAGAAAAAGCTGGGAAGGGTAGAATTGATCTGTAAGCAGGATGGTGTGATCGCCGGACTGGATGTATTTGCCCGCGTATTTTCCCTGCTGGATCCGGCGACAGAAATTACCTTTTTCTGTAAAGACGGCGATGAAGTGAAAAATGGTCAGAAGATGGCTGTGCTGACAGGCGATATTCGTATTTTGCTTTCCGGAGAGCGTGTAGCGCTGAATTATCTGCAGCGCATGAGCGGAATCGCGACTTACACCAAATCAATCGCAAAACTGTTGGAAGGTACCAAGACAAAGCTTCTGGATACGAGAAAGACGACACCGAATATGCGAGTATTTGAAAAATATGCCGTAAAGGTCGGAGGTGGATACAATCACCGTTATAACCTTTCCGACGGTGTGCTTTTGAAAGACAATCACATCGGAGCTGCCGGAAGTGTGACGAAAGCGGTTCAGATGGCAAAGGAGTACGCGCCATTTGTAAGAAAGATTGAGATCGAAGTTGAGAATCTTGATATGGTAAAAGAGGCTGTAGAGGCCGGTGCCGATATCATTATGCTCGACAATATGACGCCGGAAGATATGACAAAAGCCATCGAGATCATTGATGGACGTGCAGAGACCGAGTGCTCGGGAAATGTTACGAGAGAAAATGTTGACCGCCTTACGAAGATTGGTGTCGATTATATCTCCAGCGGAGCATTGACACATTCTGCTCCAATTTTGGATATTTCATTGAAAAATCTGCATCCGGTAGAATAATTTGAAAGATTGAGAAAATGAAATGCTCCGCGTGATCTCGGAGCATTTTTTAAGTTTCTTAAACGTGAAAAAGAACCGCCGTCACGGTTCTTTTTCTGAAAGAGGAGTTTTATGAAAAAATATCAAAAATAAGATAACTACCAAAATTAAGTTTTATAAGTTGAAGTTGTTTATCTTTAACTTATGGTCTTAGTATATACTTAAAATGTGAATAAATGATGTTCAAATTTTCGAAAATTTGTGAACGTTTTGTAAAAACGATTTTCTTAGTTCGTTTATACAATTTTTATCGGAAGCCGCCACCGGAAGAATGTCCTCCGGCACCCCCGCCACCGCCGGAAAAACTTCGTCCACCGCGCCCTTTGGAAGGAGACGACGTCATGACCATGCGGGCAGAGGACATCGTTGTAGTAAGTGAAGAAGCAAAGGCACGTGTGGTGTAAAGGTTGCTTCCATGATACCAGTGAGCCGGTTCGATAGCGATATCTTCAAATTTATCAATCCATTTGTCTGAAACTCCCAATATATAAGTGTAAGGAAGAATATCATAAAAATAGGATGGATTTTCGGTTACCAGCATTTCAAGCCGGTCTTTATCGGCAACTTCCAAAAAATGTTTAAAGCCACGAATGCGGCCTAACATTTCCGTCCCATATGGGGTACGCTTTGGCACAAGATAGCGGAAAATTGCCATGCCAAAGGAGCAGATAATGGAAAAGATAAGCATCTGCAGAAAAAACGGTGCGGTGTAAGCTAATTTTACTAACGATGTGATGACGGAACTGAGCCCGAAAAGGATACTCCATACGATTAAAAATATTTTGTTGCTGATGCCCGGTTTCGAAGGAAGTTGTGTCAACACAAGAAGGGCTGTCAGAGGAAACAAACTTAAAAAGAAGGCAATTGACAGATCGCCTTCTGCGGCATAAAGGGAACGCACCAGACCGCAAAGCAGAGACAGAACGATCATCAAAGTGATAGGAAGTCTTTTTGACAAAGAAGAAGATTCAAAAATAATCTTCTGGTTATCTTTACTGTTCATATCATCTGCGATGTCTCCTAAAACGCGGTAAAATTTATTGGTCAGCATACTTTTTGACACAATCGTTCGTCCGGCAAATAAACCATCAAAAAAACGTTGTTCAATGGAGTTGACACCATCATAATCTTTTTCCTTTTTCAAGATAAAATCGCTCGATTTTATCAATCCTCCAAGTGTTTCTTCCGTTTTGGCTTCGATGGAAAGATATCCTTTGGAAGCAAGATACACAATCATGGAAGTAAGGTCTTCGTTTGTGACCTTGCCTTTATAGAGAAGAGCAATTTCGGCACTGTTGTGGTCATCCGGAGGATAAAATTCTGTGACATCGACCGGCTTGTCATCGTGTCCCCAGATAAACCAGATCAGAAAAGCTCCAATCAAAAGTACGAAAGGGATGGCGAAGATCAGATAATCATAAAACCGGATCGTGGCAGGAGTTATGGCATCTTTTTTCGCCTGTTCGCAGATAGCATCAAAAGACTCACCTTGCTCTACTGCTGTAGAAAAAGTGCGGTCCGGAAATTGGATTAAAGCTGTCATATAATGTGACGAAGGGAGAGTGCCTTGTGAATCCATGCGCACACCGCCGTTTTCAAAAGTAATCGTGCCGTTCGGATAACCAAATGCCCAGATTTTTGCGTTATTTTCATTTAGTTTCAGCATATTTGAGTGAATATACACGGAAACGTTGTCCGGATTTTGCTTCATTTGTTCCGGGATAAAACTAAAATAAAGTCCCTGCGCATCTTCGTATTGATTGATAATGTTGGTAATATTGTATGTAAGCGTGTAAGTCCGGTTTCCGTATTTGGTGATTCCCCAGCAAAGCTCAAGTGTATCGCCGTTGTTAACGATGCCACATTTTTCCCGTTTGTCTACAAAAAAGCCATTCGTATCCCAGTGATCCTGCAGTTCATAATGGTTTCCCAAGTCATCACTGACAGAAAAATCGGTGATCTCGCAGGCACCCAGATTTCCATATGGCCGGTAGCCTTCTGTTCCCTGGTAGACAGAAACCTGCCAGACTTCTTTGATATGAGCGGTTCCGTTTGCATCGATCGAAACATCCATATCAATCCGTTCAATGGAGTTGCTGTCCTCCGCATAAGCCGCCTCCTGCAAAAAGAGGCAGGAGAGCAAAAGCAGTCCCAAAAAGAAAATAGTTGCAAAAAATGATTTTTTCATAAAAATCCCCCTTTGTTATGGTAGTGTTAGATTCATTGTATCATAGGTGGCAGGGCATTTTCAACCTATGATACAACAAGTGTGTAAATAGTAGAAGTGTGATAGTATTGGTAACAAGCATCATCGGATGTTCTGTGATGCCGTAAATCAGAACAAGATAGACATCTTTTTTGGATGCCGTGATCTTGACTTTAAATCTGTGGATAAGTTAAGTGAGTTTGCAGGAAGAAATGCGGAAACTCAAGTAATATAAATCATTGTATTTTGCCTTGTTTTGTGCTATAATTTAAGGAGGAATTTATTCTCCGTTTTTTAAGGAAAACAGGAGAGCAAGGAGGTCACTTATGAAGGCAGGAAAACAAGTGCAGCAAGTGAAAAAGCGGCTTACGATACGCAAGTATATGCATATGCAGTTTTTACGTATCGGGTTTGCGGTTAGTGGCGTCGTGGGTGTGTTGGCATTGATCGGTATTTATGAAGGAATTTTGCTGGCAAAAGAAGATACAAGGTTTGATTTGGCAACGGAAAACAAAATTGCTATTATCGTAGGTGTGATTCTGGCAATTGTAGTGATCAGTGTTGTTGGAGTTGATCTGTTTTTAAATAAGATCGCAAAACAGGTGATTCGCAGAGTGAAAGAACCGATTGATATTATGGATCATGCGATGGACGAACTGGCGAAGGGGAATCTGGATACCAAGATTGAATATCAGATGCAGGATGAATTTGTCAATATGATGGGAAATACAAATTTTGCCATGCAGGAATTGAAACGTTATGTGGATGATATTTCGATGAACTTGAAGCAGATCAGCGAGAAAGATATTGACTTGAAAGAAGTTCAGAACTATATCGGTGATTTTGTTGAGATTAAAGATTCCATGATAGAGATTATAAGTAGTTTGAATACGACATTGAAAGAAATGAAGGAGTCATTTGGAGAAGTGTGTGACGGAGCGGATACGTTGGCACAGTCCGCGCAGTCAATGGCAGATGGTGCACAGCAGCAGTCCGATCATATTCGCAGCCTTGTGGATAATATTGGAAATGTTTCTAACTCGGTACACGATAGCACAAGTAAAACGGATGAAGTGGAAAAACTTTCCAGAGATGCGGTGCAGCAGATACAGGAAGGCGAAGACAAGATGGATAATCTTGTCAAAGCGATGGATCTGATTCGCGAAGAGTCCAATGAAATTGCAAATATTATCGAAGTGATCGGCGGTATCGCAGAGCAGACCAATCTTCTTGCACTCAATGCTTCGATTGAGGCAGCGCGTGCCGGAGAACATGGAAAAGGGTTTGCCGTTGTCGCCGGCGAAATCGGTACGCTGGCAGGTTCGAGTGCCGAGGCGGCGCAGAATATCACCGATTTGATTCACAAGAGTATTGCGGCTGTTAATAACGGGGTATCGCTTACCGGAGAGACCGTACATATGATGGATGGCATTACGAAGATATGGGAAGAAATTTCTTCCCATATCACAGAGATCACACAGGCGACAAAAGAACAGGACGCCTACCTTCAGGATATGCTTACTTCGGCGGGAGAGATTGCTGCCGTAGTGGACAAAAATACTGCTTCTTCCCAGGAAAGTTCCGCACTTTCCCAGGAACTTCTCAGTGAGATGGAAAATGCGATGGAATTGATCGATCAGTACAAACTGCGTGCATAATAGTATAGAAGAAATGATACGTAATCCCGGTTTCTTGGAGTGCCAAGAGCCGGGATTTTGCTCGATTTATGCGAAAAAAGAAAAGAAGTTGTCGGGATGTGCCGACAGCTTTTTGAAAAAAGAGAGTTTTTCTCTTGCAATTTAGAAGGAAAGTCGGTATGATATTTCATAGAGAAAATACAAAGAGAAAGGGAGGCGCATGACATGATTAATTTTGAAGAAGAATTGGAAAAGTATGAGCCAAGTTTAGATATTGAGCAGGTAAGTGAAGTGGTAAATAACAGTAATAATATGACAGATGTGACAGATATTATGAGAGAATTGATTGCAGAAGTAAAAGGTACGATGTAAGAGTGGGAGGAAAACGATGAAATGTCCACGATGTGATACGATAATAACAGAGGATGCTCCGGTCTGCCGCTTTTGCGGACAGGATCTTAGAGCACTGCATCATGCACGCAAATTGTCAAATGCCTATTATAATATTGGCTTGGAAAAGGCGAAGGTGCGCGACTTGTCGGGAGCAATCCTGGTTTTGAAAAAGAGCTTAAACTTTAATAAGCATAATACCGAGGCAAGAAACCTTCTTGGTCTGGTATACAATGAAATGGGCGAGACGATCGCAGCCCTCAGTGAATGGGTCTTAAGCGATTATCTCCAGCCGGAAGACAACCGGGCAAAGTATTATATTGATGTTGTTCAGAAAAATCAAAGTACACTGCAGACGGTAAACCAGACCATTAAGAAATATAATTCAGCATTGAAAGAGGCAAAAAATGACAATGAGGATCTGGCGATCATTCAATTGAAAAAGGCAGTCAGTCTGAATCCTAAATTTGTGAGAGCCTATCAACTGCTTGCCCTTTTATATATGAAGAGAAAGGATTATGTAAAGGCGGCAAAAGTGCTGAAACGTGCACGAAAGATTGACTTTAACAATACGACGACACTGCGTTATATGCAGGAGATCGGCGATACGTTTAGTGAGCCGAAAGGCAAGGAAAATTCTCCGAAAGCATTTGCAAAACAGGCGGAGAAAGAGACACAGGCAAACACGGCAAATGTGACGCCGGTGGGAACATACCGGGAAGAAAAAAAACGATGGATGCCCGCCGTCAACATTATTATTGGAGTCGTTATCGGAATTATTGTAAGTGTGGTGCTTGTATATCCTACGATGAAGGGAAACACACTGGGAAATAATTCCAGCGATATTACAGAAGCAAAGGAAATGCTTTCGGTTAAGGAAGCACAGATTTCTACGCTGGAGAAGGAGAAAAAGACGCTGCAGGACAAAGCGGATGCGTTACAGAAAGAAATCGACGATGGAGAAACTAAGAAGAGCGCGGAAGTGGAAAAACTCAACAATCTTGTAATGGCTGTAAAATACTATCAGGACGGTGACCGGCTTCTGGCTGCTTCGACGGTAAATGGCTACAAAGACAGCGATTTTACGACGCAGGAAGCGAAGGATCTTCTGGCGGCAGTATCGAAAAAGATTACTGCGGCAGATGCGCAGAAATTATTTGAAGAGGGGCGTAAAGCCTTTAACTCAGGTAAATACAGTGAAGCAGAAAATCTTTTGAAACAAGTTCTTTCGATTGATGAGAAAAATCTCGATGCCCTGTATTTTATGGGTCGCGTGTACCATCAGACGGGAAAGACGAAAAAAGCACAAAGCTATTATCAAAAAGTCATTGACACCGATGCAAACAGCGGCCGTGCGTCGGAAGCGAAGAGCCGGCTGAATCAGCTGGGTGTCAAAACGGATTGACCGGATAAAAAACAGAAAAGAACGCATGAAAAAAGCTATGGATGGAAGACAAAAGTCTTCGGCCATAGTTTTTTATTTCCCAAATTTCTATGAAAGGAGAATGAAATCTCGATGGAAACATTTTCATTAGAGCGCAGCGGCGCAAATTTAATACTACATATCAGTGAGGAGCTGGATCATCATACGGCGGGGCAGCTCAGCCGTACAATCGATGTGTTGATTGAAAAGGGCAATGTAAAGAACATTGTATTTGATTTTGACGGAATGACCTTTATGGATAGTTCGGGAATCGGTATGGTGATGGGACGTTATAAGAAGATGGGATATCTTGGGGGCAACGTCTATGTTACCGGTGTGGGAAAAGGAATTGACCGCATTTTTTCGATGTCCGGGTTGTATAAGATTATTCAAAAAGTGTAAAGATGGAGGCTTAGAGCTGAAAATGAGTGGAAAAAATGAAATTATTATGGAATTTTCAAGTAATTCCGAAAATGAAAGTCTGGCAAGAACGGTAATCAGTGCGTTTGTGGCGCGACTGGATCCGACGCTTGAAGAATTGGCAGATATTAAAACGGCGGTGTCTGAAGCGGTAACCAACGCGATCATTCACGGATATGAAAAGAATCCGGGGATGGTGCGAATGGCGGCGAAGATTGAGGACAATGTGGTGTCGGTCGAAATATCGGACACGGGAGCCGGAATTGAAAATCTGGAAAAGGCAATGGAACCCATGTACACGACAAAACCGGAACTTGACCGGTCGGGGATGGGCTTTGCGTTTATGGAAGCGTTTATGGATGAGCTTGATGTGCAGTCGGAATTGGGAAAAGGTACGACGATTCGTATGAAAAAGACGATTTACAGCGCGATACATATCTCTTAACTGCCAAAAAGACGTGGAGGTGAAAATGGAAACCTTAGAACTAATCAAACGAGCACGTTCCGGGGATAAATTGGCAAGAGAACAAGTAATCGAAGAAAATATGGGCTTGGTATACAGCATCGTGAAACGATTTGCGGGCAGAGGGTATGACAGCGAAGAACTCAGTCAGATCGGCGCGATCGGATTGATAAAGGCGGTGGATAAATTTGACCTGCGGTTTGACGTACGGTTTTCGACGTATGCGGTACCTTTGATCACGGGGGAGATCAAGCGTTTTTTGCGGGATGACGGCATGGTACGGGTCAGTCGCAGCATCAAAGAAAACAGCTGGCGCGTCAAACGGATGGCGGCCGAACTTTCGCAGAAACTGGAGCGCGAACCCTCGATGGATGAATTGTCGGCAGCAGTCGAACTTCCGGTAGAAGATATTGTGCTGGCGTTGGAGGCGACAGCGGAAGTGGAGTCGCTTCATAAACCGATCTGCTTCCAGGATGGAAAAGAGGTGTCGCTGGAAGAAAAAATACCGGAGCGGAAAGACTGGCAGGAAGAGTTGATGAACCGTCTTATCGTCGAAGAGCTTCTGGAACAGTTGCAGACCAAAGAAAGGGAGCTCATCCAGATGCGTTATTACGACGGAAAAACACAGAGGGAAATTGCGGAACATCTGGGAATCAGCCAGGTTCAAGTCAGTCGCCTGGAGAAAAAACTGCTTTTACAGATGAGAGAAAAAATTGCGGGAAAAAAATTTCAAAAAAATATTGACAATCCTAAAATCATATGGTAGAATAATTCTTGCGTGTTGAGAGATACGCAAGATAAATGTGGGTTTAGCTCAGCTGGATAGAGCGTTTGGCTACGGACCAAAAGGTCGGGGGTTCGAATCCTCTAACCCACGTAAAGCGATTGAATGTTCATTCAATCGCTTTTTTTAATAATTACGTCCGTCTCAGAAAAGAAAACATTTTCTGCTTGCAGAAAAAATGGTTTCTTTTTTAGAGACACAAAACCAATGAGCATGTAGTACGACAGTACGGAATGCGAATTGTGTTTGCAAATTGCGAGAGCGTAAGCGCAGCAATTTGTAAGGATGTAATTATTGTAGCACAAGCCTAACAAGCACCGTGAGCGCTTGCGGTCGGCATTACAGAAAGGAGCATACTATGTGGTTAGCAGACGGATGGAAAGAATATGAAGTTATTGACACTTCCAATGGAGAAAAGTTAGAGCGATGGGGAGATTATATCCTGGTTCGCCCGGACCCGCAGGTGATCTGGGACACACCGCATGATGCCCCACAGTGGAAGAAGAAAAATGCGCACTATCATAGAAGCAATAAGGGAGGCGGAGAATGGCAGTTCTTTGATCTGCCGAAGCAGTGGGATGTCCATTACCGGGATCTGACCTTCCATTTGAAACCATTTAGTTTTAAACATACAGGACTTTTTCCAGAGCAGGCAGTCAATTGGGACTGGGCATCGGGACTGATCCGCCGCGCCGGACGACCGGTCAAAGTACTGAATCTGTTCGCCTATACGGGAGGAGCTACGGTGGCCTGTGCAAAAGCGGGAGCAGCCGTTACGCATGTGGATGCCTCTAAGGGGATGGTTACCTGGGCAAAAGAAAATGCGGCGGCATCCGGACTTGCAGATGCGCCGATCCGCTATCTTGTGGACGACTGCGTGAAATTTGTTGAGCGCGAGATCCGCCGCGGAAATCATTATGACGGGATTATCATGGATCCACCATCGTATGGAAGAGGACCGAAAGGGGAAATCTGGAAGATTGAGGAGAAAATCTTTCCGCTTGTGAATCTTTGCACAAAGATTTTGTCCAAAGATCCCTTGTTCTTTTTGATCAATTCCTATACAACCGGTCTGCAGCCGGCGGTATTGTCTTATATGCTGGAACTGGCGGTAGGGAAGCCGTTTGGCGGCAAAGTGACAGCGGATGAGATCGGGCTTCCGGTAAGCAGCAATGGACTGGTTTTGCCATGTGGCGCGAGCGGACGGTTTGAAATGTGTGACAACTTGAAATAGAACAAAAGTACGACGACAAATGTAGAGTAAATTGATGCACAAAGTTATCCACAAAAAAACATGCCGAATTACGATAATTTTGAGTTATACACAAAGTTATCCACATTATCCACAACTTCGGTAGACTTTTGTAGGCGAAAAGAACACCGGGATGACAAATCGACGAGTTGTATGACAATTTGTGAAAATCTTGTGAATTTGCTTAAAAAAATTAAAAATTTAGTTGCTCATTTGTGCATTTTGTAGTATACTATAGTCATGGGACAGGTAATAGATGAAATGCCTGACATTCCCGAATATTTTGGGCAAAGGAGCTGATTATCATGAATTTAGTAATTAGTGGAAAAAATTTAGATATAACGGAGGGCTTACGTTCTGCCATTGAAGAAAAGATCGGCAAACTCGAAAGATACTTTACCGATACGACAGAAGTATATGTTACGTTGAGCACGGAGAAAAACCGTCAGAAGATCGAGATTACGATTCCGATGAAAGGAAGCATCATTCGTGCGGAAGAAGTTAGCTCGGATATGTACGTATCCATTGACCTGGTAGAAGAAGTCATCGAGAGACAACTTCGCAAATACAAAAATAAATTGATCGACAAGGAGCAGAATGCTGCACACCTGAGCCAGTCATTTATTGAGGCTGATGATTTCGAAGATGAAGATATTCAGATCATCCGTTCCAAGAAATTTGCGATGAAACCGATGGATCCGGAAGAAGCTTGTGTACAGATGGAACTGATCGGACATAATTTCTTTGTATTCCGCAATTCTGAGACAGACGAAGTAAATGTGGTGTATAAGAGAAAAGGAAATACGTATGGTTTAATCGAACCGGAATTCTAAAACATATCTGTAAACGACGAAAATAATAACAAACCGGTATGCTGATGAGCAGTCAGTATACCGGCTTTTTTTGTGACAAAGTTGTGAACGGTTTGTAAAAAACCGCTTGAAAAACAAATTATGTATTGAAAGAACGGCCTGCAAGTGATAAAATAATCAAAGGTTATGATTTGAAATACTACACTTATTTTTAGTGTGGAGAAATATATGGAGAGTGAACACATGGGAATTTTAAGTAAGTTTGTTGGAACACACAGTGAAAGAGAAGTAAAACGCGTGCTTCCAATTGTTGACAAAATTGAATCTTTGGAGCCGGATTTTGAAAAGTTATCCGATGAAGAATTGCGGGATAAAACCAGAGAATTTAAGAGCAGACTCGCGGGGGGAGAGACATTAGATGATATTTTGCCAGAGGCTTATGCGGTAGTGCGTGAAGCGGCCAAGAGAACAATCGGCATGCGCCATTACCGCGTGCAGCTGATCGGTGGTGTGATATTGCACCAGGGACGTATCACAGAGATGCGTACCGGTGAAGGTAAGACGCTGGTATCTACTCTTCCGGCGTATTTGAATGCATTGGAAGGAAAGGGCGTACATATCGTTACGGTCAATGATTATCTGGCAAAACGTGACGCCGAGTGGATGGGACAGGTACATGAATTTTTGGGACTTACCGTTGGATGTATCTTGAACAGCATGGACAATGATGAGAGAAGAGAAGCTTACAATTGTGATATCACGTATGCGACAAACAATGAACTTGGATTTGATTATCTGCGTGATAACATGGTTATTTATAAAGAGCAGCTGGTTCAGCGTGAACTGAATTATGCGATCGTCGATGAGGTCGATTCGGTATTGATCGATGAGGCGAGAACGCCGTTGATCATTTCCGGAAGCAGCGGAAAATCGACAAAGATTTATGAGGCATGTGACAATCTTGCCAAACAGTTAAAACGTGGTACAGCAAAAGAACTTTCGAAAATGGATCTCATTATGAAAGAAGATGACATGGAGACCGGAGATTTTGTTGTGGACGAAAAGGAAAAAACGGTAAATCTTACCGCGCAGGGTGTTGAAAAGGTAGAGCGTTTCTTCCATATTGAGAACCTGGCGGATCCGGAGAACCTTGAGATCCAGCATTGTATTATTCTCGCACTTCGTGCGCACAATCTGATGTTCCGCGACAAGGATTATGTGGTAAAAGACGATGAAGTGCTGATCGTAGATGAATTTACCGGACGTATTATGCCGGGACGCCGTTATTCCGACGGTCTGCATCAGGCGATCGAAGCAAAAGAGCATGTAAAAGTAAAAAGAGAAAGTAAGACGCTGGCAACGATTACGTTCCAGAACTTCTTTAATAAATACAATAAAAAATGCGGTATGACAGGTACAGCGCTTACCGAGGAAAAAGAGTTCCGTGAGATTTACGGAATGGACGTTGTGGAAGTACCTACTAATAAACCGATTGCCCGTATTGACTACAACGATTCGGTTTATAAGACAAAACGTGAAAAACTGAATGCGATCGTGGAAGATATTGCAGATTGCTACGAGCGTAAACAGCCGGTTCTCGTCGGTACGATTACGATTGAGGCATCCGAAGAACTCAGCGAAATGTTGAAACGACGTGGAATCAAGCACAAAGTCTTGAATGCGAAGTATCATGAGATGGAGGCAGAAATCATTGCCGATGCCGGTGTGGCCGGTGCGGTGACAATCGCGACGAACATGGCCGGACGTGGTACCGATATCAAACTCGGAGAGGGAGTTCAGGAACTTGGCGGACTTCGTATCATTGGTACCGAGCGTCATGAGTCCAGACGTATCGACAATCAGCTGCGTGGACGTGCCGGACGTCAGGGAGATCCCGGTGAATCCAAGTTCTACATTTCCCTGGAAGATGACTTGATGCGTTTGTTTGGTTCCCAGAATCTGATGAAGGTATTTAATTCTCTTGGTATGCCGGAAGGTGAGCAGATTCAGCACCGCATGCTGAATAAAGCCATTGAGCGTGCCCAGATGAAGATTGAAAATAATAACTACGGAATCCGTAAAAATCTGCTGGAATACGATATTATCAACAACCAGCAGCGTGAGATCATTTATGCAGAACGCCGTAAAGTATTGGATGGCGAGAGCATGCGTGATACCATTTACGGTATGATTGATGAAGTGATTGAAAAATATGTCGGACGCACAATCGGCGACGACCAGATTCCGGAAGACTGGGATCTTGCGGAATTGAATATGAATCTGCTTCCGATCATTCCGTTTGAGCCGATTACATTTGATCCGGAACGCGACAAGAATTTGAATAAAGCGGGACTTCTTCAGAATTTGAAAGAAGAGGCACTTCGTATTTATGAATCCAAAGAGGCAGAATTTCCGGAGCCGGAGCAGATTCGTGAGATTGAGCGTGTAATTCTTTTGAAAGTGACAGACCAGCACTGGATGAACCATATCGACGATATGGATCAGCTCCGTCAGGGAATCGGTCTTCAGGCTTATGGACAGAGAGATCCTGTAACGGAGTATCGTTTCCAGGGCTATGATATGTTTGAAGAAATGACAGAATCCATCCGTGAGGAAACAGTTAAGGCATTGATGCATGTGCGTATCGAGCAGAAAGTAGAGCGTGAGCAGGTGGCAAAAGAAACCGGAACAAACAAAGACGACTCTGCCAATGCACCGGTACAGCGCAAAACGGAAAAAGTTGGAAGAAATGATCCATGTCCTTGTGGAAGTGGTAAGAAATATAAATATTGTTGTGGAAAGTAGAGACGTCACGTGGTAGAATTAGATAATTACAAAGTAGAATTAAGTTCATATGAGCAGCCGCTTGCGGAAGTCAGAGATTCTTTGAATCTCGGAGACAAGCGATACCGCATCGAGGAATTGGAGAAAAATATGGAGGCTCCGGATTTTTGGGATGATTCCGAAAAGGCGAGCCAGGCCATGAAGGAAGTCAAAGACCTCAAAGATATCGTGGGACGCGCAGACGGTCTGCAGCAAAAGTATGAGGATATCATGACGCTGATTGAGATGGCGTATGAGGAAGAAGATGAGGAACTCGCTGCGGAGATCGGCGAGGAACTTGCCGCATTTACTTCCGAGTTTGATGATCTTCGTATTACGACGATGCTTACCGGCGAGTACGATGACAGCAATGCTATCCTTACATTGCATGCCGGTGCCGGCGGTACCGAGAGCTGCGACTGGGCGAGCATGCTCTGCCGTATGTATCAGCGCTGGGCAGAGAAAAAAGGATATTCTGTGGAAATGCTTGATTTTCTGGATGGAGAGGAAGCCGGATTAAAATCCGTTACACTGCAGATTAATGGAACCAATGCATATGGCTATCTGAAGAGTGAGCATGGGGTTCACCGCCTCGTCCGCATTTCTCCGTTTAATGCAGCGGGAAAACGCCAGACCTCGTTTGTTTCGTGTGATGTGATGCCGGATATTGAGCAGGATCTTGATATCGAGATTGCCGATGATGATATTCGAATTGATACCTATCGCTCAAGTGGTGCCGGAGGACAGCATATCAATAAAACGTCTTCCGCGATTCGAATCACTCATTTTCCTACCGGAATTGTGGTGCAGTGCCAAAATGAGCGTTCGCAGCATATGAATAAAGATAAGGCGATGCAGATGTTGAAAGCTAAACTGTATTTGCTCAAACAACAGGAAAATCGCGAGAAGGAGTCTGATATCCGAGGGGAACAGAAAGAGATTGGCTGGGGTAACCAGATCCGCTCGTATGTAATGCAGCCGTATACGATGGTAAAAGATCACCGAACCAATGTAGAGACGGGAAATGTCGCTGCGGTCATGGACGGAGATCTTGATATATTTATCAATGGCTATTTGAAATGGATCAACAGTTGATGATCTGCGATAAATGAGGAGGCAAGGATGAAGGAAATAATTGTATTTTTTCTAAGTGATAAAGAATATGGTATCGAGATCAGCGGGATGCAAAGTTTGGAAAATTACCGAGAGATTCAGCATGCCAGTGATTTGCCGGACGGAATGAATGGCTTGGTACAGATTCGTGATGACATTTATCCGGTTTATGATATGAAACAGAAATTCTGTCTTCCGGCAAAAGAGGTGACAGAAGATACAAAAATCCTTCTTCTTCGAACTCATGCAGGGAAGGTTGCGATTGTAGTGGATCGCGTTGGAAAGGTATTTCGCGCTGAGGATAAAGATATTCAGGAATTTCCGAGAGTGGCGCGCACGCGTGATACGGATTATATCAATTTCATTGCCAAACGTGGCAATGATTTGATCGTAGTAGTAAATCCGGACACATTGCTGACAGATGAGCAATATGCCGCGGTTGAAGAGAAAGAGTCTCATGCGGAGGAAACTTCGGATGATTCAAATACAAATAATGGAGGAAAATTATGAAAATTGCAGTATTAGGTTATGGTACAATTGGTTCAGGAGTTGTTGAGATTGTGAATACAAACGCAGCAACGATCGCAAAACGTGCCGGCGAAGAGATTGAAGTGAAATATGTACTCGATCTGCGTGATTTCCCGGGAGATCCGGTGCAGGATATTTTAGTACATGATTATTCCATCATCGCACAGGATGAGGATGTAGATATCATCGTCGAGACAATGGGCGGAACCAAACCAGCATACGATTTTGTGAAAACTGCGCTTCTGAATGGAAAGAGCGTTTGCTCATCCAACAAAGAACTGGTAGCTGCACATGGGGCAGAATTGCTTCAGATCGCACGTGAGAAAAATGTCAACTTCTATTTTGAGGCTAGTGTAGGCGGTGGTATTCCGATTATCCGTCCTTTGAATCAGTGCATTACTGCAGATGAAATTGAATCCATCAATGGTATTTTAAATGGAACGACAAACTTTATTCTGACGAAAATGGCAGAAGAAGGGGCGGATTTTGATGTTGTCCTGAAACAGGCCCAGGAACTCGGATATGCAGAAAAAGATCCGACGGCAGATGTGGAAGGTTACGATGCCTGCCGTAAAATTGCCATTTTGACGTCTTTGGCATATGGTCAGCAGGTTGATTATCAGGATATTTATACAGAAGGTATTACCAAGATCACAGCGGAAGATTTTGAATATGCAAAGAAGATCAATGCAGCGATCAAAATTTTTGGTACAAGCAAAAAAGTTGGAGATAATGTATATGCTATGGTGGCTCCGCAGATGGTATATTCCTCTGAGCCATTGTATAGCGTAAATGGTGTGTTTAATGCGATTTCTGTAACAGGTAATATGCTTGGCGAAGTAATGTTTTATGGTGCCGGCGCAGGTAAACTTCCTACCGCAAGTGCAGTTGTAGCCGATGTTGTAGATGCTACGATCCACAAAGACGAAAATGTACCTGTAACTTGGGAAAGCGAAAAACTTCCGATTGCACCGATGGAAGAAATGGAAAATGCATTTTTTGTTCGTGTGGCAGAAGCAGATCGCAGCAAGATTACAGAACTTTTCGGCGACGTGACAATGATCGATGCAGGCATCGCCGGTGAATGTGGATTTATCACACCGGTTATGAAAGAAAAAGTTTTTGCAGAAAAAGCAGAAAAATTAACGTCTATGATTACACGTATTCGTGTAAATGCATAATAAAGTAGTAAGACCAGATATGGAAAGACGGAGGTAAAGAAGAGATGTTAGTCGTTAAGAAATTTGGTGGCACATCCGTAGCCAACAAAGAACGTATCTTCAACGTGGCAAAGCGTTGTATCGAAGATTATCAGAAAGGAAACGATGTTGTAGTTGTTCTCTCGGCAATGGGAAAACAGACCGATGTTTTGCTTGATATGGCAAATGATATCAATCCGAAAGCGTCGAAAAGAGAGCTTGATATGCTTCTTACAACCGGTGAGCAGACTTCAGTCGCTTTGATGGCGATGGCAATGCAGTCTTTGAATGTGCCGGCAATTTCCCTGAATGCCTTTCAGGTAGCTATGCATACTACATCAGTAGCAGGAAATGCTCGCTTGAAAAAGATTGATACGGAGCGTATCCAGCATGAACTGGAACAGAGAAAGATTGTTATTGTAACCGGATTCCAGGGAATTAGTCAATATGATGATTATACGACACTTGGCCGTGGAGGTTCCGACACAACAGCCGTTGCTTTGGCTGCTGCACTTCGTGCAGATGCCTGTGAGATTTACACAGACGTTGACGGCGTATATACGGCAGATCCAAGAATTGTTAAAGATGCTAAGAAACTGGATGAGATCACTTATGATGAAATGCTTGAATTGGCAAGTCTCGGTGCGGGCGTATTGCACAACCGCTCTGTGGAAATGGCGAAGAAATATGGAGTACAGCTTGTTGTACGTTCTAGTTTGAATACATCGGAAGGAACGGTAGTTAAGGAGGAAGTAAAAATGGAAAAAATGCTTGTAAGTGGAGTAGCATGTGATAAAAATGTAGCAAGAATCGCAGTTGTGGGATTGGAAGATCAGCCTGGTGTGGCATTTAAATTGTTCCGTCACCTCGCAAATCACAATGTAAATGTTGATATGATTCTTCAGTCTATCGGACGTGACAATACAAAGGACATCAGTTTTACAGTAACTGGCGATATGGCAGACATAGCTGTTGAGACGGTTGAAAGACACCGCAGCGGAAGCTTGAAATGTCAGGAGGTTAAAGTGAAGAAAGACGTTGCTAAAGTATCGATCGTAGGTGCCGGCATGCAGTCTAACCCTGGTGTAGCAGCACGTATGTTTGAAGCATTGTATTCAGCAAACGTAAACATCCAGCAGATCTCAACTTCAGAGATCCGTGTAACAGTTCTGATCGACCGCGAAGATACAGACCGTGCAATGAATGCCGTTCATAATGAATTTGATTTCTAATTTGTGGAAATTGAGTCGGATAAAAAATTGGAATTTACAATTATTGTATTTTAAAAAGGCACGAAAGCGACAGAGAAGTTGTTGCTTTCGTGCCTTTTTGGTGTGTTGGGGGATTGTCGAGAAGTGGGGGTGCCTGATGGGCTTTGGGGCGGCTGGCTTTTGCTGGGATAGCAGAGCTTGGACGGGATTATGGATTAGAGGGCAGCGACTCAAAAAGGCAGCGTAAATTGTGAAAGTTGCCAAAAAAAGTTGCCTTTGCTAGTTGTGAGAAGGCGAAAAGGCAACGTAAAACGGAAAAACCAGCGAAATCCGTTGCCTTCGCGCTCATCTCGCGAACCCGCACTACGTGCTCTGCCACCTGCTGCGCAGGCGGTTCGCTTCGATAAAGTAAGAAAAGAAGCAAATGGCTTGCAGCCGCTTGCTTCTTTTTTTCTTACCAGCGCATAAAACGCAAATATCCCAAAGTCAGAGACTTTGGGATATCCGTTGCACTCATATAATTTTCTAAATGTCCTTAGTCCAGCAAGCTGTCCACGGACATTATAGAAAATTACATTCGTTTTATGCGCTTATATCACTGTTTTGATTACGGATAAGATTTGGTCTGGTTCGAATGGTTTTTGGATAAATTCGGAAGCTCCAAGCTTGATCGCTTCTACCATTTTGGATTTCTGGCCTGCTGCGGTTACCATGATAACTTTAGCGGAACTGTCTAATTCCATGATTTTTTCCAGGGAACCAAGTCCGTCCAATACAGGCATTGTAATGTCCAAGGTTACCAAATCCGGTTTTAATTCGATGTATTTTTCGTAACCGGTCTGTCCGTCTCCTGCTTCACCGACAATCTCGTAGCCGTGCTCAGTGAGTATGTTGCGTAAAATTTTTCGGGATGTACGAGAATCATCCACGATTAAAACTGTTGCCATATAAAACAACCTCCCTCTTGTATCATTTTTTCTTTTATTACATCTTAACCAGCAAGTCTACTTTTTTGCCGGTGATGTAGAGTGGAAGTACATAAAATTCAGAGTTTTCTTTTATGGAATCATCAAAATGGAATTCCGGAGGAAGCATATCGATAACAACTTCCTTGTAACTTAACTCAGTAGCATATAAACCGTTGATACAGTTTGTGAATTCACAGACAGAGTCTAATGCATCTTCGTCCGGTTTTTCGAAATATTCACCGGCATAACCATCTGCAATTGTAAGGATGGCATCGTCGTCGCTGGCAAAAGCCAAAAAGCCATCGTAGGCTCCGGTTGTCTTTTGACAAGCTATGTACTTGGCAGAATATTCTGTCACTTTTTTTGCTTCTCCAATGCGGATGTAAGAGCTGACAAAACGTACGATGTTTCTTAAAACAAGTCCCATCATATCAAGGACTGCTTCATTATCAGTAGTTACAAAAGTCGGAAGAAGTCGTTCAAAATCACCATATTTAATAGCATTGATAGCGCTGTTGGTAAGACCTTCTTCTTTTTGGAATGCCTCCAAATTTTTCTGAATTTCTTCGCGGTTCATTACATGGTTCTCTTCCAGTGCCTGAACAAAAATCAGATATGGATTTCCCTGCAGCTGCAATAAATGAGAAATGTCTGCTTCGGTCAAGTAACCTTTCTCTACTGCAAGATCACCAAAACGTTTGTCGCTCTGCATCTGAAGATGATTTAACTCATCTGCCTGTTTGCGGGTTAATAAACCCTCAGATTCAGCAATCAGCCCCAATTTAACACGATTTGCACGCATATATTCCATACATGAGATGAACTGCTCATTGGTTATCTTTTGCTTGTTCAAAAGATAATTTCCAAAAAACTGACTAAACATAATCCTTCTCCTTTCCGGATATAAAATTTTCTAAATATTTATTCTGTAAATCAGATTTCACTTGTAAAAACCCTAAAAATATTATACTATAGATTTTGAAAAAAAGAAAGTTTTTTCGACAAGTTTAAAAAAAAGAATGTAATGAAATTGTTATCAAAGAATAAAAGGAGAAAATAAATGGCAGGATCGACATGGGGCGAGGTATTTCGCATTTCAACGTGGGGCGAATCGCATGGAAAAGGACTTGGTGTGGTAGTGGACGGATGCCCTGCGGGGCTTGCGCTTTCGGAGGAAGAGATACAGAAATATTTGGATAAAAGAAAACCGGGCGAGACAAGATACTCGACCCCGCGTAAAGAAGGGGATAAGGTGGAAATTCTGTCCGGAGTATTCGAGGGAAAAACGACAGGAACCCCGATTTCACTTATGGTTTTCAATACTTCGCAGAAATCCAAAGATTATTCGGAAATTGCGAAAATTTACCGGCCGGGGCATGCGGATTATACGTTTGACCAAAAATATGGATTCCGCGATTACCGTGGAGGCGGAAGATCGTCCGGAAGAGAAACGATCGGACGCGTGGCAGCCGGTGCGATTGCGATGAAAATATTGGAACAGATGGGAATCGAAGTGCATGCGTATGTCACACAGATTGGTGATATTCAGATTGATCCGGTAAAGATGACCTATGAAAACATTGAAAAAAGTCCGCTTCGCATGCCGGATTTGGAGGCGTCCGAACGGGCAGAAGAATTTTTGGAAAAGCAGATGCAGGAAAAAAATTCGGCAGGCGGAATCATCGAATGTGTCGTAAAAGGAGTGCCGGCGGGCGTGGGAGAACCGGTATTTGGAAAGCTAGATGCGGCACTTGCGCAGGCAGTGATGTCGATCGGAGCAGTCAAAGGTGTGGAGATTGGAGATGGATTTCAGGCAGCGGCAGCGACCGGAAAGACAAATAACGATGCCTTTTGTGTAAACGAAAATGGAGCCATTGGCAAAGAGACGAACCACGCCGGTGGAATATTGGGAGGAATGAGCGACGGAAGTGATATCGTGCTGCGTGCGGCATTTAAACCGACGCCGTCTGTTTTCTCGGAGCAAAAGACGGTAACGACGGAGGGGGAGCCTGTTTCTGTTGAGATCAAGGGACGCCACGATCCGATAATTGTGCCGCGTGCGGTTGTAGTTGTGGAAGCCATGACGGCGATGACTATTTTGGATAAAATGTTTGTTGGGATGACTTCGCGCCTTGACCGTATTGTGGAATTTTACCGCCGATGATACGGGCACGCATTGGAAATTTTCTTCATAGGATAAAATAAAGCCCAAGAGGGGAAAAATCATGAAGGAAAATAGCAAGGAAAAGGAACAGAGCGAATACGTTGAGGACGAAACGACTATTTATGAAGTAGATCTTGAGTGCCTGAAAGGCCGCTGCTCGCCGGAGGAGCAGGAAAGAGAATAAAAGAGAAAAGGTGCCGCAAAGATGCGACACCTCTTTTTTGAGAAAAAAAGAATTAGCAGAACCCACCGAATCCGCCGAAACCGTTATTGCCACCGCAGCAGCAGAGCAAAAGCAGGATCCAGATAATGCAGCTGCAGTCACTGCCGCCACCGAATCCGCCGTTTCCTCCACAGCAGGATGTCAAGAGAAGAATGATGATGATCCATGTGCAGCAGCTGTTGTTTCCTTCATTGCAGGAGCATCCGCCACCACAGTTTGTTGCTGATAAATCACTCATGTTAGGTGCCTCCTAAATTGTTTTACAGTATCATTTTATGTAGGAGGGCTTGCCTTGTTACCAAAAATTTGATATAATACATGCGGGTACGTAGTTTTATTGAAAACTGAGGAGAAGGAAATGAAACGGATAGTAAGTATATTTCTGGCATTGTGCCTGTGTATTACGATGTGTGGATGCAGTATTCAGAAGAAAAATGGGGCATCCGGCAGCACAGAAAATGCTTTAGATGAAGAAGAGGTTTTAAAGCAGGCCGGAAAAATCTTGAAAAAAATGACCCTTGATGAAAAAATCGGTCAGATGATCCTGGTGGATCTTGATGAATTGTCAGAAGATGGAAAACCGGTCACCAAACTGACAAAGAAGATAAAAGAAAAAATTGAGAAAAATCATATCGGTGGCGTTCTGCTTGGAAATTCCAATGTAAAGAGCGTGGAGCAGATCAAAAAGCTGACGCAGGATCTGCAGTTGATTGAGGGGATTACGCTTTACATCGGAACGGAGGAAGAAGGAGGAGGCACCCGTTCGATCGCCGTCAACAATAAAGAGATTGATGGTACCGGTTATGTGAGCCCGGCTGACATGGGAAAAAATATGTCAGAAGATCAGCTGGAAGATACCGGCGTTATGATTGCCAAAGAACTTAAAGATCTAGGATTCAATCTTAATCTGGCACCTTGCGCCGATGTATGGAAAATGGAAAATATTAGTAAGGTATCTTCGGAACAAATTCGTAATCTTGCTCTGCAGGAAGTCGGCCCGGCTCCTGCAGAGCCTAAGATAAAAAAGAAAATGTCAAAAAAGAAAGCAAAGAAACTGAAAAGGAAGTATGAAAAAGAGCACGCTTCTTATGAAAAGAAGGTGCAGGCATACATTGACCGGTATACGGTGGATGATGCGAACCAGTCTTGTTTTTCTTCCGATGAAGATGTTGTAAGTACGGCAGCAGGAGCGATGATTACCGGAATGAAAAGTCAGGGCATGGCGACAGCGGTCAAAACGTTTCCGGGGACAGCACCGGTGGCAAGATATCATCAGCTGGTACCTTGTCAGATCACGACGGGATTGTCCAAACTTCGCAGAGAAAACTTTTCGACATTTTCGGCTGCGATCGACGCAGGAACCAATATGATGATGGCAGGACATGTATGGCTGACAAAAATTGATAAAGACTTTCCGGCGTCCCTGTCGTCGACGATTTTGTCGGATGTGGTTCGGAAAGAACTTGGTTTTGAAGGAGTTCTGTTTACCGAAGCATTGAATGTGCCAGTCATTACCAGTCAGTATTCGGCGGAAGAAGCAGAATTGAAAGCTGTCATTGCCGGAGCAGATATGCTGTATAACCCGGTAAATGTGGAAGAGGCAGTATTCCATGTATCACGCGCTGTCATGTTTGACGATATTGATGAAAAACAGGTCGATCAGGCGGTGCTTCGTATTCTTCAGGATAAAATCCAGCAAGGGATTTATCATAAATAATAACCAATCAGTTACGCGAAAGCGGCAAAGGAGGACAAAAAAGTGGAAAAGAAAGAGATGCTCTATGAAGGAAAAGCAAAAAAAGTTTATGCAACAGATGTAGAAGACGTATATATCGTTGACTACAAAGATGATGCAACCGCATTTAATGGCGAGAAAAAAGGAACGATTGTTGGAAAAGGTGTGATCAACAACCGTATGACAAACTTCTTGTTCCAGAAATTGGAAAAAGCAGGCGTTCCTACTCATTTTGTAGAAGAACTTAGTGATCGTGAAACCGCTGTTAAAAAAGTTAAAATTATCCCACTTGAGGTAATTGTCCGTAATACAGCAGCCGGAAGTTTTTCAAAACGCCTTGGCATTGAGGAAGGAAAGAAACTTCTCTGCCCTACCTTGGAATTTAGTTACAAAGACGATGCATTGGGAGATCCACTCATTAATGATTACTTTGCAAAAGCAATCGGCATTGCAACACAGGAAGATATTGATACAATTACAAAATATGCTTTTATGGTAAATGATTTCCTTTGTGACTTCTTTAAAGATTGTGGTATCGAATTGATCGACTTCAAGATCGAATTTGGTAAGACAAGCGATGGAACCATTATTCTGGCAGATGAAATTTCTCCGGATACTTGTCGTTTCTGGGATATCAAAACCAGAGAAAAATTGGATAAAGACCGTTTCCGCCGTGATCTTGGTGGCGTAGAAGACGCTTACAATGAAGTGGCAAAACGAATTGGTTTGACAAAATAAGGAAAGGACAGGCAGATGAATTCCGAGTACGAACAATATAAAATGGATGGACTTCACGAAGAATGTGGAGTATTTGGTATGTATGATCTGGATGGAGGGGATGTAGCCTCCTCTATCTATTATGGGTTATTTTCGTTACAGCATCGCGGGCAGGAGAGCTGTGGTATCGCCGTCAGTGATACCAACGGTCCGAAACGCAAGGTCGATGTTCAAAAAGGAATGGGGCTTGTCAATGAAGTATTTGACGAAGAGAACTTGTCAAAATTGAAAGGAAATATTGGAGTAGGTCATGTGCGCTATTCGACAGCAGGGGCAAGCAACAGTCAAAATGTGCAGCCGCTTGTGCTCAACTATGTCAAAGGTACACTTATGCTTGCTCACAATGGAAACCTGGTCAACGCGCATAAACTGCGTGAAGAGATGGAATATACCGGCGCTATTTTCCACACAACGATCGATACGGAAGTGATCGCGTATCTGATCGCGCGCGAACGCCTTCATACGCCGACGGCAGAGGAGGCAGTAAAAAATGCGATGATGAAACTGCAGGGAGCGTATTCCCTGATCATCTCGAGCCCGCGTAAACTGATCGGGGCAAGAGATCCCTATGGATTCCGCCCATTGGTTATCGGGAAACGAGACAACAGTTATATTCTGGCGTCCGAGACATGTGCCTTGGATGCAGTCGATGCGGAATTTGTGCGGGATGTGAAACCGGGCGAGATCGTAATGCTTGATAAGGACGGCATCCAGTCGGATGAGACGCTTTGCAACAAGCATTCAGCAAAATGTATCTTTGAATACATTTATTTCGCAAGACCTGACAGTTATTTCGATGGCGTCAGTGTCTACAATAGTAGAATAATGGCTGGAAAAATTTTGGCGCAGATGCATCCGGCAGACGCGGATATCGTGGTCGGTGTACCGGAATCCGGGAATGTCGCTGCTATGGGATTTGCGTTGCAATCCGGAATCCCATACGGAACAGCGTTTATCAAAAACAGTTATGTCGGACGTACCTTTATCAAACCAAAGCAGTCCGCCAGAGAATCCAGCGTAAAGATCAAATTGAATGTATTAAAAGAAGTGGTTCGCGGCAAACGTGTTGTCATGGTCGATGATTCCATCGTGCGTGGTACGACAAGTGAGCGAATTGTCAAAATGTTAAAGAATGCCGGAGCCAAAGAGGTGCATGTGCGAATCAGTTCGCCGCCGTTTTTGTATCCGTGCTATTTCGGAACCGATGTGCCAAGCTGTGACCAGCTGATCGCACACAATAACACGGTAGAGCAGATCTGCCAAATGATTGGCGCGGATTCTCTCGGCTATCTGGACGGAGAACGTCTGGATGAACTGATCGAAGGGGATCATGGATACTGCGACGCCTGCTTTTCCGGAAATTATCCGGTCGAACCGCCGCAGGAAGACATTCGCGGTGAATATGAACAATAGAGGTTACGATTCCGGGCTTGTGCGTGAAAGAGCAGCGAGTCGTCGTGCTTGCACGAAAGAGCTGCTGCTCTTTGGCGCACAGTTGCCCGAATTGGGCTGCCCGCCCACACATGAGCATTTTTAGCCTTCTCAAAGGCGAAATGCGAATGTGCGAGTGGGCAAGCCCGGAATCGTTGGCAACCCGGAGTTGCTAATAACATAAGTAAGAAAGGAACTATACTATGAGCACAGACAGATATACAAGTCCGTTGTCTGAACGTTATTCCAGTAAGGAAATGCAGTACATTTTCTCACAGGATATGAAATTTTCCACATGGAGAAAATTGTGGATTGCCCTGGCAGAAACGGAAAAAGAACTGGGATTGAAAGATGCCGACGGAAATCCACGTATCACAGATGAGCAGATTGAGGAATTGAAATCTCACATCTATGATATCAATTATGATGTGGCAAAAGCCCGTGAAAAGGAAGTGCGCCACGATGTAATGAGCCATGTGTATGCGTATGGACAACAGTGTCCGAAAGCTGCCGGAATCATTCACCTTGGTGCGACCTCCTGTTATGTCGGAGATAACACAGACGTTATCATTATGACAGAAGGATTGAAACTGGTTAAGAAGAAATTGGTCAATGTTATCGACGAACTTTCGAAGTTTGCGATGAAGTATAAAGATCTTCCGACGCTTGCCTTTACGCATTTTCAGCCGGCACAGCCGACGACCGTCGGAAAACGTGCGACACTTTGGATGCAGGAACTTGTGATGGATCTGGAAGATCTGGATCATGTACTTTCCCATATGAAACTTCTTGGTTCCAAAGGAACAACGGGAACACAGGCAAGTTTTCTTGAATTGTTTGAGGGCGACGAAGAGGCTTGTAAAAAAGCAGATAAAATGATTGCTGAAAAAATGGGATTTGATGCCTGCTTCCCGGTATCCGGACAGACGTATTCCCGTAAACTGGATACCCGCGTGTGCAATGTTCTTGCCGGAATTGCAGCAAGTGCTCATAAGTTCTCAAATGATATCCGTCTGCTTCAGCATTTGAAAGAAGTAGAGGAACCATTTGAAAAGAGCCAGATTGGTTCATCCGCGATGGCATACAAGAGAAATCCGATGCGAAGCGAGCGTATTGCCTCTCTTTCCCGTTATGTGATGATCGATGTGCTGAATCCTGCCATCACTTCTGCCACACAGTGGTTTGAGAGAACATTGGATGATTCCGCAAACAAACGTCTGAGCGTAGCCGAAGCATTTTTGACAATCGACGGTGTGCTCGATCTTTACCTCAATGTTGTAGATGGCTTGGTGGTTTACGAAAAAGTAATTACCAAACGTCTGATGTCAGAACTTCCATTTATGGCAACCGAAAATATCATGATGGATGCCGTAAAAGCCGGTGGAAACCGTCAGGAACTGCACGAGAAGATTCGTACACTTTCGATGGAAGCAGGACGCAATGTCAAAGAGCGTGGATTGGAAAACAACCTGCTTGAACTCATCGCAGCAGACGATGAATTCCCGATGACATTGGAAGAACTGCAAAAAACAATGGATCCAAGCAAGTACGTAGGACGTGCACCGAGCCAGGTGGTTGAATTTATGAACGATGTGATTCAGCCGATTCTGGATGAAAATAAAGAACTGCTTGGTGTAAAAGCGGAGATTAATGTATAAGGTAACTATTCAGGACTGCTATTAGGAAAGTCAAAATAAAGAAATAAAATTTTGCTTGAAAACAAGGGAACTGTGTAAAAAAGGTTCCCTTGTTTTTGTTTGTGTGTTATGGGAACGTTATGATCAAAATCGTTTTAAAAAGAAATTTTCTTTGCACTTGCAAACCTATGGAAAATCATATATAATAAGATTGTATGCGTCTTGGCATACAAAAAAAGGTGAAAAACGTGAGTTTAAGGAGGAATGGCTAATGGTAACAGCAGTTGTAGGAGCCAATTGGGGAGACGAAGGAAAAGGTAAGATTACCGATATGCTGGGCGAAGAGTCCGATATCATTGTACGTTTTCAGGGAGGCAGCAATGCCGGACATACAATCGTAAATGATTATGGAAAATTTGCATTACATATCCTTCCATCAGGTGTGTTCTATAATCATACCACAAGTATTATTGGAAATGGAGTGGCATTGAATATTCCGGATCTGTTCCGTGAGATTAATGACATTGTAAACCGGGGAGTACCGAAACCGAAGATTTTGGTGTCGGATCGTGCTCAAATTGTAATGCCTTACCACGTGCTGTTTGATCAATATGAGGAAGAGCGTCTGGCTGGAAAGTCATTTGGCTCTACAAAATCAGGAATTGCGCCATTCTATTCTGATAAATATGCGAAAGTCGGGGTACAGGTTTCTGAATTGTTCGACGAAGAAGCACTTCGCGAAAAAATCGAGGGAATCTGTGTGCAGAAAAATGTGATCTTAGAGCATCTCTATCACAAACCGGCTTTGAATGTTGACGAGTTGATGAAGACTTTGGCAGAGTACCGTGATATGGTAGCGCCTTATGTATGCGACGTATCAGCTTATCTTTATGAAGCAAGACAGCAGGGTAAACGTATCCTGTTAGAGGGTCAGCTTGGATCCTTGAAAGATCCGGATCACGGAATCTATCCGATGGTTACTTCCTCGTCTACACTTGCTGCGTATGGAGCAATTGGAGCAGGAATCCCTCCATATGAAATCGGACGTATCGTAACTGTTGTAAAGGCATATTCCAGTGCCGTTGGAGCCGGAGAATTTGTCAGTGAGATCTTTGGCGATGAGGCAGATGAACTTCGCCGCCGCGGTGGTGATGGTGGAGAATATGGTGCTACGACAGGCCGCCCACGCCGTATGGGATGGTTTGATGCGGTAGCAAGCCGTTATGGATGCCGTATTCAGGGTGCGACAGAAGTGGCACTTACTGTACTTGATGTACTTGGTTATCTCGATGAGCTTCCAATTTGCGTTGGATATGAGATTGACGGAAAAGTGACAAAGGACTTCCCGACGACAAGAGAACTTAAAAAAGCCAAACCGGTTTATGAAGTGCTTCCGGGCTGGAAAGAAGAGATCCGCGGTATTACAGAATATGATAAACTTCCGGAGAATTGCCGCAAATATATTGAATTTATTGAAAAAGAACTTGGCGTGCCGATCAAGATGGTATCAAATGGACCGGGACGACATGAAATCATATATCGCTGATGAATATGGAAAAGAATGGAAATCAGGAAAAACTTGGTTTCCATTCTTTGCATAAAGCGAGGATGGAGAAGACATGTTTTTGGTATTTTTTATATTTTGGGTTGTGTTGAATGGCAAAATAAATGGGGAAATTGCGGCATTCGGTGTAGTGATCGCGCTTGCTGTATTTTTGTTTTGCTGTAAGTTTTTGGAATATTCCGTTAAGAAAGACATAGCAGTTTGCAAGGTTTCCGGCCTTGCTCTTTGCTATGTTTTTTTGCTGCTTTGGGAAATTATCAAAGCCAATGTGGGAGTCATGCGGTTTGTCTACAATGAAAGAGAAGAAGTCGAACCATGTGTAGTTGAGATGGAAACGCCGTTCGAGATTAATTGCCTCAATGTGATCCTGGCAGATTCCATCACACTGACACCGGGAACGATAACGGTAGAACTGACCGAGAATAAATTCACGATTCACTGCCTTGACCAAACGATGGCAGAGGGAATGGAAGATTCCTCATTTGTACAGTTATTGAGAAAGATTGAACGGGAGGTGAAGGCATGTTGACAGCGATACAGCAGCCATTTTTTGTCGTAGTATTTATTCTGCTTGGAATCTGTATGATCGTCTGCCTGATCGCAGCCATCCGCGGACCGGAGCTTGGTGACCGGATCGTGGCAGCAAATATGATCGGAACATTGACGATCGCCACCATCTGCCTTCTTTCCTATGCATTGCAGCAAAGCTGGCTATTGGATGTGGCGTTGATCTACACCATGATCAGTTTTCTGGCAGTCGTTGTATTGACACGTATTTTTATACGTCGTTACAAAAGCCGTGCCAAAGAGCAGGAGAAAGGATAATGAGATGGAATGGATTCGTTTTATTGCCGCAGCGATCTGTATCAGCGGCGGTGTATTTGTGATGATATCAGCCGCAATCGGAGTCTATCGTTTTTCTGAATGTCTGACTCGGATGCATGCGGCAGCGATGGGGGATACATTAGGTCTTGGACTTATTATTCTCGGGCTTATCGTACTCTTTGGATTTTCGTTTACGACGGTTAAACTGGTACTTGTCGTCGCCTTTTTGTGGACAACCGGTCCGGTTTCCAGCCATCTGATCGCACAGATGATGGTAGAAAAAAAGAAAAAGAGAGAAGAGGAGGAAAAAGAGAAATGACAATTTTTTCCTATATTTTGGTGGCGTTTTTGATCGTATGTGCGGTCGCTGTCTGCCTGAATAAAAATCTCCTCACTTCGATCGTGATATTTATGTCATATAGTGTGATCATGTGCATTATCTGGATCCTTTTGGAATCTCCCGATCTTGCGATCACGGAAGCGGCGGTTGGAGCCGGGGTTACAAGCCTTCTTTTCTTTATGACATTAAAAAAAATACATGCCTTGACGGAGGTACGCGGAGAAGAGGAGCCGATGTGGGATGACGAAGAGGGGGAGGACGAATGAGCAGAAAACGGGAAAATTATGAAAATGGATGGTGGCGGAAATTACAGCGTTTTGTCGATGGAGAACGCGTGGAAAAACAGGAGTATGAAGATATTTTTGAAAATCACACGTCGTTTTTGAAGAATGAGGCAGATAAAGAGACTACAGAAGTAGAACAAATTGCTGCCAAACCGTACAGAATGTCAAGAAAAGAGCTTTATAAGCGATATGAAAAATGGCCGCAGACAAGAGGATTTCAATGGTTCCGCAGAATATACAACTGTGTGGCGGTCTTGTTTTGTCTGGCGCTCATCACGGTGCTTTTGTTGACGGTAAAGCAACTGCCGACGTTTGGGGCAAAAGACAATCCGACTTCGAATGAAGTAGTCAGCCGTTATATTACAAAAGGGCTGGAGGAAACCGGGGCGACGAACATTGTGGCAGGCATGATCCTTGATTACCGTGCTTTTGATACATTGGGCGAATCGCATGTGCTGTTTATCGCGGCGACTTGTGTAATGATCCTTCTTCGCCTCGATTCGAAGAGCAAACGAAATCAGGAAATTCGGAGAAAGCCGAAAAAGACGGAGGATCCGATCCTGCGTATGGCGGCGAAGCTACTCACGCCGTTTATCCTGATCTATGGAATTTATATCGTGCTGAATGGACATTTGTCTCCGGGAGGCGGATTTTCCGGTGGCGCGATCATCGGAGCGGGACTGATTCTTATGGCAAATGCGTTTGGGTTTGAGCAGACCGACCGTTTCTTTACGCGAAAAACCTATTCGATTATTACGGTTGCAGCACTTTTGTTTTATTCGGCAGCGAAAAGTTATTCGTTTTTTACCGGAGCCAATCATTTGGAAAGCGGGATTCCGAAAGGGATTCCGGGTGCGATTGTGAGTGGAGGGCTGATCCTGCCGTTAAATATCTGTGTGGGTATGGTCGTTGCATGCACGATGTATGGCTTTTATTCGTTGTTTCGGAAAGGGGAAATTGGATAAGATGACATTATTTACCAATTATTATGAGACGGCTGCCGTGATCCTTTTTGGAATCGGACTTACGACATTGCTGCTTCATAAAAATATGATCAAAAAAATTATGGGATTTAATATTATGGATACGGCGATTTATCTTTTTTTGACATCAAAAGGATATATCGTGGGACGGCTTGCTCCGATTGTTGTCAATGACGATCTTCGGGTAGAGACCTACGTCAATCCGATTCCAAGTGGACTGGTATTGACAGGAATCGTTGTGTCAGTCAGTGTCACGGCACTGATGCTCGCTATCACTGTGAGACTGTATAAACGTTATGGAACATTGGATATCGATGAAATCGCACTTAGCGCAAAGAGAGAGGAGATATAAGATTCATGAATCTGGTGCAGAACTTTCCATTTATGAATATTATCATGTGTCTGGCAAGCGGCGTGATTTCTTCGGTACTTCCGGGTAAGAAGGCACGGGTGTGGACCCTTACACTGCTGACTGTACTTCTTGCGATGTCCGGCTGCGTACTGGCATTTGTCCTTGGTACGGGTGAACCGTATGTCTATATGATGGGGCATTTCCCGGCACCGTGGGGCAATGAGATCCGCGTCGGCATTTTAGAAGGTGTGATGGCGGTTGTATTTTGTCTGATCATGCTTTTGTCGGTTGCCGGCGGAGGAAAATATATCGCGAGGGACATTGCAGAGACAAAGCAGAATTTGTTTTATGTACTCGTAAATTTGATGATGAGTTCGCTTTTGGCGCTGATCTACACGAATGATATGTTTACGGCTTATGTGTTTATCGAGATCAATACGATCGCGGCAGGAGGTCTGATTTTGATCCGTGAAACCGGACATACGCTGGTGGCTGCGACCAAATATATGATCATGAGTCTGATCGGTTCCGGTCTGATTTTGATCGGAATATCGATGCTTTACGGCATTACCGGGCATCTTCTGATGTCCAATATGAAAGAGACAGTAGCAGAACTGAATGCAAATGGTCAGTACACGATGCCGCTTACCGTAGTCATTGTGCTCATGTGCGTGGGACTGGCGATCAAGTCGGCGCTGTTTCCGTTTCACAGCTGGCTGCCGGATGCCTACAGTTATGGCACGGCATCTTCAAGTGCCATATTGTCAAGTCTGGTGTCAAAAAGTTATATTTTTTTACTTTTGAAAATATTTTACCGCGTGATCGGGATTGATGTGATCGAAATGCATCATGTCGGAAATCTGTTGTTTGTCCTCGGTGTGCTGGGAATGATCCTCGGTTCCATCCGTGCGATGCGGCAGGTGGATATTCGTCGCATGATTGCGTATTCTTCAGTGGCGCAGATCGGATACATTTATATGGGGATCGGAATAGGGACAAAAACCGGCATGCTTGCGGCGATTTTTCATATTATTTCGCACGCTGCTTCCAAATCCATGTTGTTTATCGCAGCCAGAGGATTGTCCGAAGTTTCCGATGACAGCAAACTATTTGAGGATTTAAAAGGAGCAGGCTACCGCAATGTGGCGGCCGGTGTGGGATTTGCTGTGGGTGCGTTGTCAATGGTTGGAATTCCGCTGTTTGCCGGTTTTACATCCAAAGTGTATTTTGCGATGGGCGCCTTGGAAGCCGGTTCCGAGAAAATGTGGGTTGCAATGATCGCGCTGGCAATCAGTACGATTCTCAATGCGGTGTATTTCCTGCATACAGTAATGACAATTTACACCCCGGCACCGGATAAAAAGGGCAGTGTGAAGAATGGTGTGCCTTATGTCGCAGCCATTCTTGTATTTGTTGGATTAAACCTGTTTTTGGGAATCGGTTCCAATCTGGTCTGGGAAGCGATTGCAGCAGGTGTGCAGATGTTTTCATAGAGCAATGTTTATAGTCAACGAGAGAAAGAGGGGAAGAAATGCTGGCAATACCGATATTTTTACCGCTGATCAGTGGATTTGTATTATTTTTACTCGCAACGGCAGGACATAAATGGCAGGAAGGAATTACCAAAAAATTATCCGTGGCTGTGATGGGAATCGTTCTTTTGACGGCAGTATTTCATGGAATCAATTTATATGGAAAAAGTCCGGCGGTTACAATCTGGAAATTAAAAGAAGATATCCCGCTCTTATTACATTTGGATGATTTGGGCACTGTTTTTTCTACGCTTGTAGTATTTGTGTGGATTTTGATTACGCTATACACCTTTTCTTATATGAAAGGGGATAAAAAAGGCGCACGTTTTCTGGGATGCCATCTGATGACATTGGGAATGCTTATGGGAATTACAAGTGCCGGAAATCTGGTGACAATGTACCTCTTTTACGAGGGAATGACGCTGGCGACGATCGGCTACGTGATTCATGCGCAGACGAAAGAAGCAATCGCCGCCGGATACAAATATGTATTTTATTCGATCGCAGGTGCCTTTTTGGGACTGATCGGGTTCTTTTACATTTACCAGTTGACACCGTCGATTGCCTTTACCCCGGGTGGAAATTTCACGCATGCAGCGATTGCGGGGCATGAAATGACGCTTCAGCTCGCTGTTTTAGGGATGATCATCGGGTTTGGTTCCAAAGCGGGTATGTTTCCGCTTCATGGCTGGCTTTCTACGGCACATCCGGTCGCTCCGGCACCGGCGAGTGCGATTTTGTCGGGCGTCAATACGAAGATGGGGGTTATTGCCATCCTTCGTGTCGTTTATTATATCGCGGGAGCGGATTTCCTTTGGAAGTCGTTTGTGCAGTATATCGTGATCGGTCTGACTCTGCTTACGGTATTTATGGGTTCAATGCTGGCTTTCAAGGAAAAGATTATGAAGCGCCGGCTTGCGTATTCAACCGTAAGTCAGGTTTCCTACATTTTGTTTGGAATCATGCTGTTGCAGCCGGCGGGCTTTGTTGGGGCGATGCTGCATGTGATATACCATTCGGTCATTAAAAACAATCTTTTCCTCTGTGCCGGCGCAGTGATTCATGAAACCGGGACTACAAGAGTAGAAGGTTATCGTGGAATCGGAAAGCGGATGCCGGTTACAATGGTCTGCTTCACCCTTGCGTCCCTTGCCCTTGTGGGAATTCCACCATTTAGCGGATTTGTAAGTAAATGGAAATTGTGCATAGGTGCGCTTTATTCGGAAATCCGATGGATAAAGATTGCCGGACCGGTTGTGCTTCTTGTGAGTGCGCTTTTGACAGCCGGCTACCTTTTAACGGTTAGTGTTCATGCTTTTTATGACAAACCGGAAAAGGACGAGCGGGTAAAGGAAGATTGGAAAATGGTCATTCCGATGGTGATTCTGGCGGCGTTGGCCCTTTTGCTTGGAATCTTCAATGAACCGCTGATTCATATTTTGGAAGATATTGTAAAAGAAGTTATATAAGAAGAGAGGGGAACGTGGTGAAAAAATGAATGTGTTATTGTTAGTTTTACCAATTGTGCTGCCAATCCTGGGAGGAGCCGTACTTCCTCTTTTTCCGTGGAAACGGCGGCAGCAGAGAAATATTTATGTGGAATGTATCGTGATCGCAACTTCGATTTTGATGTGGACCTCGCTGCTTTTGCACCCGTCATCCTATACGCGGCTTATTAATCTCGCCGGTATACTGGAAGTTTCGGTGCATCTGGACGGCGCAGGCATGGTTTTTGCCGCCCTTGTCAGTACGTTGTGGCCATTTGCTTCACTGTATGCGTTTGAATATATGCATGGTGAAAAAGGGGAAAACCGTTTTTTCTCTTTTTACACGATGACATATGGAATTACGCTTGGAATAGCGATGTCCGCCAATTTGATGACAATGTATATGTTTTATGAAATGCTGACCCTGGTTACGGTTCCGCTTGTCATGCACACAATGACCTCGGAAGCGCGGTATGCCGGACGAAAATATGCGTATTATTCAATCGGTGGAGCGGCGTTTGCGTTTATTGGATTTATCTTTATTCTTCGCTATGGAACGAGCATGAATTTTACCTTTGGCGGTGTGCTGGATATGACAAAAGTAAGTGGACACGAACCACTTCTGCAGGCTGTTTTTGTCTGTATGGTGCTTGGATTTGGTGTAAAAGCGGCGTTGTTTCCACTGCACGGATGGCTGCCGACGGCCTCGGTGGCACCGACGCCGGTGACGGCACTTTTGCATGCTGTCGCGGTGGTAAAATCCGGTGCATTTGCAATCCTGCGTATCACGTATTATATTTTTGGAACGTCTTTTTTACGGGGAACGCCGGCACAGTATATGGTACTCGGACTGGTAGGAATTTCCATTTTATTCTGTTCATCCAATGCCGTAAAAGAGCAGCATTTGAAACGGCGTTTGGCCTATTCGACGGCAAGTAATTTGTCGTATATTTTATTTGGATTTTTATTGATGACCCCAATGGGAATGATCGGCGGATTGACGCATATGATCTTCCACGGAATTATGAAGATTTCGCTTTTCTTTGCGGTCGGCGCGATCATGCATCAGACCGGGAAACATTATATTTATGAGATCGCCGGTCTGGCAAAAAAGATGCCGGTGGTATTTGGCTGTATGAGCGTGGCAGGAATTGCACTGATCGGAATCCCGCCGCTTACCGGATTTATCAGTAAATGGAACATTGCGACAGCGGCAGTAGATGCCTATCAAAAGGGAAACCGGCTGGCACCGTACCTGATTTTAATCCTGGTGTTGTCTGCCTTTTTGACTGCAATCTATATTTTTACAATTTTAGGAAAAGCCTATTTGGTCGAACCGACGGATGACGATGGAAAAACAAACTGTGATCCGGGCTGGCAGATGAAAGTACCAATGGTTCTCTTTGCCATATTGATCGTTGTATTTGGATTGTATTCGAAGCCGCTTATGACCTTTTTTACATGGGTTGCCAATGGCTTGCTTTAGGAGGTGGATGGACAAATGGTAAATTTATTTTCGGTTTTCTTTTTGATGATTACGATTGTGTCATCTATCGTGACGTTGTGCTCTTTGCCGCAGCAGTTCCGGGTGTCAACGCACAATAAACGGTTTTTGTTTTTCTATCTGTTGACGATCGTGGCGACAGTTGAATTTTTTCTTTCCGGAACGAATCTGATGAAACAGTTTTGCTTTTTTGAGATTATGACACTTGCCTCATTTGCGTATGTGCCCAATGATGAGAGTGAGTATGCGAAAAAGGCATCTTTTTCCTATCTGGCATACGGGATTGCCGGCGGATTGGTGATGCTGTATGGATTGATGCTTTTGTATTATACATTTAGCAGCTGGGATCTTACGAGTATCCGCATGGCCTGGCAGTTTAACCGGAATAATCCGGGAGTTCAACGCAATCTTTATATTGCGGGTGCCTGCCTTTTGTTTGGCTATGGTGCAAAAGCCGGAATGTTTCCGTTCCATACCTGGCTTCCGGATACGTATACGGCGGCACCGCCTGTGGGAACGACTCTGCTTTCGGCGCTTTTGTCAAAAACCGGAATTTATGGCACTATGCTGATTACAATTACTTTGTTTGAGGCAGATCGCTCGTGGAATGTCACACTTATGATTCTGGCACTCTGTACAATGGTTGTCGGAGGGGCATTTGCTATCTTTGCGACCGATATGAAGAAACTTCTTGCATATTCGTCCATGTCGCAGATTGGGTTTATTTTGTTTGGAATCAGTATATGTACATTTTCGCGGGAAACAACGGGCTATTATGGAATGATATTTCATGCTGTGAATCATTCAATCTTTAAATTGATTCTGTTTACTGTTGCCGGTGTGATCTTTGCGATGGCGGGGACGACAAATCTGAATCAGATTGGCAGTGTAATCCGTGAAAAATGGTATCTGAAGATCCCGGTTGCTGTCGCGGCACTCGGAATGGGCGGAGTTCCATTGTTTTCTGGATATATTAGTAAGACAATGATGCATGAGAGTTTAATGGAAGTATCGCTCTTTCGATTTATGATGCCTGCGGCAGAGTGGATTTTCTTATTTTGTGGTGGATTGACGGTGGCTTATATGTTAAAATTGTTTGTGGCACTGTTTTGCAATAAAGTGGACGAACCGATTCAAACGACGAAGGAAAAAGGGCCGTCTATTCTCATTCTGATCTGTTTATGGGTATTGGCAGCTATTGTCGTAACTGGCGGTATTATGGGACTTGTTTTGGAACCGGCATATTTTATTTCCTTTGAAACGTTAAAAGGAGCACTGATCTCCATCGTCATCGGAATCCTTATTTATGCTTTTGTAGTACGAAAAGCCGCTTTTTTGAAAAAAGAGGATGGCAGTTTTGTGTGCCGTGAAGTAATCCCGTCATGGTTTGGATTGGAAAATCTCGTTTATCGTCCATTTTTCCTAAAATTACTGCCATTTTTAGGCGCATTGTTTTCGCGTCTTTTTGACCGGCTTATCGACGGATTTGCGATTGGAATGATGAAGAGTGTACTGCGGCCGAAAAAAACGCATCAGAAACGCGAGCACCCATTGGCCTATGGACTTGGTCGGTTTGTGGATGGCATCAGCTATGTGGTTCAGGTGAAGATTCGGAAGAAACCGGTGCCGAAACGGCATTCCTACGGGGATTTGTTTGCGGTTGGAAGCACCGAATTTTCGCGTACGACACGACTCGTATTTTACAGTGTGTCATTTGGATTGATGATGTTTGCCATCGGACTTATGGCAGCACTCATTTATCTGCTTAAGGTTATGTAGAAAGGAAGACAAAGATTATGAAATGGATACGTTTTACGTTGGAAACTCACACGGATGCGGTGGATATATTGAGTTATATGTTGGATGAAATTGGCGTCGAGGGAATCGAAATCGAGGATCACATCCCGCTTACGGAAGAGGAAAAGCGGCAGATGTATGTAGATATTCTCCCGGATCCGGAGGAAAATGACGGTTCTGCCAAAGTGCATTTTTATATGGAACCGGAAAACTGCAATCCGGATACGGTCATTATGCAGGTGCAGAATATTTTCCAAGAGATCAAAAGTTACACGAATATCGGAAAGGGGACAGTCAGTTTGTCGGAAACGGAGGACAAGGACTGGGTCAATAACTGGAAGACATTTTTCAAACCGTTCCGCGCAGCCGACAATGTCGTGATCAAGCCAACATGGGAGACTACAAATGTAGAAGACTATGCGCCGGAAAAAGATGTTGTAGTCGAAATTGATCCGGGAATCGCGTTTGGAACGGGTACTCACGAGACGACAAAACTTTGCATCCAGGCACTCTCCAAATGGGGCTGTAAAGACAAACGCATTTTTGACATCGGCTGCGGAAGTGGAATCCTTGCCATCGCTGCTTTGAAGTTGGGAGCTTCTTTTGCCTGTGCGACGGACATTGACGAAGTGGCGGTAGATGTCGCAGGCGAAAATATGGAGATCAATGGTCTGAAACCGGAGCAGTATCAATTGTATGCCGGCGACTTGATAGAAAATGTTGCAAAAGACCACTCTTATACGTTCAGTGCACCGACGGCGACGGAGCGTTCAGTCAACGGGAAGAAACTGAGTGAACTTGCCGGCGGCGGTTATGACATTGTCACCGCAAATATTCTGGCAGATGTTATCATCCCATTGTCAGCGGTCGTCCGCCCTCATATGGCAGAAAATGGAATCTTTATCTCATCGGGGATCATTGATGAAAAAGCGGATGAAGTAGAGACGGCACTTTTGCAGAATGGATTTACGATTTTGGAGAAGACATCCATTAAAGAGTGGGTATGTTTTGTTTGTAAATAGTTTGATATATGAGAGAAATAGGTTGTTGCACCGGGGAGGTGCAATGACCTTGTTTTTTAATGACGTGTGCGGAGCCACCCCAGCCGTCGCCGCCCAAAACAGGAGCCGTCTCCCCAAAAAAAAACTAACTTCCAATGCAACATTTTCCCAACTTATGCATCAAATCTATAAAGAGAGGAGGAAGACGATGCAAGAAGAAAAAAAGAAATTGGTAAATCAGGCAAGAAAAGGTGACACACACGCATTTGCCAAACTTTACGAAGAAATTTATCCGGATTTGTACCGGTTTGCCTTTTGTATGGTAAGGCAGCCGTGGAAGGCGGAAGATGTCGTGAGTGATGCGGTACTCAAAGCATTTGAAAAGATACATACGTTAAAAAAGCCGGAGTCATTTCGCAGCTGGATATTTCAGATTACAGCGAACGAATGCCGGATTGTATTCCGACAGGAAAAACGAGTCGTTTATTTGCCGGAAGTAGCGGAAGCAGGAATGCGGGAGTCAAATAATGCAACGACGGAAGATAACGTTTTGATCAAAGAATTGTTGATGCAGCTGGAGGAAAGAGAGCGCATGATCGTCGGATTAAGTATCTTTGGCGGATATAGCGGAAAAGAACTGGCTCAGTATTTTCATAAAAAAGAAGGCACGATCCGGTCGATCAAAAGCCGCGCACTCGGAAAATTAAAGCAGGCATGGGAATGCAGAAATGAGGGAAAATTATGACGGAAATAGAAAAGAATTTAAAGAAAATGGCGGATGAAATACCTGTTCCGGAGAAACTTTCACCGGATCAAATAGAAAAAAAATTAAAAAACAATCGGAAGAAACCTCACAGATATGTGCGAGGCGTATGTGTGGCGGCAGCAGCGGTAATTGTAGTCGGAGCGGGCGTTATGATGTGGCAGAATCAAAAAATGTCACCGCAAAAACAGCAGACAACAGCAGAACAGTACCAAAACACTACGCCCCCGCAAGATACAACGGAAGAACATAAGACCTATGAAGAAATTCGCAAATCCATCGATGATTACCTTACGGAAAAAGAGAAAATTACTGTGCGGGATGGTGATATGGCATATTCGTCTGCTACAGAAGCATATTCGTCTGCTACAGAAGATACAAGTCAGACGAAGACAAGCGGAAATAGTGTAAATGATTATACGAAAACAAACATACAGGTAGAAGGTATTGATGAAGCTGATATGGTAAAAACAGATGGAAAATACATTTATTCATATTATCGGGATGCGGTATCCAGTACCATTTCTATTGTGAAGGCAGAAGGAAAAGACAGTGCGCAAATCGGTAAAATAGTTCTTGCGGATGTACAAGTGCAGGCCTTGTATGTGCAGGACAGATGGCTTGTTGTATTGGCAGAGGATGAAAACACAGCGTCAGATGATGCAAACGTTCAGACGCGCATTTATCTGTATGATGTCAGTAATCCGGAAAAACCGATCTGCCGCAGTAAGAACAGTCAGTCAGGATATTATAGTGATTCGCGTCTGACGGGAAATATATTGTACACGATTTCTGTGAAACGGGTGTACGAAGCAGAAAAAAAGACGGACAAAAAAGAATATATCCCGGAAGTGGGAGGTGAACTTCTTCCGGAAGACAGTTTGTACTGCCCGAATCCCGGTATGTCCGCAGAATATCTGGTATTTCAAAGTATAGACCTTTCTCAAAGCGGGAAAACGATTGACAGCATGGCGGTACTTGGGGCAGAAGGAACGTATTATATGAGTGAAAAAAATATCTATGTTGCGACAGAGACAGATGATTGGAGGAAAACAAAAATCAGCCGGTATTCGTATGAAAAAGGAACGATAAAATACGCTTGTGAAAAAGTCATCAATGGCACGATATTAAATCAGTTTTCGATGGATGAATACGAGGGGAATCTTCGTTTTGCTGCTACGACATATGACGACAACGGCAAAACCACGAATGGGCTTTACATCGTAGATTCGTCATTTAAAACCATTGGAAGTGTGAGCCGGCTGGCTCCCGGCGAGCGGATTTATTCGGCACGCTTTATGGGAGAGAGTGTGTATTTTGTGACATACCGGGAAACCGATCCGCTGTTTTTGGTGGACGTCAGTGACCCTGCAAACCCTGTCGTAAAAGACAAATTAAAGATACCGGGATTTTCCGATTATCTGCATCCGTTTGGAGAAAATATGCTGCTGGGAATCGGAAGCATACAGGATAAAGAGGGAAATTCGTATGTGAAACTTTCCATGTTTGACATTTCGAATCCGGAAAAAGTAAAAGAAATACACAGTAAAAAATTGGGGAAAAACACGGTGCAGAATATGGGAAGTGACCACAAAGGAATTGTGGTGGATGCAGAGAGAAACCGGATTGCATTTGGTGTCGAAAACTATGACGATACGACGGATTCGTTTTATGAGATTTTTTCCTATGATAAGCAAAAAGGATTTCAGAACATTGCCAAACTTTCGTTAGAAGAATCTTACAGCACTGAATCCAGAGGTCTGTATATCGGAGATTATTTTTATCTCTGCAAAACTTCTTCCGGTATTTGTGTTTACGATACAAAAAAATATAAAAAAATTCGTTCGATTGCCTATTAATATATCCTAAATTTCTTCCGATACATATTGTGACACAGAAGAAATTTAGGTTTAGGTGGTGAAAATTATGAGAGTCGATGCTTATATGCAGGTAAGTCAGCTTTATAAGGCAAACAAGCCAAAAGGGACAGCAAAAAAAACCACAGCCACAGCGACAGATTCTTTAGAAATTTCAGAATTTGGTAAAGATTACCAGATCGCGAAGAAGGCAGCAGCGGAATCACCGGATGTTCGTGCGGACAAAGTTAAAGATATTATGGAACGCATGAAAGCCGGAACATACAATGTTTCAATTGAGGACGTTGCAGCGAAGATGGCAGATCGCATACTCGGATAATAAATCTTTTTATTACGCGGGGATAAGTGACAGGAGGATGTTTTTTGGCGAGTTTAATGGAAGAGCTGATCGATACACTGGACAAGGAAGACCGGTTGTACACAGACTTAATTCCAATTCAGGAAGAGAAGATCCGAGCAGTCATTGCCAACGATCTTGACTCCCTCGCAGGATTGCAGGGGCAGGAACAGGTTCTTGTTGACCAGGTAGGAAATCTGGAAAACAAGAGGAAGCAGGTGACAGCAGACATTGCGACCGTTTTGGGAATGAAGCCGGATGAGATGAATTTGGAAAAATTGGTAAAAAAGTTAGGCAATCAGCCAAAGGAAAAAGAAGCATTAGAAAAACTGCATGACCGTCTCAAACGGACGATGGGACGCTTGCAGGAACTGAATCTCCAAAATAAGCAGCTTCTGACAGAAGCGCTGGAGATGGTTGAATTCAATATGAATGTGATAAGAAGTACACGGATGTCTTCAGGAAGCAGCAATTATTCAAGCAATGCCGCACAGGTCGATATAGGCGATTATGGCGCCGGCATGTTTGATGCGAAGCAATAGAAGAAGCGGGCGGATCCGGCTCGTGGACATCGTGTACTTCTATTGTGTTATAGAATAAGTTGAGGAAAACGTTATGGGAAATTTATTTGCAAGTTTTAATACAGGAGTTTCGGGACTGCATTCCGCGCAGTCATCCCTTTATACGACCGCACATAACCTTGCGAATGCGACGACAGAAGGGTATTCGAGACAACAGGTTATCGTTACCGATGCCTTTTATTCGACCAGATACGGAGCTTATGCAAACCGGCTTCAGATCGGAAAAGGTACCGATATCGCGGAGATCCGTCAGGTGAGAAATACCTTTTTGGATGCACAGTATCGTGTGCAGGCGGGACGGCAGAGCTTTTATGAGGCACAGTATAAAGCCGTACAGGAAATTGAAGATTTGTTTGGTGAGATGGAAGGCGAAGAATTTATCACTTCCGTTACCGATTTGTGGAGTGCCGTTTCCAATCTGGCGCAGGAGCCGAATAACATTGTACTCCGTTCTGAACTGGTATCGACCGCTTCCAAGTTTACTGAGCGTGCTAATGCGCTTCGGGATCAGTTGGTTGAATATCAGACCAATATGAACCAGGAAGTAAAAAATCAGGTTGACCAGATCAATGACATCGTAGACCAGATCCGCCAGTACAATGAATTGATTCAGAAATACGAGGCGACCGGCGAGTCGGCAAACGATTACAGAGATTCCAGAAATCTTCTGTTAGATCAATTAAGTACCTATGTCAACGTGGAAAGTTATGAGGAAGTCGATGGAACCGTAAGCATTTACGCAGAGGGTCAGTTCTTGCTGGAGTCCAATGTTCAGCACCGCCTCACAACGGCAAACGAAAGTGAGACTTCCAAATTGTTGAAACCGGTCTGGGAGATGGGCGGCGATTTCTTCCTCCGTGGAGAATTGTCTTATTCCAGCGAAAATGATACCGATACCGGTTCCCTTCGTGGACTTTTGGTGGCAAGAGGAAAATCCAAGACAACCTATCTGGATATTCCACAGAAACCCGATGAATCCGATTATTTGGATGCAGATGGTAACTTGGACAGCAAAGCCTATTTCAATGCGACCGAAGAATATAATCGAAAAGTAGAAGAATATAACGAAAATGTACAGCCATCAATCGTCATGACGATTGAGGCAGAATTTGACCAGTTGATTCACGGAATTGCGACCATGGTAAATGATACCTTGTGTCCGAATAAAAAACTTACACTGGCAGATGGAACGACCATCACTGTGCTGGATACAGACAAGGCGCCGATCGGCGACGATGCCGATAAAACGATAGGAGCGGAACTTTTCGTGCGAAGAGAGACCAGCCGCTATACGGAAAAAACCGTGACAGTTCTTGATGATGACGGAAATCCGAAACCAGTTACTGTATACCAGTACAATGAGGAAGATCCGAATGACCATTATTCTTTATATACAACCGATCAGCTGGAGGTAAATCCGGAACTTTTACGTGATCCGTCGAAACTTCCGCTTAGTGCCAATGCTTCTTCCGGACATGTGGACGGCTATACCCTCGACCTTTGTCAGGAACTGCTGGCAAAATGGCAGGGAAAATTTGGTACGATGGATCCGAATTCCATGACAACATACAATTTCTGTGATTATTACGGAGCCATGGTAGGGCAGTTCTCTACCCTGGGAAATGTATGGAAAGGGATTATTGACAACCAGGAAACGACAGTACATTCGGTAGAATCTGCCAGACAAAAAGAGATGGGTGTCTCGACAGATGAAGAATTAGCAGATTTGATAAAATACCAGCAGTGTTATAATGCCTCTTCGCGTTATATCACGGTAGTGGATGAAATGATAGAACACTTGCTCACGCGTCTGTAGACGGTGACAAGAAAGGAGGACCAATATGGGAGCGACTTTTCAGGGGCTTGATATCGCAAAATCCGGAATGATGGCATACAATGCGTCGATGCAGACGGCAGCTCACAACCTGGCAAACGTAGGAACCAAAGGCTATTCCCGTCAGGTTGTTAAGACGGCGGCTCAGACAAGACACGTCAGTTCCATCAAAGTAGAGGGATCCGGAGTTTATGTACAAGGCATCGTAAGAGAGCATAATGATTATTACGATGTAAAATATTGCAAATCAAATGCAACCTATTATAAATACAACACGCACAGTTATTTTCTCAATGATGTGCAGAAAGTTCTTTATGCAAAGGACGAAAAACAGGCAGGTATCACAACCTCGTTTGATGAATTCTGTAAACGATTGACAGGAACTTCCACCGATGCGGGAAGTGAGACACGCCGAAAAGAAATCGTCTCTTATGCAGAAACATTTTCCGGTTTTGTGCAGGAGACAGCGACAAATCTGAAATCCTTGCAGGAAGAAGCAAATGAGAAAATCAAGACGACGGTAGAGCAGATCAATGCGATCGCCGAAAAGATTGCCTCACTCACAAAACAGATCAATACATTGGAAGCGTACCGTAATCCGGCACATGATCTGAGAGACCAGCGAAATGTTCTGATTGATCAATTGTCAGAATATTGCAATGTTGAAGTGAAAGAAAAAGAGCCGGCAGATGGTGTCGGCTTGAACCAGTACTATGTATATGTTGACGGTGCGATTCTTGTGGATACGCAGGAAGTCAATAAAATGCAAGTGACCGAACTGGATACGACAAAGAGTATCAATGATATTAGTGGTCTGTATCAGGTATCGTGGACCGACGGAACCCCGTTTTATCCGTATAGTGCGACACTGGGTGGTGAATTGCAGGCACTTTTCCAGGTGCGTGACGGTAACAACGCTACCACGTTAAAGGGAAAAGGCGACACGCTTACCAACGATGCGGACGGAAACCTTGTTCTTACAATGAAAAAAGCAAATATTAATAATGTGAACCTTCTTAATATCCCGGCACAGGATGGAGAGTTGACGATCAATAATTTCACGTATGCCTACGATCATTTCGATGTGAAGGTGGAAGACGATGGTTCCTTTACCTATCAGTTTACCTTGAAAAATAATATCAGTGCCAAACAGGCGACGATTTTAAATAATGCAGTCACAAGCGGCTATGAAGTGACCGTAGGAGACAGTGTGGATTACAAGGGAATCCCATATTATATGGCGCAGCTCAATGAATTTGTCCGTACGTATTCGCAGGAATTTAATGATGTTCATAAGAGCGGTTACGACGACTATGGCAATGCCGGCATTGATTTCTTCAATGCAACGGTGGCGGCAACCGGAGATAATTATATTTTCACCAGCAAGGTGGATGGAAAGGATCGCAGCTTTTCCTCTCTGGCTACACCGGATGCCAATGGAAGCTACACCGGAAGTTATTACTATATGACAGCGATGAATTTCTGCGTCAGCGATGCGGTTTCCCGCGACCCGAAACTGGTTGCCTGCAATGCCGAATCACTTCCGGGAAAATCCGAAAACCTGAATCTGAAAAAATTATCCGATTTGAAAGACGATTCCAAAATGTTCCTGCATGGAGCTCCGGATTCGTTCCTGCAATCATTGACCGCAGATGTCGGAGTGGATGGACAAAAAGCGGCATCGCTGGAAAAAAGCCAGCAAAATATCCGTGATGCGGTGGATATCCAGAGACAATCCATCTCCGGTGTTGATGAAGACGAAGAGACAGAAGGACTGCTGACATTCCAGCAGATGCTCTTTAACCAGTATAAAGTGCTTTCTGTAATGAATGAAGTGCTTGATAAATTGATCAATCAGACAGCAGTCTAGGAAGGATGTGACAACGTATGCGTATTACCAATAATATGATCCGAAGCAATACAATGCTTCATATTCAGAAAAACAAAGAGACGGCGAACGACTATTTCCAGCAGTATGCGTCTCAGAAAAAAATACAGAAACCTTCAGACAATCCAACGATTGCCGTACGTGCTCTGAAATATCGTACGACACTTGTAGAAATAAATCAGTATCTTTCCAACTGCGAACAGGCAGAAAACTGGATGGATGCGACCGAGGAACCATTGAAAAAAGCGGACAGTATCCTGGACACGATGATTGATTACGTCACACAGGCAGCCAATGGTACCAATAACGACAAAGACCGTTCTACGATTGCTGCGCAGCTGAAACAGTACTGCGAGTTTATTTACCAGCAGAATGCGAATATGGATTATGCCGGCCGCTATCTTTTTACCGGTTATCGCACCGATGTGCCTCTGCTTTTTGAAAAGGACAGTGCCAATGTGACTTACACGATGACCGAAGAGTTAAAGGTCAACAACATTCAAAAGTATAATTATGTATATGGACAGCCGGAATACGATGACAGCAAGAGTGCTTCGGATTATGCCAACGAGGCTTCCGAATATCTTGAGACACACCGCATCCAGCTTTCTTACGATAACTGTGACGAACGCGATGTGACAGTGACATATACGGATGCCTCCGGAAAATCACAGACGATCACAGCAGTCACAAAAAGCATCGCAGATAACAAGACGTTTAACGAACAGTATCATCCGGCAGATGACGAAATTTATTTTGTACCGGAGACCGGAGAACTTGTATTTGGGGATGGCGTGTATGATTCCATCCGTGCCGGTTCGGATCTGAAAGTACAGTATTCGAAAACGAATTTTGAGAAAAATGATATCCGTCCGGAGCATTATTTTGAATCTACAGCTGTAGACAATGTGACCGGAGAAACGAAGAATTATTTCAATATCAAAGAGCAGAAAATCAATTATCAGGTCAATTTCAGCCAGACGCTCACTGTCAATACACTTGGCTGCAACGCATTTGACACTTCCATCGGACGTGCGGTGGATGACATCTATAACGTGATCAATAATCTGGATGTCATGGATCAGACGCTGGCATCCATTAAAAAGCGCATTGAGGACTGTGATCCAAACGATACGGAGACACTTGCTACATTACAGGAATTGTACAATCGTACCGAGACCGAGATCTCGCTGCAAAACACGGTGCTGACCAATGCCTATACCCATTCGATCACGGTATTCCAGAATGCCAAAGATACGTTAAATGTGGCACTGGCAGAACACGGTTCCCGCTATAACCGTTTGAAAATGACATCAAGCAAGCTGGAGGTATTACAGACGGATACGAAAGAGTCCAAATCAGCAAATGAAGATGCGGATCTGGAAGAAGCTTATGTCAATTATACACAGGCAGATCTGTTGTATCAGGCATCTTTGCAGGCGACAGGAAAGATCCTTGGAACCTCTCTTTTGAATTTTATCTGATAGCAGAATGGAGGAAATGATATGTTAGTAAAAACGAAATATTTTGGGGAGATCAATCTTTCGGAAGACAAGATCATCACGATGGAACGTGGGATGTTTGGCTTCGAAGAATATAAAAAATATACCATTCTTTATGACAGCGAAAAGGAAGGAAGACCAAATGTTTCCTGGTTCCAGAGTGTAGAGGAACCGGGACTGGCATTTCCGGTTATCAATCCGCTGGTAGTAAAAGAAGATTACAACCCGGTCGTAGAGGATGAACTGTTGAAAGGACTTGGTGAGATCACGGAGGAAAATATCGTGGTACTTCTCCCCCTTACTGTTCCACAAGAAATAACGAATATGACTGCAAATCTGAAAGCACCGATTATTATCAATGCCGATACGAGAAAGGGAGCACAGGTTGTCGTAGAAAATGAAGAATACGAGATCAAATACAAGATTTACGATATTCTGAAAGGAAAAAAGGAGGCGTAAACGATGTTAGCACTGGCAAGAAAAGTAAACGAATCCATCGTGATCAATGACGATGTAGAAGTGACGATTTTGGAAATCAAAGGGGACCAGGTTAAGATCGGCATCAAGGCGCCAAAATCAGTCCCGATTTATCGAAAAGAATTATATGTCCAGATTCAGAAAGCCAATGAAGAGGCTATGAATTCGGCAGATCCAACTGCTTTGAATGAGTTATTCAAATAAGGTTAACTTTTCTAACGATTTTGCCGATATGTTCTTTAAGAAACGATGAATTTTGCATTAAGATACACATGGAGGTGTTTGAAAATGGAAATGGAAGCAATATCAAATGTAAATGCAAATTATGGTACCACAGAGGTTGTGCGTACGACACCAAAGACAACGACAGGGGAAACTGTGAATATCGAGGCACCGAATCCGGCACTGGATGTACCTCAGGTTCAGTCAGCAAATGCAAAGGGAAATGCTGGTCAGCAGGGAGGCAATAGCCAGCAGCAGAAAGAACATGCGGCAAGTGAAGCATCGATTAATGATGCGGTATCGAAAGCGAATCTTAAGATGGAACATACAAGATGTGAATATTCTTATCATAAAGAGACAAACCGTGTGTCTATCAAAGTATTGAATGCTGACACAGATGAAGTGATCCGTGAGATTCCACCGGAAAAATCATTGGATATGTTGCAGAAGATGTGGGAAATGGCAGGAATCCTCGTAGACGAGAAGAGATAAGGAGGAGATAATATGGCAATTCGAATGAGTGGTCTGTCCTCAGGACTTGATACCGAAGCGATTGTAGGTGCCCTGATGTCAGCACAGAGTTTGAAAAAGACCAAGTTGACACAGGCAAAGACAAAGTTAGAGTGGACACAGACCAAATGGAAGGAATTAAATACCAAATTATATAAACTTTACTCAGAGCAGGTTTCTAAATTGCAGCTGCAGACATCGTATATGACGAAAAAGGCAACTTCTTCGGACGAAACGAAAGCGAAGATTACTGCGTCTGCAAAAGCAGTAAACGGAAGTTATACGATGGAAGTAAATAATATTGCGACAGCACAGTACCTTACGGGAAGCAAGATTAGTGCCAGCAGTGGTAGTACGAAGATGGTAGATTTGGACTCTTCGCTGTTAAACAAAGAAATAGAAGTTAAAGTGGGCGGTAAAACGACCAAATTTACGATTACGGAAGATACAACAATTGATAACTTTACAAGTGAGTTGAAAAAGGCAGGTTTGAACGCAAGTTTTGATACTGCGCAGAAACGTTTATTTATCAGCAGTAAAGATAGTGGTCTTGCTAATGCATTCTCGATTACTACTTCCGGAGTAAGTGATGCAGAAGTGACAGCAAGAAAGAATCTGCGGGATGCTGTTGGCTATGATAGTATGACGACAGCAAATAAAAAGATTGTAGATGATGCGATGAAAAAACTGGAGACATCCGGTGTTGATACGACAGAATATCAGGAAGCATTGGATGCGATTGCCGGAACAGTATTGAGCACTCGGACGGCAAAGGCAGAGGCAGCAGCATCTACTTATGTGAAAGCCAAACTGTATAGTGAAAATTATGCTTCTTATGAAGAAAAAGCAAAAGACAGTCTGAAATCTACTTACTTCACAGAAGATGGAGAAGTAAAAGATGAATTAAAGACCAAGTATGCGGCTGAATTTGACGCGTATACACAGGAAGATAAAGAAAAACTTGGTGTCGCAGATATGACACAGGAAGAATATATCGTTTGGCGAGCTAATCAGTTATACGATCAAGAAGTTGCCAAACAAGCAGACACTGACACGACAAGTTTTGTAAATAAACAGATCAGTTCTGATGAAGAGACAAAACTTGCAGTAAAAGAGGCTGCTTATGCCGGAAAGACAGAAGATGAGATTCGAGCTTTGGGTAGCAGAGCATTGACGAAATATTATGGATCTGGCAATGATGCCGACTCACTTAATATTTCTGCGATTGAAGGCACTTCAACATTTAGTTCGGATAGTATTAAAACGGATATTTCAGGGGTTGTGAGGGATTATGCGTCAGTCACTGATCGTACATATGCTTTGAATGGTTCTGCCTTGGCAGGCATTGGATTGGCAGATATTAAAGTTGATGATGCCGGCAATGTAACAGTAAATGGAAATGCAGATGGAAGTCTTCCGGATGATATGGGCTTGGTAAAGGCATCCGACAGTGAGATTCTTCTGAATGGGGCAAAGATGACATCGTCATCTTCTACCGTTTCGGTAAATGGATTGAGTATTGAGTTGACTGGACTTACAAAAGTCGGAGAACCGATTACATTCTCTGTATCCAGTGACACGGATGCGGTGTATAACACGATTAAGAAGTTTTTTACTGAGTACAATTCTCTCATGAAAGAAATGAATGAATTGTATGATGCAGATACAGCAAAAGGATATGAACCATTGACAAGCGAGCAGAAAAAAGAGATGTCAGATGATGACATAAAATTGTGGGAAGACAAGATTAAAGCTTCTCTGCTTCGTGGCGATAGTTCGCTGGGGTCTGTTCGCAGTGCGATGCGAAATACCATGATGAGCCAGGTGACATACAATGGAAAAACCTATTCTCTGGCAAGTTTTGGAATTTGTACGTCGACGGATTATACAGAAGGCGGCTTATACCATATTTATGGCGATGCAGATGATTCTGTATATGCGGACAAAGATGATAAATTAAAGAAAGCACTGGAAGAAGATCCGGATGCTGTAGTAAATGTACTTTCCGATATCTTTGGTAAACTTCGCAATACGATGAGTGACAAGATGGCAGGAAGTAAAGTCAGCAGTTCACAGACGTTTTATAGCGATATCAAGATGAAAGACGATATCAAGAACTATGAAAAACAGATCAAAGAATGGGAAACAAAATTGGCTGATATGGAGGATGCTTACTATAGTAAGTTTACAAAAATGGAGACGGCACTTGCAAAACTTCAGTCTCAGCAAAGTTCTTTATCTGGTTTGTTTGGAAATTAAGTAAAACAGACGAATAAATTAGTGCAAGAGTATGAAGAGTTTTCTTTATACTCTTGTGCTGAATCATCAGAATCGGAGGAGAACATGGATCAGAGAGCAATTAATGCATACCAGAAAAATGCAATTATGACAGCTTCCAAGGCAGAATTGACACTGATGCTTTACGATGGAGCCATCAAATTCTGCAACATTGCTTTGAGCGGATTTGAAAATAAAGATTATGAAAAAATTAATACGAATCTGAAAAAAGCGCAGGCGATTATTACAGAGTTTCGTGCCACGCTGGATCGCAAATATCCGGTTTGGGAAGATTTTGAGAGAGTTTATGATTATATTTACCGCTGCCTGATAGATGCAAATATTCATAAAGATGAAGAAAAATTACAGGAAGCACTCAAATACATCCGTGAAATGCGAGATACCTGGAAAGAAGTGATGCGCCTGAACAAAGCAGGCAAATAGTAAGGATGTGACAGGATGGCAAGAGAAGAAGTTTATGTCAATATGATGATTGACACACTGGAACGAAAAAAAGTGATATTAGAACAGATTCTTCATCAGACGAAGGAACAGGAAATCCTTCTCAAAGATGAAGAGATGGATATGGATGCGTTTCAGACCATTATTGATCGGAAAGGCGAAGAGATTGAAAAACTGAATCAGATGGATGAAGGATTTGATACGTTGTTTCACCATGTGGAAAAAGAAATCAATGAAAATCGTATGGCATATAAAAGCCAGATTCAGAAAATGCAGAAATTGATTAACGAAGTGTCAGAATTGGGAATTCAGATTCAAGCACTGGAACATCAAAATAGTGGACATTTTAAAGTTTACCTTGCCAATCAAAAACAAGCGGTAAAGAAGTTTCATACCAATAACCGCACGGCGGCAAATTATTATCAGAACATGGCAAATGTACATAAACCGGGAGATTCTTACTTTTTTAATGAGACAAAATAAAAAATGTGAAAAAAATCAAAAAAAAGGTTAAGTTTTGAAATATACCACCGATATATATTATGTCAGAAAGATAGTAACTAAAGTAGGGAAGCAACTTTGGTGCAGGGCCCGCATCAAAGCCTTACTACTTTAGATATTATAAAAATCAAATTAAAAAATATCGGCAGGGAAGCCGATTTATATTCAAGGAGGAATGACTTATGATAGTACAACACAACATTACATCAATGAACGCTAACAGACAGTTAGGAATTGTAGGAAACAATTTGGCAAAGGCTACTGAGAAACTTTCCAGTGGTTACAGAATCAATCGTGCAGCTGACGATGCAGCAGGTCTTGCTATTTCTGAGAAAATGCGTTCTCAGGTTCGTGGTTTGAATCGTGCATCTGACAATGCTCAGGATGGTATTTCATTGATTCAGACAGCTGAAGGTGCTTTGGATCAGAAACATGCAATCTTGCAGAGAACTCGTGAATTGGTAGTTCAGGCTTCCAACACCGCTGTATTGGATTCCGGTACAAACGATATCACAAAGATTCAGGATGAGATTGATGAATTGAAGGAAGAGTATGAACGTATTGATTCAGATACAGAGTTCAACAAGAAGAAACTTTTGGATGGTAATTATGAAGGATACCTTCAGATCGGTGCTAACAAGGATCAGGGTTATACATTGAAAATCGATGCTACTGCTTGGACAACTATCACATTGGATGCAGCTAATGGTAAAACAAACTCTAGTAAGATTGAGGATGTAGATACTATGATTACAAACGTTTCTACTCTTCGTAGTAAACTTGGTGCTCAGCAGAACCGTCTTGAGTACACTGTAAAAGTGGATGATAACACAGCTGAAAACATGCAGTCAGCAGAATCTCGTATCCGTGATACAGATATGGCTGATGAAATGACAAGATTCTCGAAAGAGAGCATCTTGCAGCAGGCTGCTACTTCTATGCTTGCTCAGGCAAATCAGGCAAATCAGGGTGTTCTTTCACTTCTTCAGTAATTGATGTTTTGAATTCATTACAACAGAACAAGTTGTACGAACACATAGTTAAAGGGAGAATCCTGAGAGATTGGGGTTCTTCCTTTTTCGTATTTGAAAAAAGAGAGGGGAAGCGATATGGAGTTTTTGGATTCCTATTTTGAAGATGAAGTGCGGGAAGGGTTTTATGTTCCCAGTTTAATGAAACGAGCCTGGGCAGCGCAGATGGAACTTTTAGAAGTCGTACAGAATATATGTGACAAACATCTGATTCCGTTGTATGCGGAATGGGGAACTTTGCTTGGTGCTGTGCGCCATAAAGGAAGAATTCCGTGGGACGATGACATTGATATGTGCATGCTGCGTGAAGATTATGAAAAGTTTTCGAAGATAATCGATGCGGAACTCCCGGAAGACTGCTGGTTTATTGACTTTCACCGGACGAAAGATGTAAATCTTATGCTTGGCAGAGTGATGAATTCAAAGTTTCATGTCGTGGAAGGCGAGTTGTTGGGAAAATATCACGGATTTCCATATGTGGCGGGAATTGATATTTTTTGGCTGGATTCTCTTCCGGAAGATGACAGGATTTGTAGAAAATATCAAGAACAGATTAATTTGATCTACCGGGTGCTGCTCGCCTTGCAATATGAAGAATGCGCATCTAAGAAAATGACAAGGGATGAGATGGAATACCACATTTGTCAGGTGGAAAAAATGTGCGGGGTTTCTATTCAGCGAAATGTCTCTCTTCGAGAACAGCTCGCAGATCTTTTGGAAAAAAGGACTTGGGAAATGGGACGGCAGAAGAGTTCAGGGGAAATTACAAATGTGTATTTGTGGCGTAAAAATGCCTATTATCATCTGCCCAAAGAGGTATATCAGACGGAAACATATATTCCGTTTGAAAATACAAAGATTCGTGTGCCGGATCGGTATGAGGAGATACTGGCAAAAAAATATGGAGAAAACTGGAAAACGCCAATTCGAGTTGGTGGCCTGCATGATTATCCATCTTATGCTAAGCAGCAGGAGTTTTTGAAGGATAATAAGGCGGGAGAATTGTTTGCTTATCATTTTTCGGCGGAAGAAATGAAAAAAGTTCAGGCAGAACGTGAGAAAAAAGTGACACTTCAGGAAGAAGTAAACGCATTTTTTCCATTGTTCCGCGAGATTCATGAAGAGATCGGAAAAATGATACGAAAGGCAGAATGGAACACGGTGCTTTCACTGCTGGGGGAATGCCAGAATACCGCGATACAGATTGGAACACGCGTGGAAGAACGAAAAGGCGGAGAATGTAATTGTGTAAAAAAATGGGAAAACTACTGCGAGGTTGTATTTGGCATTCATCAGGAAATCTGCGAAGAAAACCGGAATGATACGGAGGCATTGGCAGACCGTGTTCAGGAACAGTTAAATGCGGTGATTTTAGATATTGAAGTTCATCTGGATGAGCTAAAAGAAAAAAAGGAAATCGTATTTATTCCGTATAAGGCATCTCTTTGGCATGGGAGCATGCAGAAAACTTGGAAAGAGGCAGTGCGGCAGGAAGATACCGAAGTTTATGTGATCCCTGCACCATATTATTATAAAGATGCTTATGGAAGGGCTAAAACGGAGAAAGCCTGTTATGAGACGGAAAATTATCCGGAAAATGTGATGATTACGAACTTTGAAGAGTATGATTTCCAGCTTCGTCATCCGGATAGAATTGTCATTCAGTGTCCCTATGATGAATATAATTACGGAATCACGATCCATCCGTTTTTCTATGCGAAAAATTTGGTAAAATATACGGAGGATCTTGTTTATATCCCGGGACTTTTGATGGATGAAGCAGGAGATGAGGGAGACAGGCAGAGATATAATTTGAAATCCTATTGCAATATGCCCGGAGTGGTTTATGCAGATCATGTAATCGTGCAGTCCGGGCAGATGCAGAAGGCGTATGTAGAACTTTTAACAGAATTTGCAGGAGAAGATACAAGGTCAATCTGGGAGAAGAAAATTTCTTTTTTTCCGGATAAGTTATAAGGTGTCAATTAACGTTAAAATCTGAGAAATGGGCATCAGGCGGTCATCGACTTCTTTAGCACGGTGATAGCGAAGGATATCGGTGGCAGTTTGCTGCATCGCCGGAAAAGCGCTTCTTGTCAATTGGTTTGCATAAATGACGATATTTACGCCATGGCTGCAAAATTCCTCTTCTGTGACCGTGTTGAAAGAAGTCGGAACAACGACAAGAGGAGTCGTTGAATCTTTTTTTCGAAATTCGTCACAAAAGGCAAAGATTTGCGAAGGATCCTGCTTGCGGCTGTGAATCATGATGGCATCAGCTCCGGCATCAACAAAGGCGGCAGCTCTTGTCAAGGCATCGTCTAATCCCTGCTCCAGAATAAGGCTTTCGATGCGGGCAATAATCATAAAGTCATCGGTCAGCTGTGTCTTTTTCCCGGCCCGGATCTTTTGGCTGAAATGTTCAATTGAGTCCTGAGTCTGCGGCACATCCGTTCCAAATAAAGAATTCTTTTTTAAACCTATCTTGTCCTCAATGATGATCGCGGATACCCCCATACGCTCCAGCGAACGGACGGTATATACAAAATGTTCGATCTGGCCGCCGGTATCACCGTCAAAGATAATGGGTTTTGTCGTTACTTCCATGACATCATCGATGGTTCGAAAACGCGAGGTCATGTCGACCAGTTCGATATCCGGTTTTCCTTTTACGGTGGAGTCGCACAGAGAAGAAATCCACATGGCATCAAACTGATCCAGTTCGCCCTCGTGCTCGACAACCGTTTTTTCCACGATAAGCCCGGTTAAGCCACTGTGGACTTCGAGGGCTTTTACGATAGGACGAATCTGAAGCAGCTGTTTTAAACGCTTTCTTCGAAATTCGGGCATTGCAAGTTTTTCGCGAATCTTATCGTCAATATGTTTCACATTTTCGTTGTAAGTGTAAGGAACGTCAATAATCTGTCCGCCGTAACGTGAGAGCAGACTTTCAACATTTGCACGAATTGCCTTAAGCGGACCGTAATTCCAGTTATCCCCGTGGACGATATAGTCAGGGCGATAGGTGTCTACAATCTCATCATACATGACATCTTTTTGAATAACGACGCGGCTTACACCGGGGAGTGTACGGATTAACTCTATTCGTTGTTCAAAAGGAATGGTGGGAAACTGATTGTAACGGATCATTGCCTCATCAGACAGAACGCCTGCAATCACTTCGCCGTATTTTTGCGCTTCATGTATAATGTTGAGATGCCCTTCGTGGATGACATCCGTTGTAAAACAAGTGTATACAGTTTTCATACGATTATCCCTCACTTTTCTAGTCTGGTAAATGGTCTATAAAAAGTATAACATATTGGAACGTATTTTGGGATATCTTTTTGTAAAAAAATGAAATTTGTCTTTCTTTTTGAAAAGAGGTAGTGTAAAATTAGTAATAGTAAGAAATGAGTAGGAGAGGAATGAGTTTCATGGCGATAAAGCGAAATATTCTGTTAAATCCCGGACCATCCACCACGACCGATACGGTGAAGATGGCGCAGGTGGTTCCGGATATCTGTCCGCGAGAGGAAGAATTTGGAAATATTATGAAAGAAATGCGGAGTGATCTTGTACGGATCGTACATGGAGATCCACAAGAGTATACCGCCGTTCTTTTCTGTGGATCGGGGACGATCAATATTGATGTCTGCCTGAATTCGCTTCTGCCGGAGGGAAAGAAGATTCTCGTTGTGAATAATGGTGCTTACAGCGCAAGAGCAGTAGAAATCTGTGAAGCCTATGGACTGGATGTCATTGATCTGCAGTTTTCGCCAGAAATGCTTCCGGATCTGGAACTGGTGGAGAAGACATTACAGGAAAATTCGGAAATTGCACTGGTACATACGACACACAATGAAACAGGAACAGGCATCCTCAATCCGATCCGGGAGATTGGAGCATTGGCACATAAGTACAATGCGGTATTTACGGTAGATACGACTTCTACCTATGCGATGCGCCCGATCCATGTACACGAGGATAACATTGACTTTTGTATGGCTTCTGCTCAAAAAGGCTTGATGTCGATGACAGGACTTTCTTTTATCGTGGGACGGAAAGATATCATCGAAAAGTCCGCTGCCTATCCAAAGAGGTCGTATTACTGCAACCTGTTTTTACAATATGACTTTTTTGAGAAGACCGGTCAGATGCACTTTACGCCGCCGGTACAGACAATTTATGCGACGAGGCAGGCACTTAAAGAATATTTTGCAGAGGGCGAAGAAAATAAATGGAAACGCCATACGAGGGTGTTTGAAGCAATTCATAAAGGGTTGGAACAGCTTGGTTTTCAGGATGTGATCAGACGGGGATGGCAGGCGGGACTGGTTGTCTGTGTGAGGTATCCGAGTGACAAAAAATGGAATTTTAATCAAATTCACGATTATTGTTTTGAACGAGGATTTACGATTTATCCGGGAAAGATTTCCGATATGGATACGTTCCGGCTGTGTGCTCTCGGTGCCATTGATCAAAAGGACATTGAGGATTTCTTTGTTGTGCTGGAAGAGGCATTGAGGTATTATGAGGTGGCGGTTCCGGTAAGGTATGAATAGAGAAAGAAAACAAGAGGAGAAGACGATATGCTGACGATACGACGAGCTGTATGTGACGACATTCCGAATATTATGAAATTTATGGATGAACATTGGAAACCGGGGAATATCCTTACAAAAGACCGTGATTTTTTTGAATGGCAGTTTGTTGAGGATGGGAAAGTAAATATGTTTATCGGAATTGATGACGAAGAAGGAAAAATCTATGGGATGATGGGTGCGATTATTTATAATCATAAAGCAAACCCGGATATTTCTGGCTGTACGTGGAAGACGATTAAAAGTGAAAGACCGATGCTTGGAATGGAATTGTTGGATTCTATGTGTGAACAGTTACATTGCCGTTATGCCTGTTCGGCAGGGTTAAGCGAAAAGGCTGTTAAGATCAATGAACTGCTGGGTCGAATTCCTATTTCAATGGATCATTATTACCGCTTGGCAGACAAAGAAATATATCAGATTGCGTCGATAACAAAGAAAATTATCCCGGAAGCAAAAAATACAGGATATTCCATTGCAAAGATTTTCTCTGTGGAAGAAATGAAAAAAGTTATTCGGGAAGAGGAACTTGATAATGCAATACTTAGCAAGGACTATATTTATATTGATAGACGTTATTTTAAGCATCCGGTTTATCAATATGATGTTTGGAAAATTTTTGATAATAAAGAAGAGTCTCATTCTGTGCTGGTTACAAGAGAAGAAAAAAAAGGAAGAGATAAAATCTGCAAGATAATTGATTTTTATGGAAACATTGAAGATTTTACAGAGATAACCGCTGCTTTGGACGAATTGATGAAACAGCGGGAATATGAATTTATTGATGTATATTCATATGGTGTGCCAACGGATATCTATGAAAAGGCAGGATTTGTATGCTGTAATGAAGACGATGAAAATATAATCCCAAATTATTTTCATCCATTTGTAAGAAAGAATATATCATTACGAATGATGGATCCATTACTGCCGGGATTACGGTTGTTCCGCGGAGACGGAGATCAGGACAGGCCTTGCTGAGTTAGAGGGATTGGAAAAAACTAAAGAAAAGATTGAATGTGGTCGATATATAGAATGGTTGCAAGGATAGCAAGTTTCAGTGCATGGATGCAGAAATAATTTGTTTAGAATGTAGAAAGGCTATATCTTGGAGGATATAGCTTTTTTTGGAGGTAAAATGGATAAAAATTATTTAATTGCCGGCGGTTCTTCCGGAATTGGAAGGGAATGTGCCAAACAACTTGTATCGGTAGGGGCAAACGTTGTTTTGGTTTCGGGAAATGAGGAAAAATTGCAAAAAGTATGCGGGGAGTTAGGGGGATGTGCTTCATATATAGTATGTGATCTGAGTGATTTAAATAATGCTTCGGATGTTTTTACAGAAACGCAAAAAAGAGGAATCGTCTTTGATGGAATGATTTACTCTGCCGGTGTGGCGAATCCCATGCCGATTATATGTGAGGAAGTAGAAAATGTTCAAAATATGATGAATGTGAATTGCTTATCTTTTCTCATGCTTGGCAAGGAATTTTTTAATAGAAAAAATTCCCAAAAAGGATCAGCTATTGTTGCAATTTCTTCTTTGGCGGTTGAATATCCGGCAAAAGGGCAAAGTGTTTATGCGGCATCGAAAGCGGCATTGAATATGGTTGTTAAGATCATGGCAAAAGAATTTGTACGAAGGAAGATACGAGTGAATTCTATTATGCCATCCTATGTTGACACACCGATGATACATGACACTACAAAAGCATTCATGGATAATGGTGTGGAAAATCTGCCGCTGGGTGTGATTGACCCGGTACAAATAGCGGCATTGGCAGAATTTTTATTATCCGATAAGGCACAATATATGACGGGAGCATCAATTCCGGTTTCGGCAGGAATTTAAAAATGAATTAACAAAAAGGAGATTATTAGAATGACAGAAAAAGAAAAATTGGAATTAGCGGAAGAGATTATGGATGTAGAGGAAGATACTTTAAGTATGGATACGCTGCTTGATGATATAGATGAATGGGACTCTTTGAGCGCGCTGACCTTGATCGTTGAATCAAAGAAAAGATGGGGCAAAGTAATAACAACTGAGATTATTGATGAATTAAAAACGGTTTCGGATTTATGCGAGTTGTTTGAGGCATAATTTCATAGACAGCTATTAGTGTTAGAAAGGTACATAGATATGGAAAGTAGTATTAAAAATATTGAAATTATTGGTATAGAGGCTGCTGTACCTTGTAATGAAGTAGATAACGCATTGTATATTTCTCAGATTGCCAACCGGCGAATAAAAAAACAAATTGAATTAACCGGCGTAAAAAAACGTAGGGTAACTGTTGGAGAACAAAAGGCATCCGATCTTGCGGCAGAAGCAGCAAAAAAATTAATGCAGCAACTGGAGTGGGATGGAGATATGGTCGACGTTTTGATATTCGTTACGCAGTCAGCTGATTTAGAAAGACCTTCTACTGCATTTTTGATTCAAAACAGGTTGAAATTATCCAAAAAATGTATGGTTTATGATATTAATTTTGGGTGCGACGGGACAATCGTTGGATTGATTACCATTGGAAATATATTGCAGAATATAAAAGGAAAAGGATTGCTCCTTGTAGGAGAAAGCAATGCAGTTGCAGGAAAGGACATAAATCGTAATGCTTTGCTGGAGGGCGATGCGGCTGCGGCAATTGCATTACAATATTCAGAAGAGCAAAAAGAAATAAAATATGCACAGTTCAGTGATGGAAGCCGGGCAAATCTCTTATATAAACCATTTGGGAAACCTGGGGTCATGGATGGAAATGCAGTATTGCTTTTTGGAATTAGTGATGTTGCAGAGAGTGTTAAAACATTTGTACAGGAAAAATTGACAAGCGTGGATGATGTGGATTATTTTGTGTTTCATCAGGCACAGAAACTGATTGTTGATGGAATTGTGCAGGAAGCGGGCATACCAGCAGAAAAAGTATTATATTCCTGTGAAAATTATGGAAATACTTCATCAGCATCGGTTCCATTGACATTATGCAGTGAGTTGGGTGAGAGTCAGGATGATGAAAAAATCAAAGTGTTATTGTGTGGTTATGGAATCGGTCTTTCCTGGGGGATTTTGTATACAGAGATTGAAAAGAAATGTATTCTTCCAGTGATTGAAACGGATTATGTTTATAATGACAGAGATCAATTTAATATATAATAAAGGAGATAGCGTTATGACTAGAGAAGAAAAATTAGAAGTAATCGCAGATATTTTAGAGGTTGAAGAAGTAGAAGAGGATAACGTATTGGAAGATTTTGAAACGTGGGATTCCATAGCAGTATTATCCGTTATTTCTGTAATAACAGAAGAGACAGGATTATTTCCTCATGCAAATGAAATAAAAAAATTCAAGACAGTTTCGGATATTATGAAAGCAATAGGAGATTGATGTGAAAAATTATATCGTTATAGGTGCAACTTCAGGAATTGGGGAGGTTTGTGCCAAAAAACTTTCAGGAAAAGATAATACTTTAGTTATTGTCGGACGGAACGAAGAGAAGCTTGATTGGTTGAAAAATACTCTGAGTGGGAATATTATTCCGGTACAATATGATTTGTCAGATCTTTATAATATAAAAGAAATATATAACGTTTGTAAAACACAGTCAATTAAACTGGATGGCATGGTATATTCAGCTGGTGTTGATGGAACATGGCCGATAAAAGTAAATTCGATTGATAAAATGAGAAAAATGATGGATATCAATTGTTTTGCTTTTGTTGAACTTGCGAGAATGTTTTATAGCGGTCGTATTTCCAATGAGGGGGCATCTATTGTTGCTATTTCGTCAATCGCAAGTTTGACAATGGAACCGGGAATGGTGTCCTACAGTGCCTCAAAAGCAGCTTTGAATGCAGTGGTAAAGACAATGGCAAAAGAATTTATTCGAAGAAAGATACGGGTAAATGCTGTTCTTCCGGCTGGAGTATCGACTCCTATGGCTGAAATGAAAGGTGAATTATTATCTGAAGTTCAAAAAGTACAGGAAGGGCAGGAAAAAAGTGATGTGCAGGGCCTGGGAATGATACCGCCTGAGCAGGTGGCAGAACAAGTTGAATTTCTTTTGTCAGATAAATCGGCTTTTAAAACAGGAGAATTTGAAGTTTTGAGTGCAGGTACATGGTATTGATAATAAAGAAGGAAAAATTATGGTATTAAAAGAAATTAATGAAAAGATCAAGGAAATCAGAAGGAAGAATAGAACATGTCTATCAAATATTGTTTACAGTAAACTGAATAAAGAGGAAGATTATTCCGTGACCTGTTTAGAAAATGCGATAGCTGTTTTGGTTAAAGAGAGAAATAGAACCAGTGTCTTTTATGCAGCAAGTGATAAAGAAAATTTAAAAAAGTTATTGTTGGCGCTTCCCGAAGAGACATATATTGAGCGTTTTCATGAAGAAATAGAAGATGAATTGTGTGAAGTGTTTGAAGAAGGACGGTATAAAAAATATGCTGAGTATGTCAGAGTCACTACTACATATCTGAAAAATCCATATGAGGTTACCGAAAAAGGAAGGCGTGCTATTTTGCAGGAGATGTATGATCCGGCACAGGGAGAGTTTCCACAGGAGAAAGATGCAGAAGAAATTTATCAGTTATGTCTTAAAAATTTTGATCCGGTAATAGATGATGTTTTTTCAATAGAAGAATGGCGGAAAGCAATAGTCAATAAGGAGTGTCTTGTTGTAAAGGAAAATGGTAAAATAATTACTATATACAAATGGTGCATGGAAGGAAAAAAGTTATATAGTAATTTGGTTATCAATTTAGGAACGGCAAATTTATTATATAATCTGGAACGCAGTATTTTTGAAAAATACTGGGAAGAAGGCATGCGTACAGCCTATGCTTGGATTAATATATCGAATAAGAAGGCTTTGAAACGAGGACCTAAATATGAACATGATATTATAAAATCTAAAAAATTGTTATATGATACAATTTATAAAAAACAGTAAAGGAGAACAAATATTATGGAAGAAAAAATTTATGCAATTTTAACAGATATCAGACCGGAATTTGATTTTAAAGAAAGTGATAATTTTGTAGAGGATGGCTTTTTGGATTCATTTGATGTTGTGACGTTGGTTTCTGAGATTGAAGAAAAGTTTGACGTTATTGTGGATGGTATGGACGTGATGCCGGAGAATTTTGAAACAGTTGCAGCAATATGTGAATTGATTGAAAGAAGTGATAAAAAAGCATGAAAACGACATTTACCGGAAAAAGAATTACAGGTGTTCTGACTATTTTGCCGGAACAGGAATACATTTATGAGGATGAAATAGCAAAGGAACCAGAGGAAAACCGAAGATTAAAGCGTTTAAAGAGAATCATGGGGTATGGAAAAAGAAGAAGAGCCAAAGAGACAACGACGGTTTCTGATATGATTCTTTATGGAGCCAAAAAACTTATTCAGGAAGGAAAAATCAAAAAAGAAGAGATTGGGGCAGTTGTTGTAGTCACACTCTCTCCGGATTATTTTTGTCCTACCGTCAGTGCGATTGTCCAGGGAGAATTGGGACTAACGGATGATATTCTGTGCGTTGATATTCCACAGGCGTGTGCCGGATATGTTGTTGGTCTGATGCAGAGCTTTATGCTGTTAGAGCATATGGAAGGAAAAAAAGTTCTTTTATGTACGGGAGAGACGTTTTGCCGTGGAAACAAAGAAAAACAGGAACCACCATATTACAGAGCACCTTTTGGCGGGGATGCAGCCAATATTACAATTGTGGAAAATGGCGGGCAAGATAAAATATGTTATGAATTTCATCAGGATGGTACGCAAAGAGAATGTTTGGTTATACCAGACGGTGCTTTTCGGAATCCAATGACAATAGAAAAGATTCAGAATCAGATTGTCAGAATGCCGCTAACAGGCGTTGTTATGGATGGCTCTACGGTATTTAATTTTGCGCAAAAAGAGGTTCCGATTCTAGTTGACAATTTGACAAAGATGGCAGAAACGACCAAAGAAGATATTGACTGGTTTTTGTTTCATCAACCAAATAAGTTTATGCTTCAAAAACTGGCAGAACGTATTGGGGTTCCTTTTGAAAAGATGCCGATGGACATTGTTGGCAAATTTGGAAATTCAAATTCTGCTACGATTCCGACAGCAATCACAGCAGACTTAAAAGAAGAAATGCTTAATAAAGAGTCGTTGTGCTGCCTGGCAGGATTTGGAGCAGGTGTTGCCTGGGCAGGGATTATTATGAAAATGGGAAACATGGATTTTTGCGATACGATTATTTCGGACTTGTAAAAATCATGAGAGGATGAAAACGTTGGAGGTGTAGAGATGAAAAATTCAGTACTTTGTTATCTGGAAGAAACGGCGGAAAGACTGCCGGATAAAGTGGCTTTTTTTGATGCAGAGGGAGAAATAACCTTTGAGCAGCTTCGAAAAAACGCAGTGGATATAGCCTTTGCCATTCAGGAAAAGGTAGGGGGAAGAAGAAATCCTATTTTAACGTATATACCGAAGTCCGTAAAAAATATTACTGCTTTCATGGGGATTTTGTACAGTGGGAATTTTTACACACCGACAGAAGTGCGTTTTCCTGAAGAAAAGGTGAGAAGCATTGTAGAGACATTGCATCCGGCAGCTATTCTTGTTGATACAAAATCCAAAGAAAAACTGTGTGGGTATGAATGGACGAAAGACATATGTCTGATCAATGTGGATGAAGTTGCAAAAAGCGGCCGTTACGAGGAAAGCCATGAATTGGCAGATAAGATCCTTGACGTTGATCCGGTATATACATTTTTTACATCAGGATCTACCGGCACACCAAAAGGCGTCATCATCAATAATCATAATGTAATTGATTATACCGACTGGGCTGTGAAAACATTTCCGATTAATGAAAATACAATTATGGGAAATCAGTCCCCGTTTTATTTTGATATTTCTACACAGGATATTTATACGACATTAAAAACCGGGGCAACACTGGGAATCATCCCGCCGATGTATTTTGCATTTCCGGCGAAAGCACTTCAGTTTATCAATGAAAGGAAGATCAATTTCCTGTATTGGGTTCCATCGGCGTTTGTATCGATTGCAAATTATGATCTGTTAAAATCAATTCCGCTCAATAATGTGGAACTGATTATGTTTGGTGGAGAAGTAATGCCGGTAAAACAATTGAATTATTGGAAGAAGTATCTTCCAAATCTGAAAACCATTGCAAACGTGTATGGACCGACCGAGGCAACTGTAAACTGCACGTATTATATTGTTGACCGGGAATTTTCAGATTCAGAGGTACTGCCGTTGGGAAAAGCCTGTGAAAATACAGGGTTACTGGTTTTGGATGAGGATAATAATATCATCGATTCATCGAAAGTAAATGAACTTGGTGAATTATGCGTATACGGAAGTTCTTTGTCTGCCGGATATTGGGATGATGAAGAAAAAACAAAAGAAAAATATATTGACAATCCAACTAATCCGTATTATAAGGAGAAAATGTATCTGACGGGGGATCTTGTGTATTATAACGAGCGGGGGGAATTGGTGTTTGCCGGTCGTAAAGACTTTCAGATCAAGCATTCCGGATACCGTATTGAATTAGGAGAGATCGAGTCGGCTGCGATGGGGGAACAGAGAGTTTCCGTTGTATGTGCATCATATGATAAAAAAGAAAAACAAATTGTGTTATTTTATCAAGGGGACATTGATGAGGAATCATTGAAAGAGTATTTACTGACAATTATTCCCAAATACATGGTACCTACGGTATATATTTCACTCAAGAAATTTCCATACAATGACAATGGCAAAATAGATCGGAAGAAACTGGAGAAAGATTATTTATCTTAGGAAAATCCTGCTAGATGAAAAGTGAGGTATCGGCGAATGAAAGGCAATATAAAAAACATTGAAATTGCTGGAATACAGGCGGCTGTGCCATGTAATGAAGTGGACAATATGCAATATATTTCACAACTTTCAAATCATCGAATTAAGAAACAAATCGAATTGACTGGCATAAAGAAAAGAAGAGTTACATTGGAAAAGCAAAAAGCATCGGATCTGGCTACAGAAGCAGCAAAAAAATTGATGAAGACTTTGAAATGGAAGGAAACTGAGGTGGAGGTACTTATATTTGTTACACAGTCTCCGGATCTGCAGCGGCCGTCTACTGCTTTTTTGATTCAGAATCGCTTGGGCTTATCCTCAAAATGCATGGTTTATGATATTAATTTTGGATGTAATGGCACGATAGTAGGGCTCATTACATTAGGAAGTATATTGCAGACAACAAAAGGGAAAGGGCTATTATTACTTGGGGAAAGTAATGCGTTGGAAGATGGTACTTCGATAAATCAAAATAGTTTACTGAGAGGCGACGCGGCAGCGGCAATCGCATTGCAGTATACGGAAAAAGAAACGGAAATAAACTTTGAACAATTTAGTGATGGAAGCAGAGCAAATTTGTTATACAAAACATTTGAAAATCCTGGATTTATGGATGGAAATGGTGTATTTATTTTTGGAATCAGCGATGTTGTCAAAAGTGTAAAAATGTTTATGGAACGTGAAAAAATTACAATGGAGCAAGTGGATTATTTCGTTTTCCATCAGGCACAAAAAATGATTGTCGAGGGAATTTCACAAGAAATAGGAATCCCGCAGGAAAAAGTATTGCATTCCTGTGAAAATTTTGGTAATACATCTTCGGCATCCATTCCATTGACAATGTGCAGTGAACTTGGTGAGCGTGATCAGACAGGAAAAATAAAGGTTCTTTTATGCGGATATGGGATAGGACTTTCATGGGGGATTATTTATACAACCATTGAAAAAGAAAGTATATATCCATTGATGGAAACAGATTATATATATGACGACAGAAAAAAATTTTATGAAGCATAAGGAGATGTAATGATGACAAGAGAAGAAAAATTGGAAGCAATATCAGATATATTAGAAGAGGATATCCAGGAAGATCGTGTTCTTGCGGAGTTTGACACATGGGATTCTATTGCGATATTGTCTGTTGTTGCATTAATATCAGAGGAAACCGGCGAATTTCCACGAGCAAGTGAAATTAAAAGTTTTCAGACCGTTTCCGATATTATGAATGCTTTAGGAGAGTAGTGATTGGATGAGCGAATTAAATGGAAAACATATTTTAATTGTTGGAGCTTCGGAAGGAATCGGATTGGAAACAGCTAAAGAATGTGCGAGACGAGGCGCAAGGCTTTCGCTTGTTGCCCGAAGTGAACAAATTAAAGATATTGTGCGTGAGTTGATGGAATCCCAAAAACATGCGGGATTTTGTTTTGATATGTCAGACATTGAGAAAATCAATCAATTTATAGGCGAACTGGTGGATATGCGGGGGGCATTGGATGGCGTGGTTTATTGTGTGGGGCCACAATGCGTAAGACCTTTGAAAATGCTGAAACCGGAGATTGTAAGGCAGATAATGGAAATAGGATTTGGAGCTTATATTGAATTAGTAAGATCGGTTGTGAAAAAAGGAAATTATAATCAACCGATGAGCATCGTGTCTATTTCCTCTATTGCGGCACAAATTGGAAATCCTGCAAAAACGGTGTATGCGGCAATGAAAGCTGCGACAGATGCCGCAATTCGCTGTTTGGCTGTGGAATTGGCTCCGAAAGGAATTCGCTTAAATTCGGTTAAACCGGGAATGGTTGCTACAAAGCGACTGGAAGAATTACAAAATTTGGTAGGTTCTTCCCAGCAATTAAAAGAAACTGAGGCGAGACAGTATCTTGGAATTTCGGAAGCAACGGACATTGCAAACACGATATGTTTTTTGTTGAGTGAAGATGCAAAAACGATTAGCGGCACGAGCATGGATGTTTCCGGCGGATTTATGACATCTTGAGAATTGGAGGGTAACAGAATGCAAGATAAAATAGTAACGATTGTTCAAACAGCAATTAATGAAGTAAATGAGGATGCAGACGAAAAATTGGAATACGCAAAAGATACAGCATTGTTTGGCAAAAATGGGGGGATAGATTCCTTCTCTTTTGTAACGCTGATATCCAGCATCGAAGAACAGATACAGGAGCAGTTTGACAAAGAAATCTATTTGGTATCTGAACAGGTCTATGAAAAGAAATATAATCCTTTTGCAACAATAGGATCTTTGGAGGAATATATATTAGAAAAATTACAGGAGGAAGCATAATTGGCATATATTCAACTGAAAGATATCAGAATCGCAGGGATTGCAACAGCGGTGCCGAAACAAACTATAAATAATAAAGATTTAATAGCAGAATTTGGTGAGAAACGTATTAATAGATTTATTCGGACAACGGGAGTTTTAGAGAGAAGAGTAGCATCTGAATATCAGACAGCATCCGATCTTGGAGTGGTAGCAACCGAAGAATTATTTAAGAAAAAAGGGATTGATAAAAAAACAATTGGTGCTTTGGTATTTGCTTCTCATGGACCAGATTATAAAAGACCTGCGACGGCTCATGTAATACAAAAAAGATTGGAGTTATCTGAGCAGTGTGCTTGTTTTGATATCTCTCTGGGATGCTCAGCTTTTGTATATGGGATTCAGATATTAGGTGGACTGATGCAGACCTCGGATATTGAAAAGGCATTGCTGATCGTGGGTGATACAAACTCTAAATTGATAAATCCGAAAGATGAGTCGATGGTGCTGTTGGCCGGCGATGCGGGATCTGCTGTTTTATTGGAAAAGAAAAATGGGTCTCAAATTTCTGCGGAATTAGTGAGCAATGGGGAAAAATATAAAACAGTTATTGTGCCTGCAGGTGGAATGCGAAATTTACATGCCGGTCATCGGGAAATGAAGTTTGATGATGGGTACGACCGAACGTTATATAATTTATTCATGGATGGCTTTGGTGTATTTCAATATACTATCCGAGAAGTGCCGCGTATTTTAAAAGATTTTGTGGCAAAGGAAAAGAAAGAAATGGGCGACTACGATTATTATGTCATGCATCAGGCAAACCAATACATTTTGCAGCAATTGTCGAAGAGAGCGAAAATGCCTTCGGAAAAAATGCTGTATTCCATTCAAGAATTTGGTAACACTTCATCGGCGTCTGTTCCATTAACGTTGTGTAAATGTTTTGGCGAAGAAGCAGAGGGAGAAATAGCTGTTTTAATGAGCGGATTTGGAGTAGGGTTGTCATGCGGTGTTATGAGTGCCAATATAAATAAAAAGGATATACTGCCATTGATTGAATCGGATGATTATTTTGAAGAGGGAATTATTAATAATCCAGAGGATTGGCAGGTAGAGCGAGAGGAGATGTAAAAGAATGTTATTAGGAAAAATAATGGAACGCATCGAGCAAAATAAGGAAAAGACAGCGATTATTACAGACGATAAATCTTTTACATATGCCGAACTATTAGAGTATTATGAGTATTATACAGATTTTTTGACAAATATACCACAGGGAAGTGTCGTTGCTGTGCGTGGAGAATTTGACGTAGAGACAATAGGTTTGATGCTTACATTGATGGAGAAACGATGTATTTATGTTCCAATTTCAAAGGCAGTTGTCGATGTTAATTATTATCAGAAAACGTCACGGACAGAGTTTTTTATAGATATGGATGAAAAGAATTTAGTAACGCTGCAGGAAAAATCACAGCATCCATTATATGAAAAATTACGACAGATAAAGCATCCTGGCATTGTATTTTTTTCCTCAGGTACGACTGGAAAACCGAAAGCAGCAGTACATGATCTGATGCCTTATATTCATCGATTTGAGGAACCTGGAAAGACATTGCGTTCTATGGCATTTTTACTGTTTGATCATGCAGGTGGATTTAATACAGTTATGCACTCTATTTCCAATGCAGGATTAATGGTAACGTTGACAAAGAGAACGCCGGATGAAGTTTGTCGGGCGATTGAAAAAAATAAGCTGGAATTATTACCTACGTCACCGACATTTTTACATATGTTGCTTTTGGGACGTTATTATGAAAAATATGATCTTAGCAGTTTAAAGATTATTTCTTATGGAACCGAACCAATGCCGGCTTCAACGCTTGTAAGAATGCATCAACTTTTTCCAAATGTAAAAATGAAACAGACGTATGGATTGACTGAATTAGGAGCGATTCGCACCAAATCAAAGGCGTCAGATTCTCTTTGGATGAAAATGGGTGGAGATGCACATCATCAGACAAAAGTGGTTGATGGAATTCTATATATAAAGTCTGACATGGCAATGCTTGGATATCTTAATGCGGAGGCTCCCTTTGATGAAGAAGGCTGGTACAATACAGGAGATCATGTAGAAGTAGATGGGGATTATTTTTTGATCCAGGGAAGAGCCTGCGAACGAATTAATGTGGGCGGCGAAAAGGTGTATCCGGCAGAAGTAGAAAGTGTGCTATTATCGATTGAAGGAGTTGCAGATGCTGCTGTAGTGGGAACTCCGAATCTGATTCTTGGACAGGTGGTAGAAGCACATATATGTTCTGATGGAAAATTGGATAAGGAGGCACTGACAAAACGTATCAAGGAAGTTTGCAGGAAAAAATTGGAAAAATATAAGCGCCCAATGAAAATTGTATTTACGGATTCAACATTTGAAAGTGAGCGTTTTAAGAAAAAAAGGAGTTGACGAGTATGGATATCAAATCCTATAGTTTTTACCCAATTGATGCAAGAATGTATGTTATTGTAGAGAATGGGAAAGCACTTATTATAGACCCGTCTATATCAGAGGATGCAAAAAAATATTTGAAATCGGAAAAGATTGAAGATATACTTATATTGTTAACGCATGAACATTATGATCATATATCGGGAGTCAATTGGTTCAAAGAAGAGTTTACAAAGACAAAACTTCTGTGCTCAGAACCTTGTGCAAAAGCGTTGCCAAAACCATACAAAAATTTATCTGTTTATTATGAAATTTTGTTTTCAACGAAAGACCCTGAAAGTCGTGAATATGTGCGAAATATGGATGTTCAGCCATACTCATGCGAAGCGGATGAATTTTTTACAGGGGAGAAGGAGTTTGAGTGGCAAGGACATAAAATATATATGAAAGAAACCCCGGGACATTCGAAAGGAAGTTGTTGTATTTTTTGGGAAAATGAGTGCATGTTTTCCGGAGATACATTAGTAACCGGACACGATACGATTCTCCGTCTTCCAGGAGGAAATAGAAAAGATTTTGCAGAAAAAACACTGCCATTTCTCCATTCGTTAGATCGCGAATTACTTGTGTATCCCGGACATGGTGAGCCACAGAAATTATTTCATTATTTTGAATAAAAATAAACAATAATTCGAAATGAGGGTTGATATGGAAAATGCAATTATTATGGCAGCAGGCATGGGAACCAGAATGCTTCCAATCACAAAAATAACGCCTAAGCCACTGATAAAAGTTCATGATATTCCGATGATAGAAACAGTGATTCAGGGGCTTGAGAGAAGAAAAGTAGAGCGGATTTATTTGGTCACGGGATATCTCGGAAACCAGTTTTCTTATCTAGCGGAAAAGTATAATAATATACACATTATTGAAAATTCGCAATATGAGACGGTAAATAATATTTCTTCAATTTATGCAGCTCGTGAAGTGCTTGATAATGGTGCGGATTATCTTATCTGTGAAGCGGATCTGTATGTTGGCGATGGAAAGATTTTTGATAAGAAATTGGAACATTCCTGTTATTTTGGAAAAATGATACCCGGTTTTTCCGAAGACTGGGTTTTTGAACAGAATTCTGAGGGCAGAATTATCCGGGTAGGAAAGGGCGGCACGGGCTGTTATAATATGGTTGGTGTTTCTTATTTCAATTCCCGGGATGCGAAAATTTTAAAAGAAGCGATTGAAAAAGCATATGGAGTATCAGGATTTGAAACATTATTTTGGGATGATGTAGTCAATCGGAATTTGGATAAACTGGATCTAATTGTTGAACCGGTAGAAGAAGGGCAGATTATTGAAATTGACACCGTAGAAGAACTTGAAAGGATAAATAAAAGCAGGTAAAAGGAGAAAGATATGCAGGTAGAAACTTTTGTGAATATGCTGAATGTTGATTTTTATACAGGAGTACCCGATTCCCTGTTAAAACCGTTATGCAATTATTTGATGGATACATATGGAATTGATTCTAAGCATCATATGATTGCAGCAAATGAAGGAAATTGTACAGCGATTGCAGCAGGATATCATTTGGCGACGGGAAAAGTGCCTGCTGTGTATATGCAAAACAGTGGAGAAGGGAATGTTATTAACCCGCTGGCTTCTCTTTTGAATGATAAAGTATATGCAATTCCTATGATTTTTATTGTGGGATGGCGCGGGGAACCTGGTGTACATGATGAACCACAGCACATTTACCAGGGCGAAGTTACGGTAAAACTTTTAGAAGATATGGATGTAGCGGCATATGTGGTTACGAAAGAGACGACAGAAGAAGAGTTGGATGCGCAAATGCAGGTGTTTCGCAGCCTATTAGCCAAGGGAAAAGATGTTGCTTTCGTAGTGAAAAAAGGGGCTCTTTCTTTTGAAAAAAATGTGGAGTATTCGAATAAAAATCATATGCGCCGTGAAGAGATTATTGAGCATATAGTAAACGTATCGAAAGAAGATCCTATTTTGTCCACGACGGGAAAAGCCAGCCGTGAATTGTTTGAAATCCGGGAAAAAAACGGACAGAGTCATAAGTATGATTTTCTTACGGTAGGTTCGATGGGACATACTTCATCGATTGCACTTGGCGTAGTGCTGCAAAAACCACAGCAAAAGATATGGTGTATCGATGGAGATGGGGCAATGCTTATGCATATGGGGGCAATGGCCGTAATTGGTGCCAATAAGCCGTCTAATTTGGTACATATAGTTATTAACAATGGTGCACATGAAACGGTAGGAGGACTGCCTACAGTGGCATCAGAAATAAATCTGGTGAAAATGGCGGAGGCCTGCGGATATCCGTATGCTGTCCGTGTGAGTGAATTTGAACAGCTGGATAAGGAATTACAGGCAGCAAAAGAGCGCAGGGAATTAACACTTATTGAGGTGGAATGTGCAATCGGTGCACGCGAAGATCTTGGACGTCCAACTACGACAGCGTTGGAAAACAAAGAGAATTTTATGCGATATCTGCAGGAAAGGCAGTAGCAGTTAAGATCAGGAAGGAATAGAGAAAGATGAAAATTCGATTATCGGAACATTTTACGTATCAAAAACTGCTCCGTTTTGTACTGCCATCTATCATTATGATGATATTTACTTCGATATATGGCGTGGTAGACGGATTGTTTGTATCAAATTATGTAGGGAAAACAGCGTTTGCGGGATTGAATCTGATTATGCCGTTTATTATGGCATTGTCAGCACTTGGGTTTATGATGGGAACCGGGGGAAGTGCGATCGTGGCCAAGACACTTGGGGAGGGAAAAAAGAAGAAAGCCAATGAATATTTTTCAATGCTGGTTTATGTTACCCTTGTGGGGGGAATCATTTTTTCGGTTCTCGGGATCACATTGACAAAACAGGTAAGCATTGCGCTCGGGGCGACAGGAGAATTGCTGGATAACTGCATTTTGTATGGCAGGATTATTTTCTTGTCCATGCCGGCATTTATGCTGCAAAATGTATTCCAATGCTTTTTTGTGACCGCAGAAAGACCCAAATTAGGATTGACCGTTATAGTGCTTGCCGGGGTGACCAATATGATCCTCGATTTTTTGTTTATCGCGGTATTTGGCTGGGGCCTTGCCGGGGCGGCTTTTGCAACGGTATGCGGGGAATGTGTAGGTGGATTGCTGCCGCTGGTATATTTTGGAAGAAAAAATGCAAGCCCGTTCCGCCTGGGAAAGACAAAATTATACTGGAATATTCTTGGTAAAACTTGTACAAATGGCTCTTCAGAATTGATGACAAATTTGTCGAGTTCCATTGTTAATACGCTGTTCAATTTTCAATTGATGCATTTTGCCGGAGAAGACGGAGTGGCGGCGTATGGAACATTGATGTATGTCAATTTCATATTTGTAGCTATTTTCCTCGGCTATTCGATTGGAAGTGCTCCGATTGTCAGTTACCATTATGGGGCGAGAAATTCAGAAGAATTGAAAAATCTGCTGACAAAAAGTTTGAAAATGATCGGTGTATGGAGTGTCGCTTTGTTTGCACTTGCGCAGCTGATCGCGTCTCCGTTAGCGCGTATTTTTGTCGGCTATGACCCGAATCTATTTGATTTGACAAGACACGGCTTTCGTATTTTCTGCCTTGCCTTTTTGGTCAATGGATTTAATATTTATGGCTCGTCCTTTTTTACCGCATTAAATAATGGATTGTTGTCTGCCTTAATTTCCTTTTTGCGTACATTGGTATTTCAGATTGCCTCTGTTTTGCTGCTGCCGATGATTTTTGGCATTGATGGAATTTGGGGGGCAGTATTTGTGGCAGAAATCCTGACATTGTGTGTGACTATAATCTGTTTGGCAAAAAAACAGAAAGTGTATCATTATTGACGATAACATATGAATCAGTCTGATTGTTCGGAGAAATAATCCGAGCATTCGGACAACCAGTCCACTACATATACTCCTATTTGTTGGTATGATGGAAAAGAAAGATCATATTGATGGAAGGAGAATCGTTATGAAGTCAGATAAGGAAAATTTGAGTGTTGACGAAAGAATCGGACAAAATTTAAAAGCATATCGGAAACTTATTGGTTTAGAAAGAAAAGAAATGGCAGCGGCCTTTCATATTACGGATGATGCACTGTATCGGATTGAAAAAGGACAAAATGGGTTGACGAGTATATATGCGTATATTCTTGCGACGGAATTTCGGTGTGACATGAATTTTATTTTTGGCGGAACCGAAGTGCCGGAGTTGGTAGCAACCGAAGAAGGTGATATTATTGGCATGCTCCGGAGGTGTGCGGATATTCTTGAAAGACAGAGGAGAAATTAGAAAGGCGTGGGAACAGGGTATGAAAAAGGTATTGATCGTTACAAATAATCAGAACACTAGGAAAAAATTAGAAAATATCGTAAAAGAACAGAATCCCGGAAATACAATTTATATAACAGATAATTTGGAAAGAGCGTATCACATTATATCGGTGACTACGATCCATCTTTTTTTGATCGATATGGTACTTCAGCCACGGCAGCGCGGAGGAGATGTGTCAGGTGCCGTTTTTGCACAAAATGTACGGCGGATAACAAGGTATCAGTTTACGCCGATAATTCTATTTTCTACACTGGTAGACTGTGCGTTGAACATGTATGCGCGGCTGCACTGTTATGCTTATGTCGAAAAGCCGTTTGATGCAGAATATGTGAAAAGACTGGTGGAAGAGGCAATGTGTTTCTGTCCTGTGGCGTCAGAAAACCGTCAGATTTTCTTTCGGAAAGAAGGAACATTGGAAGCGGTTTGGGTGGATGATATTATTATGGCACAAGGGAAAGAGAGGGATATTATTCTGGAGACAACAAGAGGAAGACAGAAAATATTATATCGAAGCTGCCGTGCACTGCTGGAAGAATTGGATTCTCCACAGTTTATATTTTGCAGCCGATCTATTATTGTGAATAAAAATTACATTGAACGGGTGGATGCAGCAAATGGATATGTATATTTGCGAGGAATAGAATATGCGGTTCCCATGGGAAAGCAGAAGAAATATGATTTTCTGCGTGAGATAAAACGAGGATTATTATAACTATTCAGGACGCCCCTCCTCCACATTCGCATTTCGAACACTTCGTGTTCTTTTCTCGCCTTTGACAAGGCTAAAAATGCTCATATGTGGAGGGGGAGCCCTATTAGGATCTCAATGTATGGAAATCAAAGTCTCTTACGTGCAAGCACGACGGATTCATTGATTTCCATACATTGGATCCTGAATAGTTACGGATTATTATAAAAAGAGCAGCCTTGCGAATAAAATTCGTAAGGCTGCCGGTTTGTATTATTGTCGAGAAAAAAAGGTTAGTTTACAGAAGAGGTATTCTGGTCAACAGTATCCATCATTTCCAAAACCTCAGATACTTCACACTCAGCAACAACAGCTTTTCCGAGATCACCGTAATCAAGAGTGTAAGTACCATCACCATTGTCTTCTACACCAAATGTGATAGCTGTCTGTGAAGACTCATCATTGATCGTCATAGTGCCATCGCCATTGTTAGTAGATTCACCGACAAAACTTGCATTTTCGTTAGATTTTGCATCAACAACTACCAATACAGAGAAAGTTGCGTCATCGTTCATAGCAAGAAGGATTGCAGAATCCTCGTCATCTGTAGGTGTTCCGGCGTATCCGGAAGTAAGGATTCCTTTCAGATCTTTCATGGAAGTAACCTGTCCGGAAGAACTGTTGTCATCAGAAGAAGCAGCATCATCAGAAGAATCTGTTTTTGCCTCTTCCGTAGCTTTTGGAGCTTCCGTAGCCTTAGGTGCCTGAGTTGCTGTTGTAGTAGTTGTAGTGGTTTCTTTTTTGTCTCCGCATGCAACCAATGTAAAGGACATGAGAGCAACTAAACCAAATGTTAATAATTTCTTTTTCATAATTTTATTTCTCCTTTATGTTTTTTTTACTCTTGTGATATTATATCTGACAACAGGGCGAAATGCAAGCATTTTTACGAAAATGTTGTTGAATCGTCGAAAATGTTAATGAAATACTTAAAAAAAATGCGTGAAAAGCAGGTTTTTTGTTTCAAACGACATATCCGAAACAGAAAAAATATTTTATAATAGTATATAGGAAGGGGATGATAAACGATGAAAGTATGGATTTTAGAACAGGATATTTCAAGAGGTGAGAATCTCGGAAGAATGGTAAAAAGATTTTTGGAAAATGCGGGAGCAGGCAGCCGGATTACGATGTATCAGCGGCCGGTTGAGGTGGTTTCAGCCTTGAAACAACACAAAGGTAAGCCGGCGGTCTTATTTATCAATCCGGATGCCTTTGATATGAAATATTCCGGGCTCAATCTTGCCCACAAAATTTTTGAAAAGAAAATGGATATCAGTCTTGTGCTGGTGTCAGAATCCATCGGATATGCATATGATGGGTATGCTTTTTGTGCCGAGGGGTATGTGTGGTATGGGAAAAATTTACAGGAGCAGCTCAATCATATTTTGAAGCGCCTGTATTACCGCTATTCGATGGAAGTGGAACGATTGGAATTTTTTGTGAAACGCCAATGCGTCCAGATGCCGTTGTTAAAAATATCTCACATTGAATCGGATAATCACTATTCGGTGATTCATACGGACTATGGTCGGTCCTATCGAAGTTATGTAAGTCTTTCGACGTTGTATGAGCAGCTGGCAGACCGTGAGAATTTTATTATGGTAGGAAAAAGTTATGTGATAAATACAATTCATATTAAAATGTTTACCAAAGAGGAAGTAGCACTTCATGAAAACGTTAGTATACCGGTGCCGGTTCGTTTGCAGAAGATGATTTATGAGACACTGACAACGCAAATGTCGTGATACCAGCATAAATATCATCAATTTATTGACTTTTGCTCATTTGATATTGTATAATGTTACTATCTTTATGCTAGAGGTGGTCATGGTTGAAAATTGCGATAGTAGATGATATGCACCGCGACAGAATATGCTTGGCGTCTTACATAAAAAAGTATTTTTCCACCCGAAATGTTCCCTACGAGATTGTTGAGTTCTCATCGGGAGAGGAATTTTTGGACCATTTTGTCAAGGATGCGTATGATCTTGTATTTATGGATATTTATATGAAGCAGAAAAATGGGATGGAAGCAGCAAAGGAAGTATATCAAAAGGATCCTAAAGTGTCCATTGTGTTTCAGTCTACGTCGGATGAATTCGGAGTGGCAAGTTATGCAGTACATGCATTGTATTATTTGCTAAAGCCGTATTCCGAAGAAGAGTTTATACAGGCGATGGACAAATACCAGAAGCAAAAGGGGTTTGAGGAACCGGTGCTGGAGATTGTCAGTGAACGTGTAGACATTCAGCTGGAATATCATAACATTTACTTTTTGGATACGATAAAGAGAAAAACTGCGATACATACAAAGGATTACGTGTTTTTGACTTCCTCTACTTTTGCAGAGATATCGGAGATGTTGTTGAAAGACCGGCGCTTTTTGATGTGCCGCCGGGGCGTTTTAGTAAATATGGAAATGATTGAAAAAGTAGAATCAGAAGTGTTTCGTTTGAAGAATGGAGAAAGTGTTCCGCTGCATTTGCGTAATAAATCAAAGATTAAGCAGGAATATCTTTCGTTTATGACAGAAAGGATGCATTTGCAGGAATGAAAAACGGTTTTATGAAAAAGGGAATGAAATTATGGCTTGTGGGAATGATAGCAGCACTTTGCCTTATCCCCGGAATTCCAAGCAAGGCAGAGAAAAAGGAAGAAATTCCCTATGAAGAGAGCCAAGTATTTAAAAATGGAAAGATAGTAGAGATTGAAAAGCAATGGGCAGTTTCTTATTTGAAAAATCACATAGAGACCTCCTTTGAGGTGAATTGTGACAAAGAAGTGATAAAAGAATATTTGGAAGAATTATGTGATGATTTTTTTACCTGCCGGGTAGAGGAAAATGGGGTGATGTATACGGAAGTACCCCTTTCGGTAGAATTTGATCTGAGTGATTTTGATGTCGAATCCACGGAAGAACAGGAAGTGCAGATACATTTTGCGGTGCCGGAAGGATTGAGTTTTGCAGAGGAGTGCGAATCTTCTTTTGGCATAAAATTTCAGTTACGTTCAGCTTGCGAAGAAAAGGTGGAAATTGATTATTTCCCGGAAGAAATGGTTTATAAAAGAAACTGGCTTATCCCGGTTCAGTCGAAAGAAGAAAGCGAGGATGCGGCAGCACAGCTGCAGCAGAAGATTGTAAATGCTTTTGGGGCAGCCTATGGATTGAACAGTGAAATTGATCTGTACGATGGCGTCGGGCTGGAAGTGGAAAATATTGATCTTTCAGCAATAGATTTTACCAAAGCCGGAGAGTATTCAGCCAATGTTCAACTGCAGATCAATAACGAACAGCAGGAGTCTTTTTTTCTGTCAGAGGAAAATCAGATGGTTGAAATTCAGGTTTATGTAGCAGATGATCCCGGTGCTCTGTACAAAATAGGCGAAATGCTTCCCGGTCATACGGCATTTTCCTGGCTTGGAGAAGGGGATAATGAGATTAAGGTTTATTATGCCGAATCGGAGCGGGAATTGTCACAGAATGAGTTAGAACAGACAGAATTTCAGGAATATTCGACCAATAAATATTGGATTGATAATATGGAAGAATACCCATTTCTTTATCTGGAAAATGAAAATTTGCAGGAAGACAAGTTTTATTATATGTATGTGACGGATGGAGAGAAAAAACTGCAGTATTTCCGATTGAAAAAAGAAAATGATATGGTTCAGTTCAAATCTTATGAAGGAAATCGTGATGGCGGTGATGTAGAGGAAGAAAAGCCGCGTCTGGATGTGAAAACACCGGAAAATGCAGAGCAGGTAAAGGCCGAAGGAAAGAAACCCCAGGATACGGTAAAAGCTTCCCCGGCGACAGGGGAATATACAGTGACAGATCATGGTGTGACAGTATCCGTTCCTTCTAAAAGTCTCAAGGTCTCACCCGAAGATTCCAAAGTCAATCTTCGGGTGAGACATACAAAAACCGGAAAAATCTCTATTCAGGCTACGAAAACAGATGGCACGACAATTAAAAAAATACCGGGAGCGAAAGTCCGGATTCCTTACCCAGATACGGGAAAGAAGGCAGTTTTGAAAGTGACAAACAAGCAAGGAGATACTGTGACAACGGCCGAGTACCATGAAGAACAGGGGGTTGCCGAATTTGAGATAAATGAACCGGGGACCTATGAAGTTCAGACGACCAGTCAGAGTAAATCCGTGTATTCCCAGGGAAAACAGATGTATCGTTGGAGTTTTTACACGGCTTTGGCAGCAGTTGCAGCGGTAATTACGGGAGGTACTATTGGCGGAGTTCGACGGTACCGGAAGCGTAGATGATAATTAGAAAGACTGGAGGACATTATGCGGCAGGGAAAAGTATTACAGATAACATTTTGTGTTGTGATACTTTTTTCCTGCGCTTTTTTTACCTTTTTATACTGGAATGACAATAAATACAAAAATGATCCGAATGAGGGAATCCGGTATCTTTACGATAACTGGGAGTTCTATTATGGGGTGCTTTTGACGCCGGAGGACCTGAAAAATGGGGATACGAAGGGGGCTTATATGGAATATGTGAAGATTGGAGAAGTGAATAATTATTCAAACCACAATCCCTATCGCGGGGCACATGGATGTGGAACGTACGTGATTCATCTGAATCTTGCAGCAGAAAAGACGCGGTATGCCATTGAGATTCCGGAAATATACTCGGCTTACCGTTTTTACGTCAATGACGAACTTGTCGGACGATGTGGGGAGCCCGGAGAGGATGACAAAAATTACCGGGAAGGGATTCAGACGAAAATCTATTCCTTTGAGGCAGCAGGCGAGTGTACACTGCTTCTGGAGACGAGAGATGAATCCCATTATTACAGCGGAATGACATATCCACCGGCATTAGGTACAGAAAGTGTGGTACTGCAGCGTGTTTACCGCCGTATTATCTTTTATACGACAATCGCCGTACTTTGCGCGTTCAATATTTTGTTTACCTTGTACTATTGTGTGAAGTTCCGAAGTTCCCTTAAGGAGAGGTCACAAAGAAAAAATGTTATGATTTTTACCGGAATCGCCTTTTGTGGCATTTTGTTTATGGGATATCCGCTGGTTCACTACCTCTGGCAGTGCCGGGTGCATCCGTGGTACACGATTGAATTGATGTCCGGCTATGTGATTACGTTTTTAATTGTTCTTTTGCATAATCGTCTGACTCAGACCAGACATATCATGGAAAAAGGGGTAGGTTATGGTATGGTAGTGCTGGCAGCAGTCATGTGTGCGATTGTATTTTTATATGGAAATTTTTCTGCACATCTTACGCTGCGCATGGAAATGGGATTTTCTTTTGTTGTATTCTGGTATAAGATTGTCATTGCGCTTTATCTTGTAGGAAGGTCGGTAATTTCAGTGTACCGGCAGCAGACGGAAGGTGTCCCGTTGTTGACGGGGTCGCTATTCTACGCCTGTAGTTATATGTGGGATCGTTTGTATCCGAAGTTTGAACCGATTTACGGCGGCTGGTTTGCCGAGTGGGCGACGATCATTATGATCTTTGCCAGCGGTTTTGTATTGTGGAGACGGCTTCTTCAAAATGCAAAACAGGCGGAATTGCTGCAAAAGCAGTATGAAGAAATGGAAAAGCAGATGAAAATACAGGTTCGTCATATGGAAAAAGTAAATGAGACGGTAGAGTATAATCGACGGGTCCGCCACGATTTCCGCCATCATTTGCATGCCATCGATACGCTTGCCAAAGAGGGAAAGGCGGAAAAAGTTTCAGAATATGTGGCAAACCTGAGTGAGTATCATAAAAAGGGACGCAGTCAGGGAACGTTGTTTTGCGAAAACACGGTTATCAATGCACTGTTGCAATATTACGAGGACAATGCAGACCAGAGTGAGATAAAAACAGTGATCCGTGTTTGTGCTGATGAAAATTTACCGGTTCCCGAAGTGGAATTTTGTATTATTATCGGAAATTTGCTGGAAAATGCAATCGATGCATCAAGGCCACTTGCCCGGGAAAAACGAAAAATCGAATTTTATGGCAAGCAGGAAGGCGCGATGTACCTGATCTCGTCTGTAAATTATTACGAAGGCGAGATCAGGAAGAGGGGAAGACGGTTCCAATCTTCTAAGCATACTGGAAATGGTGTGGGAATCTGGTCGGTGGAAAAGGTTGTGGAAAAATACAACGGTATGATGACTATAGATGTGGGTGAGGAAAAATTTGAAGTGAAGATTGCGATTCCGATTGAATAGAAATGGATATAGTGACAGCATAGTTACGAAATCAAGGTTAATAGGGAGAATACGAACAACTGTCACGTTTGATAAGACGACTGGGAAGCTCTATACGGACACATTCTTTGTGCTCTCCTTTTCTCTGGTCCAATAACAACATTAAGGCGAGGTGTGCCATCTGCTTCTTGGGAATATTGATGGTCGTCAGCAGGGGTGATGTGTGTTCGGATTCCCGGATATTATCAATGGATATGACAGAAGGGTGATATCCTCGTTTTTTTGACATCTTTATAGATTTTAATACACCGATCGCAGTGCAGTCATTGGCACAGAAAACCGCGGTGGGACGGTTGTTTGAAGTTAAAATTCGATTCATTATCTGGAACCCCTCGGATTCGGTTTGCGTACTTGGATATACAAAGTTATAATCCAGTGGAATCCGGTGATTCAGTAACGCCTGATAATAACCGATGTAGCGGGATTCATAGGTACAGTCGCCAATATAGGCGATTTTTTTATGCCCAAGCGAGATTAAGTATTCGACGGCGGTTTTAGCAGCAGATTCTCCGCTGCAGATTACTTCATCATATTCATAGTTTGTCGGGTTGCGGTCTATGCCGGTGATATAAGAATAGCGTTTTTTTGCAAAGGCGATTAATTCCGGTGGACACTTCCCCAAAATAATAAGTCCTGTGTTTGATTTGCGGGAAATATAAGCCGGGGTATGGGAGTTCTTTTCGTTTTCAACTAATTGCGGTGTTTTGTACGGAATTATGTGTGAAGAAGAATCGGCATTTGTGTGAAGAATATCCACGGTGCTGAGCATTTCTCCCAACAGACATCCATTTTTTTGAAGTTCATCCTGAATATAAACATACAATTCGCGGAAAAAAGGATCTTTATCAAGCGAGTCAAATCGTGTGAGAAAAATATCTACTGAAAAAGGAGCGGGACAGGTAGTGCTTCCTTTTCGGAGTTCCTGAGCAGCTGTGTTGGGAAGATAATGCAATTCTTTTGCAATACGCCATATGGATTCGGAAAGACCGGGAGTTTGGCAACGGTGGTCTGGAGTGGACAACACTCTTGAGACGGTTGCGGGAGAGGTACCTGCAAGTTCAGCAATTTTTTTAATCGACATATAATCCACCTTTCTAAATGTATGGAAAGAAAAATAGTGCTTTTTATGTGAAAACGTTTTCAAACCATACAAAAAAACCAAAAAAAATAATTTCTAATATTTGTATATTACTATAAAACAGGGAAAAAATCAATAGAAAACGATTTCAAAATTATATATTATCATTGTATGAAAGATACCGTACAATGATAAAAAAAACCAAGGGGGATATTTAACCATGAAACGAAAAATACGTTTTATTTTAGGGGGGATTCTGGCTGTTGTTATTGTGGCAGCGTCTGCTTGCGGAAAGGAAAACAAGAAATCAGAGCAAATTAGTGTAGGGTATTTTAATAATGTCACGCACGCACAGGCACTGTTGATGAAATCCGAGAAAAGTCTGGAAAAGAGTGTTGGTGACGGAGTGAACGTAAAATGGACTGCATTTAATGCCGGACCCGCCGAGGTGGAAGCGCTGTTTGCCGGTGATATCGATATTGGATATATTGGTCCGGTTCCGGCGCTGAGCGCAAATGTAAAATCTCAAGGGGATGTACAGATATTAGCCGGTGCGACAAAGGGTGGTGCTGTTTTGATTCAGCGAAAAGGGGCCGGTATACGGTCAGTCGAGAATCTGGCAGGAAAATCTGTTGCTATACCACAAATTGGGAATACACAGCATTTGAGTTTGCTGAAATTGTTGAAGGATAACAATCTGAAACCGGTGACAGAAGGGGGAAATGTGACGGTTAATGCTGTTGCCAATGCGGATGTAGCCAATATTATGCAGCGAGGAGATATCGATGCGGCACTTGTGCCGGAACCGTGGGGTGCAACTCTTTTAGAACAAGGTGCGGAGATGGTGCTCGATTATCAGCAGATTTATTTGGAGGGGCAATACGATGTGGCGGTTGTTGTTGTGCGTAAAGAATTCATGGAAAGCAATCCGGAACTTGTTGCAAAGTTTTTAGAAGAACATAACCGGATAACCGGTCAGATCAATGAAGATCCGGAAAATGCGCAGACGAAAGTAAATGAGGAACTGAATAATGCTACAGGAAAAGCTTTAAGTGAAAAAATAATGAAGGAAGCATTTGGACGAATTATTTTTCAGACAGATTACAATCCGGATGCGATAGAAGCTTTTGCGCAATTGAGTAAAGAGCATGGATTTATTCGGGAAATTCCGGAACAGGATTTTCTGTATGCCAAAATCGAGAAGGGGGAAGAAAAATAGCAATGTCTTTGGTATTTTCAAACATTAGCAAAACATATTCAAATAACAAAACAGCTACATTAAAGGATATAAATCTTAAAATAGGGAAGGGGGAATTTGTGTGTATTGTCGGAAAATCCGGATGTGGAAAGAGTACACTTTTAAATCTGGCAGCCGGATTGGAACAACCGTCTTCAGGAAGAATAAGTCTGGATGACAGGGAGGTTACCAAACCCGGGGCAGACCGCACGGTCATGTTTCAGGAGCATGGACTGTTTCCATGGCTGACGGTACAGGAAAACGTAGAATTTGGTATGAAACTTGCTAAAATTCCGCTGGCACAACGGCGCGAAAAGGCAGAATATTATCTAAATATGGTTCACTTGCAGCAATACAAGGATTACTACATACACGAAATATCAGGGGGAATGCGGCAACGTACTGCGCTTGCGAGAGCTCTTGTCATGGATTCCGATATTCTTTTGATGGATGAGCCGTTTTCTGCTTTGGATAAGCAAACATCTAATTCTTTGTGTGAAGAATTACAGCGTATCTGGATGGAAACGAAAAAAACCATTTTGTTTGTAACACACAGTGTTGAAGAGGCAGTTTATCTATCGGAAAGAGTGGTTGTGTTATCAGCAGATCAGGGAAATATAACAGACATTATTCCGGTTGATCTTCCCCGTCCCCGCTATGTATATGACCCGCAGTTTGTTGAATTGCGTCATGCATTATTGGATGCAGTGCAACAGTCAGCGGTGCAAGAAAGGATGTGAAGCGAATGGGAATGTTTCTTTTTATTGTTTTACTGATTGCATTGTGGCAGGGGGTGTATTGGTTTGGTGTGGAAGTTTTTGTTGTCTTTAAGTCATATTCCGTACCTTCGCCTATGGGAGTGGGGGAATGTTTTATCCGATTGGTATCAGACGGAAGTTTGTTACAGGCGGCGGGATATTCATTGCTTCGCGGAATTGCCGGATATGTGGCAGCAGTACTTATTGGAACTTTACTTGGCTTATTAATGAATCATTTTACGTATTTGCAAAAGAATTTAAAACCGGTTGTGCTTGGGATACAAACACTTCCCAGTGTCTGTTGGGTTCCGTTTTCCATTTTATGGTTTGGATTATCTACAGAGGCCATTCTTTTTGTGGTTGTAATGGGGGCTGCATTTAGTATAGCCATTTCCGTTGATAATGCGATAAGAAATGTTCCGTCTATTTATAAAAAAGCAGCGCTTACAATGGGAGCGCAAAAGCAGCAGATGTATCGCTATGTGATTTTTCCGGCATGTTTGCCGGAGTTGATTTCCGGTTTGAAGCAAGGGTGGTCATTTGCCTGGCGTGCATTAATGGCAGGAGAGGTCATGACGACGTCGCTTGGTTTAGGGCAGACGCTGATCATGGGAAGAGATCTTGCTGACATTAATCAAGTTATGCTTGTTATGATAGTTATTATTTTGATAGGAATGCTCATTGATAAGTGTGTTTTTTCAGTAATAGAAAAACAGGTTATGAGGAAAAGAGAATGAATTTTGTTTGACAAAACAAACGGCATTGTGCTATAATGAATCACGAAAAATGATCTTCGGGGCGAGGTGTAATTCCTCACCGGCGGTAACAGCCCGCGACCGATGGCAGAGCCATCGCTGATTTGGTGCAATTCCAAAGCCGACAGTATAGTCTGGATGAAAGAAGATATCTCAATAGTGATATGTAAATTTCAGGACCCCGACAGGGGTCCTTTTGCGTGCAAACAACGAGGCACGCATTCGGTAAAATTTTGAGATGTCGTGCTTGCACGAAACATCGCGAAAATTTTATCGAATATGTGACGACTGTCACGACGATGAGCGCCGAAGGCGCGAAGAGTGCGTGCCACGTTGTTTGGGCAACCCCGTCGCCGTGCCGGCAGAAAGGAGAATCCGGATGACAGAAGCAGAACAATATATGCAGCAGGCGCTGGATCTGGCAAAAACAGCCATGGGTCATACGTCTCCCAATCCAATGGTTGGCTGCGTGGTGGTAAAAAATGGAAAATTAGTGGCGAGTGGATGCCATGAAAGATACGGGGAATTTCATGCAGAAAGAAATGCTCTTACACGATGCAAAGAAGATCTGACAGGTGCGGACCTCTATGTTACGCTGGAGCCGTGCTGCCATCAGGGGAAAACGCCTCCCTGCACTGACATCATTATAGAAAGAAAGATTGGGCGCGTATTTGTCGGAGCGCTGGATCCGAATCCTAAAGTGGACGGCGGTGGAATAAAGATTCTGCGGGAACACGGAATCGAAGTCATTACCGGTATATTGGAACAAGAATGTCTGGCATTAAATGAAATATTCTTTCATTATATTACAACAGGGCTTCCGTATGTGGCGATGAAGTACGCGATGACATTGGATGGAAAAATTGCCAGTGCGAACGGGGATTCGAAGTGGGTTACCGGCGAAAAAGCAAGAGAGCATGTACATTTTTTGCGAAAAAAATATTCGGCGATCTTAGCCGGCATTGATACTGTTTTGGCAGATGATCCATTGCTTAACTGCCGGACGGAAGAAGGCGTGGATCCAATCCGCGTGATCTGCGATTCGCATCTGCGTCTGCCGATGGATAGTCAGATTGTGAAAACGGCGGGAAAGATAAGAACCATCGCTGCGTACACGGACGCAGAGGAAGGAACCAAGAAAAAACTGGAATCTACAGGAGTAGAATTATTGCAGATTTCCGAAAAGAACGGTCATGTGGACTTGGAAAAATTGATTCGCACATTGGGCGAAAAAAAGATAGACAGCATTTTAGTGGAAGGCGGAGGAAACATCCACGGTTCTTTATTGCAAACAGGACTTGTGAATCGTGTGTATGCCTATATCGCTCCGAAATTGATCGGCGGAAAGAATGCTTTGCCGCCGGTTGGCGGAGACGGCATTGAAAAAATGAAAGATGCCGTCGTATTACAAAATCAGGAAATACTCCATCTTGGTGCGGATTATTGTATCCGTGGAGATGTGGTGAAATGAGGTGAAAGTTGTGTTTACCGGAATTATTGAAGAAATTGGCAGTATCGAGCAGATACAAAAAGGTGTACAGTCCGCTGTCCTGTCAATTCAGTGTAAGAAAGTGCTGGAGGGAACGAAAATCGGTGACAGCATCGCCGTCAATGGCGTGTGTCTGACGGTGACGAGCATGCATGCCAATGGATATACAGCGGATGTGATGGCGGAGACGCTGGAGCGGAGTTCGCTGGCAGGATTGAAAAAAGGAAGCCATGTAAATCTGGAGCGGGCGATGCCGGCGGATGGACGTTTTGGCGGACATATCGTAGCAGGACACATCGACGGGACTGGGATTGTGGAAGAAATTACCAAAGACGAGACCGCAGTCTGGTACCGGATTTCGGCGGGCGAGGAGCTTCTTCGTTATATCGTGGAAAAGGGCTCAATTGCCATCGATGGAATCAGTTTGACGGTAGCCAGAGTCAGCGGGAAAGATTTTTCGGTGTCCATTATCCCTCACACGCAGGGAGAGACGACGCTTTCCGAAAGAAAAGTCTCGGATGTCGTAAATCTGGAATGCGATATTATTGGAAAATATGTAGAACGCCTCTGTGGTGCTAAAAAGGAAGAATCTAAAAAAAGTACCATGACGAGAGAATTTTTATTGGAAAACGGATTTTGATCCGGAAAGGAGACAATTATGTCAGAACAATTTGGAAAATTAGATCAGGCGCTTGAAGATTTGAAACAGGGTAAACTGATCTTGGTCATTGATGATCCCGACCGTGAAAACGAAGGAGATCTGATCTGTGCAGCAGAGCATGCGACGCCGGAAAATGTCAATGCGATGGCGAGCCTTGCCAAAGGACTGATCTGTATGCCGATGAGTGCAGAATATTGTAAAAAATTGGGATTGGAGCAAATGGTGGAAGTAAATACGGATAACCACACGACCGCATTTACGGTGTCTATCGACCATATCGATACCACAACCGGAATTTCCGCATTTGAGAGATCTCTTACGGCGATGAAAACCGTGGAAGATGGCGTAAAACCGGAAGATTTCCGCAGACCGGGCCATATGTTTCCATTGCAGGCACGCGAAGGTGGTGTGCTGAAACGCGCGGGACACACGGAGGCAACGGTAGATCTTATGAAACTTGCCGGCTTGAAAGAATGTGGACTTTGCTGTGAGATCATGCGCGAAGATGGCACCATGATGCGAACGACGGAATTGCTGGAGTTTGCCAAAGAACACGGCTATACCGTGATTACGGTGGAAGAAATTATCAAACGCCGTCTGGAGCACGAACTTTTGGTAGAGGAAAAAGCCAATGCAAAACTGCCGACAAAATATGGAGAATTTCGCATTCACGGCTATGTCAATAAATTAAATGGTGAGCACCATGTCGCACTTACGATGGGCGACATCACGGACGGAAAACCAGTACTTTGCCGTGTGCATTCGGAATGTCTGACCGGCGATGTGTTTGGATCGAACCGTTGTGACTGCGGGGAGCAGCTGGAAAATGCATTGAAGATGATCGCGAAAGAGGGACGCGGTGTGCTTCTCTACATGCGTCAGGAAGGCCGTGGCATCGGTTTGATCAATAAATTAAAAGCGTATGAATTGCAGGAGCAGGGGTACGATACTGTCGAGGCCAATGTAAAACTTGGTTTTGCACCGGATCTTCGTGAGTATGGAACCGGGGCGCAGATTTTGTACGACCTCGGTGTACGGGAACTTCGCCTGCTGACCAATAATCCAACAAAAATCGCAGGGCTGAACGGCTATGGCATTCATATCGTTGAGCGTGTCCCGATTCAGATCGCTCCCAAACGGGAAGATTTCAAATATTTGCTTACAAAGCAGGAAAAAATGCAGCATATGACAAATTATAAAAAGCCGGAATAAGGCAAGAAATGGAGGAAAAATCATGAGAGTATTAGAAGGAAATGTAGTAGGAACAGGAATGAAAATTGGTATCGTGGCAGCGCGATTCAATGAATTTATCGTGTCGAAACTTGTCGGCGGAGCAGAAGATGCCCTTCGCCGTCACGAAGTAGATACGGAGAACAATGTGGATCTTGCCTGGGTACCGGGTGCATTTGAAATCCCGATGACAGCACAGAAAATGGCAGAATCCGGAAAATACGATGCGATTATCTGTCTTGGTGCCGTAATCAAGGGTTCGACCTCTCATTATGATTATGTTTGTGCGGAAGTCAGCAAAGGAATCGCAACGGTTGGCTTAAATACAGGCGTACCTACGATCTTTGGTGTCCTTACCACAGACAATATCGAGCAGGCGGTAGAGCGTGCCGGCACAAAAGCCGGAAATAAAGGCTACGATGCAGCTACTACAGCCATTGAGATGGTAAATTTGATGAAATCTATGTAGGAGAAAAGAGGCAATTATTATGATGACGATTTTATATCCGGCATACGGAAATTTGTATGTTAATCTTACGAATAAATGTCCATGTGCGTGCACTTTTTGTCTGCGCCAGACGCACGAAGAGATTGAGCAATCCGGAAGTCTGTGGCTGGACCGCGAGCCGACGGTGGAAGAAGTGGAAAAAGAATTTGACAAATTTCCACCGGACACATACAAAGATATTGTATTTTGTGGTTTCGGCGAGCCCACAGAGCGTTTGGATGACTTGCTTGAGGTGGCAGAATTTGCCAAAAAGAAATTCGGTAAGAAAATCCGCATCAATACGAACGGACTTGGCAGCCTGATTCATGGAAAAGATATCACACCGCTTTTGCAGGGCAAAATTGATACGGTATCAATCAGTCTGAACACGCCAAATGCGGAAGAATATTACAAATTGACCCGCAACAAATTTGGGATTGAATCCTTTCAGGCAATGCTTGATTTTGCAAAAGAAGCGACAAAGTATGTCCCGGAAGTTGTCATGACGACGGTGGAAACGACGATTACGAAGGAAGAAGAGCAGGAATGCCAGAAAATCTGTGATTCTTTGGGCGTGAGATATCGGATCCGGCCGTTTGAGGATTAGGAATAGAAGATTGTTTGATTAAATACCCCCAGCCACATGTGGCTGGGGGTATTGGTTTTCTAAAACATACATGTAGTATGATTACAATATTCGCTTAAATAGCAACTTTCGCATTTTATATCAGAAAGAGATTGTTTCAGTAATTCCTTATCAGAAGGTACGTTATAAGGAGGAATTTGAGTGATTTCAATAGGATTTCTCAGTCCGAAATCAATTTGTTTTCCATTGCTTTTTTTTACATAGCGATATATTTCTGCAGTAAAGGAAACACAGTCTCCGACACCGAAATTTTTAAAGTTGTTTAGATTCATCCAAACATGTTCTTCTGTACCGGTAAAACATTCCCCGTCAGGAAACATTCCATCTACTATAATACGATTGAGACAGATATGCCCCTTTTCCTTATTGATTTTTTCAATATGTGCTTTGAAAGTTATAGGAATATTGTAGTAACATTGGGCAAATAATCCCTTTATTTTGTTAGTAGGTTTTATATTGCGAAATGTTTTTATCTGGGCTTCAATGTATTCATTGTAAGAGAGATTGCCGGCACCTTCAATGTCTTGGTAATTAGGATTAAAATCTATAAATCCGTCGTAGTCCATGCTTACTACATTTTCACCATAATATACAGAAAAAAGGTCTTCATATTCAGGATATTTCTGAATGAGAGAAAAAGCTTTTTTTAAACGCGCCATTCTTTTTTCGGCTTCTTTCCGTTCTTGCCTTTTTTGAGCGTTTACCTGTTGCTTTTCAATGTAATTGATTTCCCCAGGTGTCAACAAAGGGAAGATGGTATCTTTCCCATCGTAATCACCATCTAGCAAGCGCTTTCGAAAACGCAAGAGCACATCACACAACATTTTTTCTGAAAGATATCTAGCTTTTTCTATAGAACAAGAATAGTAGCATCCCGTCTGAATAGTGCCCTTAGGATTTCCATATAAAATATTTGTGTTCCAGGGACAGATCAGATGTTCTTTTTGTACTAAATTACCTTTGGTTAGGCCAACCTCAAATTCAGGAAAAATTTTAGGATTGCCACAACCTTCATGATCTTCTGTCCAAAAACCAGAGGGGCCTTCGGAAGCATGTTGAATCATAATGTTCAATGCTTCAAGTGTTGCTTTCATTTTTTGTTGATTTTTGTTCATAGTCATAACCTCCGTTAATAAGTGCTGTAAATAACAGCCTGACATGCTAACAAAGGTAAAATTTTAAATATAACTATAGTATATAATAAAATAATTTTGATTTCAATACAAAAAAGGCAGATATTTACAATAGAATACCTGCCTTATCATTGTTCTATTTATTCTCCAACAATTTTTCCACACTGACAAGTTTTACACAAAGTACAAACAGATCAGTAGCAACGGCCATTTCCTCCGGAGTAGGGAACGATGGGGCGATACGGATATTGCTGTCTTTCGGATCTTTGCCATATGGGAATGTGGCACCGGCATTTGTCAATGTAACACCGGCTTCTTTACATTTGGAAACAATCTTTTTGGCACATCCTTCCATCGCGTCAAACGAAATGAAATAACCGCCGAGAGGTTTTACCCAGCTTCCAATCTCAGCACCGGTAAGTTCTTCGTCAAGCACTTTCAAAACAGCCTCGAATTTTGGACGCATCGCATCCGCGTGTTTTTTCATATGCGCTTTTAAACCGTCAATGTTTTTGAAATAAGCCACATGGCGAAGCTGATTCAATTTGTCATAACCGATTGTCTGAATGGTCATCTGTTTCTTGACATCAGCAAGATTTTCCGCAGAAGTTGCCATGGCGGCGATACCGGAACCAGGAAAACTTACTTTTGAAGTAGAAGCAAATTCATAAACAAGGTTTGGATTGCCGGCTTTTTCACATTCGCTGATGATATCCGGAATCTCAACCTGATTGTCTTCGTACAAATGATGAATGACATATGCATTGTCCCAGTAAATACGGAAATCTTTTGCTGCCGGTTTCAGATTGGCAAAGCGGCGAACTGTCTCATCACTGTAGCAGTATCCCTGTGGGTTGGAATATTTTGGAACACACCAGATTCCCTTGATACTGTCATCATTTGCAACAAGTTCTTCAACCATGTCCATGTCCGGACCATCCTGCGTCATTGGAACATTGATCATTTCAATACCGAAATGCTCGGTGATAGCGAAATGCCTGTCATATCCGGGAACCGGGCAAAGAAATTTGACCTTGTCTAATTTGCACCATGGTGTGCTGCCCAGAACTCCGTGAGTGTAGGAGCGGGAAATCGAATCATACATAATGGTAAGACTTGCATTTCCAAAGATAATGATGTGGTCTGCGGTGGTTCCCATCATATCAGCCATCAATTTCTTAGCTTCCGGGATCCCATCCAATACACCATAATTGCGACAGTCTGTACCGTCTTCGGATTTCAATACAGAGTTTGAATTCAATGCATCCATCAAGCCAAGGGATACATCAAGCTGGCTTGGGCTCGGCTTTCCACGTGACATATCCAATTGCAGATTCAATGCCTTCTTTTCTTCGTAGCTGGCTTCTAACTCGGATTTGAGTGCCAGCAGCTGCTCTTTACTTAAGTTCTGGTAACTTTCCATGATAACCTCCTATATGGTAAGTAGTATTAACGTTTTTATCCACCCTCTATTATACGAAGAAAGTAAATTTTTTTCAATAACAAATTTATTTTTTTAAGAAAATAAAGTAAAAATGTTTATATTTTTAATGTGAATTGTACTTGCGCTTTTTTATTTACATGGTATAATAACCAATATATCTATTTTTCTGATTTGTTTCAAATCAAAAAATCCAGAAAAGGAAAAAATACAAAGGGGGATATTGAATGGAAAATAGGATTACAATTCAAAAATTAGAGGAAACTGCTGAGTGGCTTGCAGAATTGAGAGTGAAGTTAGCGGAGAAACTGCGGAAAGCACCGGAAGGAGCGTTACATAGTAAAAACTGCCGTGGAACACAGCAGTTTTATGTGAAAAAAGATGGCATCCGAAAATATCTGAGAAAATCGGACTGGAATTTAGCAAAGCAGATTGCGCAAAGGGATTATCATAAGAAATTACTGTCTCAAGTGTGTTCTGATCTAACATATCTTGATACGTTTTTACGAAAGTTCGATGTAGACAAGTTATATGACATTTACGATGAACTGCCAATAGCGAGACAGAAATTGGTGGAGCCTTTCTTGATAAGGGATAAACAGTATATTGCAGAGTGGGAACAGATCATTTATGATAGAAACGATTTTGAGGAAGGAAGCCAGGAAATCTATACCGAACGCGGCGAAAGGGTGGCGGCACACGCCAAAAAAGAAAAAGCATTTGACGTTTCCCGCATTACCATATAAAATGATGTTAAATGTTAATCTAGCAGGGAACCAGGAGGTACAAACCTATGAAAATCGTTTTTATGGAAGCAGATACATTAGGAAAAGATGTAGACTTGTCAGAATTTGACAAACTTGGCGAGGTGGTAAAATATCCGGCATCCGAGCCGGCAGAAAATGCAAAGCGGATTGAAGATGCGGATATTATCATTGTAAATAAAATTCCCGTGAATGAGGAATTGTTGAAAGAGGCAAAAAATGTAAAGCTGGTCTGTGTGACGGCGACAGGAACTAATATCGTGGACATGCCTTATGTGGAAAGCCGCGGAATTGTGGTGACAAATGTAAAAGGGTATTCGACCATGTCGGTGGCGCAGCACACCTTTGCACTGTTGTTTTATGTGTATGAAAAACTGGCGTATTATGACCGATTTGTCAAAAGCGGAACGTATGCAAAAAGTGACGTGTTTTCCCACTTTGCGAAACCATTTCATGAGCTGGATGGAAAAGTTTACGGCATCATCGGAATGGGCGCGATTGGAGAAAAGGTGGCAGAGATCGCGGAGACATTTGGCTGCAAAGTCATTTACTATTCCACTTCAGGAAAGCACGACCATCCGAAATATCAACGTGTGACGTGGGATGAATTTCTGGAGCAGGCAGACATTGTTTCAATTCATGCACCACTTACACCGGTGACGGAAAAATTAGTGGATGCCAAGGCACTTCGGAAAATGAAGAACACAGCGGTGCTTCTGAATCTCGGACGAGGTCCGATCGTCGATCAAAAAGCATTGGCAGAAGCATTGCAAAACGATGAAATTGCGGCAGCCGGACTGGATGTCTTAGAAAAGGAGCCGATGGAAGAAGGAGATCTGCTGCTGAACATACAGGATTCGTCAAAACTTATCATCACGCCGCATATTGCGTGGGCGACGTGTGAGGCGAGAAAACGATGTGCGGATGAAGTCTGCGAAAATATTCGCTGCTATTTGCAGGGAATTTCACGAAATGTAGTGAGTGGGGGAAAATAGTATGGGTAGGAAAATATTGTCAGCTGCACTGCTTATAAGTCTGCTTATGGGAACACTATGGCAAACAATGACGCCAACTTTACAGGCGGCCAAAACGACGGCACAGTGGAAAACACAAAAGACAGGAAGTGCCGGCGTCCTGATCGGAAAATCGGTGCTGGTCAGTATCTTTGTGGAGGATGCCGACAGCAAGTGGAATGAAAAACAAAAAAAGGATGTCAATCGGAAACTCAAAGTGGCAGCAGCATTTATCCAACGACAGGGGAAGAGGTATAAGAAAAATGTGACATTGGTGGCAGATTCTTATGCAAATCCTGACTTGCAGTATGAAGTGAAAACAAAGATTAAATTAGACGATTCCGAGAAAAGATTAAATCGTTTCAGCGACCAGATGCAGACACGTATTGAACAGTCTATTAATGTGGATAAAATACGCGAAAAATATGACACAGACAGCATTGGTTTTTTGCTATTTATCAATAAATCCGGTGTGAGTTCGACCTCGGTACATTATATGGAAGATGGCAAAAAGAATTTTTATGAAATGTGTGCTCTTTTTTCAAAATATGAGAAAGAGGCAGAGGGAGCGGCGACATATGCACATGAGATTTTACATTTGTTTGGAGCCAGAGATTTGTATATGACTTCGATTACGGATAGAATCAGTTCGTCGTTGGTTCGTCATGTTGGAAAGAAATATCCCAATGATATTATGTTTTCGACATTTACAAAAAATGGGAAAACATTAAAGTACAAAATTGTCAACCAGGTGGACCGCGTGACAGCCTTCTATTTGGGCTGGAAAAATACGATTCCGGAGAAAAAGAAATTTGCTCTCGGTGGCAGAAATCCCAAGGGATGTTTTTCTGACGGAACGGCGTGGTGATGAAAGGAAGGATAAAAATGGCATCGGGAATGAGCAAACAAGTATATCGGCTGCTTTTGAAAAAGGGTTTTGATGAGGAATTGAGCCGGGAAATTGCGTTTACATACATGAATACGGATTATACGGCGACACGGATGTTAGGCTATCTGTACCGCCTCAGTGCCCCAACCGAAGAAATGGTGGTCGATGAAATGCTTGCTATCCTGGAGGACCGTGAGCGGTTTCGTAAAAAACATGAATCGGAAGAAGCACAGGCGGCGATCACTCGGTTTTATAATGAAAGATAACAATAAGGCAGGAAAGAAATTCTCTCTCCTGCCATTTTTGTTAAGCCTGATATACTTGCTGAATTTTCACTACTTTTCCGCCTTTGATCGTAATCTTTGCGGCGGTTCCCCAATAATAAGTAACACCATTTTCTCTTTGTTTTGAATAGTCATACAACTTTTTCTTAAAAGTACTGCGGCTTACTTTGCTGAGTGTGACGCTGTCCGCACTTAAAGTATAAAATTTGCATTTTGGTGAAACTTTGTAAGAGAGTTTCTTTCCGTAGCCTACGATATTTTCCCATTGCCAGTCTTTGTTTCCTTTTAAATTGGTATTAAAAGTTGATTTGTGGCAAGTCAACGTATTGCCGTTTAAACGTGCGATAAGGATCTGTTTTGTCGCAGCCTGTGATGACGTGGATGGGACAAACGCAAAAGTACTAAAAACTAAGGTGAAAATAAGTGCAATTGATAAAAACTTTTTCATGATTTTGCCTCCTTCAAATGGATGATTTGATATTATTATACAATGATAATCTGTTTATGGCAATGCTAATTTCTGTTTAATATAATGTGCAAAAAAATGTACATTACCCTCTGGTATTATGAGATCATCAAAAAACAATTCGGACAAACAGGAGGATGATAGCTATGGATACGTTTGAAAAAATCATTCAACTTTCAGAGGAGCGTCCTATCACTCCAAGCAGCCTTTTTCTTGTCGGACAACTGCTTGGAAAAAGCCGCTTTATTAAAAAATGTAATGCAATGAAAGTAGATGGAAAACGTTCTCAAAGTCAGATTAAAAACGGTGACATCCTTCTTTCTTATATCGGTTTGCTTTGCCAGGGAAAAACCATATACGTTGGTTCCTCATGGAAAGACGTTAATTATACAGATGTCGAAGGAAACAGTAAAACGGTCACCACGCGGATCGTGTATAAAGTAATAGAACGCACCATGGATAAAAATGGTCAGCTTCTGATCATGCCTGATATTGAATGTAATACATTTTGGACAAATCTTGACTGGAATGATGACGATATTATAAAGGGGTATCATGCTCATAGTGAATGCGAACAATATCACAGTGAGATTAAAACGGATATGGATGTAGAAAGGCTTCCATCCGGTAAGTTTGAGACCAATGAACTCGTACTCGAATTAACGATACTGGCCTATAATATTTTACGGATGATCGGTCAGTCCTCACTAAAAAGCGAATGTGCGCCAAAAAGCAAACATCCTGCCAAACGTTGCAGAATCCAAACAGTAATGAATAAGATGAGATAGATCGCCGGACATAGATGTATATAAACAATTTGCGCTAATGTAAATTTTGTGGCAAAAGATATTTCGGAAATAAATTCACAGTAAGTATTTGAGTTAGGAGGAATACGATGAAATACGATAAGGAAATACAAACTCAATATGGCTTTATACATGGCAGTAAAACGCTTGTATTTATAAAGACAGGACGAGGGGGGAGTATTTATGGATATCAGGATAAATATGTGCGGATTTCCCACGCGATAAAAGATCGATTTGGTTATTCCGTCTGTGTTTCTGCAAACCCGCCTGAGCGGGAAAGTGATCTGTCGGAAGAGATAGCGTTTATTAATCAACAACAGCAAATTGACGATATATATTTTATAGGTGTTTCAAATGGAGCACTGGTGGGCGCGCAGCAAGGATATAGAGAATCCCGGATAAAGGGGATGCTTTTGATCAATGGTCCTCTTATGATAAACTGGTACAAAACCCGTAAAGGAATAGAAGCGTTTTGTGGAAAAAGGGTACGTATGCTTTATGGGGAACGCGACCCGTCTGTCCGCTATATTGAATTGTTGGATCTTATACGTTCGGATGTTTTACATTATGCTATTTGTGAAGGTGCGGATCATCATTTTGCCGGAAAAGAAAATTATTTTAACAGAGAGATAATGGATTTTTTGCAAAAGTTACAGGAATAAATGAAAACGCAGAAAGGAGCTAAAATGGCGACATATGTAATTGGTGATATTCATGGACAATTGGAACAGCTGAAAGTCCTGCTGGAAAAGATGAAATTCAATGAAAATGACGAACTGTATGTGATGGGGGATGTCGTGGACCGCGGACCGGATCCCATCAAAGCATTGCAGTATCTGATGACGCTGCCAAATTGTGTATGTATCGCAGGAAATCATGAATGGATGGCACTGGAAAGTCTGAAACTTATGTTAAATGAAATAACGGAAGAGTTTATCCAAACGCTTGATGAAAATCAGGTAACGGTACTGCTTGACTGGCTTCGCAACGGAGGAAAAACGACGATGGATCAATTTTGTAAATTGTCGAAGGAAGAGCGGCAGGAAGTGCTTGATTTTATAGGCGATTTTGAGGCATATGTGGAATTGGAAATCCAGGGACAAAAATATCTTCTGGTTCATGCCGGCTTGAATGATTTTTATTATAAAAAGCCGATTGAAGAGTATACCATTGATGATCTGCTGTGGACGCGCACCGATTATGAGATGCCCTACTACGAAGATAAAATCGTGATCACAGGCCATACACCAACACAGACAATTCTTGGAAATGACAGGCCCGGTTATATTTATCGTAAATATAACCACATTGCCTTGGATTGTGGTGCCTGCTCACATAACGGACGTCTCGCCGGAATATGTTTGGAAACGGGGAAGGAGTATTATTCGAGGGAGTAGAAATTGTAGATTTACAAGAGGAAACTACCGAGAAATCTGTTTGAAAATGAGATACAATAATTGTAAAATTTATTTTTGAAGAAAAGGAGAGGATTGGAATGGGAACATTGGAAGAAGTTAAAAAATTAAAAGAATTAGACGAATTATTTAAGTGTTGGAAAAAGAAACAATCAAATGATAGCGGAGAAGAAACATGTAATAGCCAAGACGGTTATGTGGTTGCAGTGAATTCTTTTTATAAAGATGGTATAGTAAATTCGGTAGAATATCAAAATAGCGAACATAATAAACGGAAGGTTTTGTTTATTACAAATGAAGTAAGTATAAATCGTAAAGAGGATAATGCTGAAAAAAATCCTGAATTAAGAGGGAATTGCGATGCTGGACATTTGGTTGGAAATAACGAGGGTAATACAGTTTGCAGTTTCGCTAAATATATAAACGGAGAAGAACAAGAAACCTGGAGCGGAAAAATGAGAATAAAATTTGGTGAGATGTACCGAATTATGACGGAGAAGGACTATAAAATAGAATTATCTTTTGATAAAGGTAAGAATAAACAAGCACTCGATAAAATTGCTTTTATGAATTTGAATAAGCGTGGTGGATTTGGAAATATTCAAGGAGAAAACTTTTTGAAGTATATAGAAACATACAAAGATTATATACGAAGAGAAATTGAAATAATTAATCCGGATGTGATCGTATGGTGTGCCTGTAATACATATAAGAAGAAGTATATGGATGCCATTTTTGACGATAAGTATAAGAATGTCTGGCAACAAAAGGAATTGGTTCTAAACAAAAAGGAAGTTCCTATTCTTAGAATGTGGCATCCATCGGTTAGGGCTAAAAGTATGGAGAAGTATTTAAATAAATTTAGTGAAGTGTGGGAAGAGTACGAAAAAGCAAAAGATGGTAATAAATAGAATGCTTGAGGTGACCGGCAATGTACGCGACAGCAAATAAAAAAATGCTTAATATGCTCATTTTAGATATCCTAAAAGAGCATTCCGATGAAAATCACCCCCTGACACAGCAGAAAATTCTTCGCATACTCAAAAGAGATTATGGGATGGAATGTGACCGGCGGTCTGTGAAAAATAATTTGGAATATCTGCAGGAATTTGGCTATGAAATTTCCATGGAAAAAGGGTATTATTTGATGGAGCGGGAGTTTGAAGACTCCGAGCTCCGATTCCTTATTGATGCCGTTTTATTCTCAAAAGGAATTTCCGGTGCTCAGGCGAAAGATTTGATCGAGAAGCTAAAAAAGCAATCGAGTAAATATTTTGAGCCTAAATTAACACATATTTCTTATTTGCCGGAACTGCACAAGGTGGATAATAAGCAGTTGATGTATGTGATCGGTGTAATAGAGGATGCGATAGAAAACGAAAAGAAAATCAGTTTTATTTACAACGATTATGATACAGACTTCAAATTGCGTCCAAGGCGGGAAAAGCGATACATAATGAATCCGTATCAACTGATCATTAATAATGGACGTTATTATCTCCTTGGAAATTACGATAACTATGACAATGTGGCACATTGCCGTGTGGATCGGATTACCGATATTGTGATATCAGATGAGCCAAGAAAACCGATGAAATGTGTCAAAGGGCTGGAAAAAGGAATCAACCTTCCCAAACATATGGCAGAACATATGTATCTGTTTGGAGGAGAAGGCAGCAGAATTTTAATGAAAGCCAAAAAGAGCATTTTTAATGATCTGGTGGACTGGTTTGGAACAGATTTTTCTGTATTGTCCGAAGAAAAGGATGGGTATACAGTATCGCTGTGCTGTAGTGAAGATGCAATGTTTTTGTGGGCGATGCAGTACAATACCAACGTGGAGATTCTTGAACCTATAAGCCTGCGGGAGAAAATCGGGGAACGGGCCAGAGAGATGGCAAAGAAATATGGTAAATAGTAAAATGAAGTTTATCTTTTGTAACTAATTTAGTTGTAGTTTTAATTCGAAACCAGAGCCCGTAGTTTCACGATGAGGAATTTAGAACACCATCGGTGCCTAGAGGGCGTAGTTTGCCCTCAGGCACCGCTATGAGTGTTCTTCTAAGCGGAAGCGGTTCCGAATGGGAAACTACGGGCTCTGGTTTTGGAATAATATCCTACAACAAATTTTTCTTGACATTTCTCTCAAAACCCCCTATTATAAAAGATAAGTGAAATGCGTGGAAGAAGAGGAGTACACAAAGAAACGCCAGCAGAGAGGATTTTCACCGGCTGAAAGAAATCCGGCAAGTGGTTTGTGGAAGGTAGCTTCGGAGCATGATCTTTGAAGCAGATGTGTGTAGAAGATCACGGTTCGCCCCGTTATCGGCAGAATGAGGAATAAAACGCAGGAAAGAGGAAACCTGCATTTATTTGAAATAAGGTGGTACCGCGGCTCTGCCGCCCTTATAGAGGGAAGGTACCTGATTGAAGCGAATGACTCCGGAAGGTATTCTTCCGGAGTTTTTTTATTATTATCGGAGGTAATCATGAGAAAAGAATTGGAAAAAAATTATGATCCAAAAGACATTGAAGACCGTCTTTATTCCAAATGGATCAGCAAGAAGTATTTTCATGCGGAAGTAAATCCGGATAAGAAACCGTATACGATTGTAATTCCGCCACCAAACATCACGGGACAGCTTCACATGGGACATGCCCTTGACAATACGCTGCAGGACATTCTCATTCGTTTTAAGAGAATGCAGGGTTATGAAGCTCTTTGGCTTCCGGGAACTGACCATGCGTCGATTGCGACCGAAGCGAAAATCGTGGAGGCGATGCGAAAAGAGGGAATTACGAAAGAAGATATCGGACGTGAAAAATTTCTGGAGCGTGCCTGGGACTGGAAAAAACAGTACGGCGGACGTATCGTATCCCAGCTTAAGAAAATGGGATCTTCCTGTGATTGGGACAGAGAGCGTTTTACGATGGACGAGGGCTGCAATAAAGCCGTTAAGGAAGTATTTGTAAAACTTTATAATAAAGGATTGATCTACCGCGGTGAGCGTATCATCAACTGGTGCCCTCATTGTCTGACATCCATTTCCGATGCCGAGGTAGAGTACGAAGATCAGAAGGGACATTTCTGGCATCTGCGCTATCCGTTTGCGGATGGAAGCGGTTATATCAATTTGGCGACAACCCGTCCGGAAACTCTTTTGGGAGATACGGCGGTGGCTGTCAATCCAAACGATGAACGATACAAAGATCTGGTTGGAAAAATGCTTGTCCTTCCATTGGTTCACCGCGAGATTCCGTTGATTGCGGATGATTACGTAGATATGGAATTTGGAACCGGTGTCGTAAAGATCACGCCGGCACACGACCCGAACGACTTTGAAGTAGGACTTCGCCACAATCTGCCAATTATCAATGTAATGACAGACGACGCGAAGATTGTCGATGAATACGAGAAATACGCCGGAATGGACCGCTACGAAGCACGTGAAGCCATCGTAAAAGATCTGGAAGCAGAAGGCGCATTGGTAAAAGTAGAAGATCACGATCATAACGTAGGAACCTGCTACCGCTGTGGTACGACGGTAGAGCCTCGTGTCAGCAAACAATGGTTCGTAAAGATGAAACCACTTGCAGGCCCGGCGATTGATGCGGTTAAAAATGGCGAGACAAAATTTGTACCGGATCATTTTAATAAGACATATTTCCACTGGCTTGAAAATATCCGTGACTGGTGTATCTCCCGTCAGCTCTGGTGGGGCCATCAGATTCCGGCATTTTACTGTGATGACTGCGGAGAACTTGTCGTAACCAAGGAAAAGACATGCAATTGTCCAAAATGCGGCAAGGAGATGCGTCAGGATCCGGATACATTGGATACTTGGTTCAGTTCCGCATTGTGGCCTTTTTCCACACTTGGCTGGCCGGACAATACCGAGGAAATGAAATATTTCTATCCGACCAACACGCTTGTTACCGGTTATGATATCATTCCATTCTGGGTTATGCGAATGATGTTCAGCGGAATCGAGCAGACCGGTCAGGTGCCGTTTGACACGGTATTGATTCACGGTCTGGTACGTGATTCCCAGGGACGCAAGATGAGTAAATCCCTTGGAAATGGTATTGATCCATTGGAAGTAATTGACAAATATGGTGCCGATGCGCTGCGTCTGACATTGGTTACCGGAAATGCACCGGGAAATGACATGCGTTTTTATTGGGAACGTGTCGAGGCAAGCCGTAATTTTGCCAACAAAGTATGGAATGCATCCCGTTTTATCATGATGAATTTTGCTCAAAATGAAGAGCTTGCGAATAAAGAAGTGTCCGCAGATGAGCTTACGCAGGCGGATAAATGGATTCTTGCAAAATGCAACCAGCTGGCAAAAGATGTCACAGCGTTGATGGAAACTTACGATCTTGGTATCGCGGTTCAGAAGATTTATGACTTTATTTGGGAAGAATTCTGCGACTGGTATATTGAGATGGTAAAACCTCGTCTTTACAATGAAGAAGATGAGACAAAGGCAGCAGCGCTTTACACCTTGAAAAAGGTATTGATCGATGCGTTGAAACTGCTTCATCCATATATGCCGTTTATTACGGAAGAAATTTACTGCACATTGATGGACAATGACGACGACTCCATCATGATCTCGGCTTGGCCGGAATACACGGAAAGCATGAATTTTGCAGAGGATATGGATGCCGTAGAGTGCATCAAGGAAGCGGTAAAAGGAATCCGAAATGTCCGCGGTGAGATGAATGTACCACCGAGCAAGAAAGCAAAAGTGATCGTTGTGACAGAAGATGCCAAAGTAAAAGACATTTTCGAAACCAACAAAGTATTCTTTGCAACACTTGGTTATGCCAGCGAAGTAACGATTCAGGCTGACAAAACCGGCATTGAGAAAGATGCGGTTTCGGTTGTGATCGATAAAGGTACGATTTATATGCCGTTTGCAGAACTTGTCGATGTGGCAAAGGAAATCGAGCGTTTGAAGAAAGAAGAAAAACGTCTGACCGGCGAATTGAAACGTTCCGAAGGAATGCTCGGAAATCCAAATTTTGTCAATAAAGCACCGGCAAAGAAAATCGAAGAAGAGAAAGCAAAATTGGAAAAATATCAGAGCATGATGGCTCAGGTAAAAGAACGTTTGGCTCAGCTTCAGTAATTTTGAACATTGCATTAGAATAACAGAAAGCCCGAGGATGGAAAATGAGGTGACCCCTCAAAGTTAGACTTTTTACGAGACGACTTCGGTCGTCTCGTTTTTCTTTAT
>OGDN01000307.1_pt1 | contig 102577 bp, 99 predicted proteins | sample 1570271 | NCBI WGS metagenome assembly OGDN01 (sample SAMEA4384481, study PRJEB24528) | human gut metagenome | reverse complement strand
AAGCGCGTTGGCCGCCCGGCAGTGCTGATGGCGTTTGTGCCCGCGACGTTTGAGGCGCTGGCTGTTGTGCTCTTTGCGCCGATGATTTTGGGCGTGACGCGCGTGGAGGCCGCCGTCATGGGCGCGGTGCTCGGCGCGGTCTCTCCGGCGGTCGTCGTGCCGCGCATGGTCAAATTGATGGAGGAGGGGCGCGGCACGAAGCAGGGCGTTCCGCAGATGATTATGGCGGGCGCGTCGTGCGACGACGTTTATGTGATTGTGCTGTTTTCCACCTTTACGCGGATGGCGCAGGGCGTCGGCGCGCGGCTGGCCGATTTTGCCGCCGTGCCGGTTTCCATCGTGCTGGGCGCGTTTGTCGGTGCGGTTAGCGGCTGTCTGCTCAGCAAATTGTTTGAGCGGAGCAGGATGGAAACGAATACATCAGTTATAAACTTGGCAGAATTTACATGGATGAGACTTCAGAATATTATGATATTCGGTTGGGAATGGAGCATATGGAAAAAGCCTTTGAAAAAATGGACAAGGCCACGGAACGCATTGAAGAAAACGTGAAGGGGCTGGATGAATCCATCGCGACGCTTCAATGCGACCGTCTGAATCAGGCGTTTATCTATTATGTGGACAGAGGAAACCCCTGCCCGATGGACGTCAAAATGAGTTTGACGAACATGTGCAAGCAATACCGCGAGCGCGGGCACAACCATCTGAACAAAAGTTATATTGAAAGACTTGAACAATGCCCAACCAAGTAAAGCAGCCGGAAGCCTGCGCGTTCTGGCGGTGCAGAGGGATGAACAGCCCCTTTGCCTGCGACCACAAACGCGAAGCGGGCGAAACCGGACGATGCGGGCCGCGGAAAATGCCCTGCGAACTGGAAACCGGCAGACATGACTGCGGGATGTTTTTAAGCAAAAACCCTGCCGCAAATCAGGCGGCGGGTTAAAAAAGAAAGCGAGGATACACATATGAACGAAATTCTGAACATGGTTCCCCCGATGGCCTACGCCATCATGATTCTGATCGGCTTTTGCGCCCTGTTCGGCATGGCCTATTACGCGCTGAAAAACGGCAAGCTTTCGGGTGAAGCGCTTTTAGTCGGCACGAGCGTGCTTGAGGGCATGCAGCAGAGCGCGCAGGCGCTGGCCAAAGCGACCGGCAACGGCGCGATCTCGATTGCGGCATTTATCCTTGACGCGGGCATGCGCGCCGCGCACGCCGCCGAACAGATGTACAAGACGGGCGAAATCGACAAGGCCGAGCGCAACCAGACCGCGAAGCAGATCGCCGAAGACCTGCTGAAACTGGCGGGCATCGAGGTGACGGAGGACAGAAAGACGGCGCTTGCCGTGGCCATCGAGGCGGAATGCGACGCGATGGGGCACACGATGCAGCTTTCCGGCACGGCGACGGTTACGGGCACGCCGGAGGAGATTTTGAAGCTGATGGACGGCACGGAAGAAAAAGCCGAAACAGTGCCCGCCGAAGCGGGCAGTCTGGCGCGCGGATACGACACGCCGGAATGCGCGGGCGACGGCAAGACCTACGTCGGCGTGGCGGAGAAGGACGGCGGCTTTGCCTGGAAGCAGATTGAGGACTGCACGGACGAGGAGCTTGACGCGGCGATCCTCGCGCATCTGCCCAAGGCGGATATCGGGAACATGGCGCGCGCAGAGAAAATCACGGTGCTTGAAGCACTGGCGAAAGACGACGACGAGGCATAACGCATACCCGTCCGGAAACGGGCGGGCTTTTCTTTACGGGCATGAGTTTGACATAAAAAGAAGGAAGGTAAACCGGATGAAGGTTGTACAACCGATCCGCGACAAGGCGGTTTTGAACCGATGCTTTGAAATTGCGCGGGCGCACGACGCGGCGCGTCATGAAGACGACAAAATGAGCTGGGAGCTGCTGCTGGTTGTGGGCTTCAACACGAGCTTCCGAATCAGCGACCTTGTGCGGCTCAAGGTCAGGGATGTGCGCGGGCAGGATTTCGTGCGCGTGACGGCGCAGAAAACAGGCAAGGAAGCGCGGATTGCGATGAACGGAAGCGTGCGCGCGGCCATCAACCGCCTGACGGCAGGGCGCGGCGGGAACGAGTGGCTTTTTCTTTCGCGTCAGCGGGACGGGAAAACGCTTGGACGGCGCGCAATTTCGCGGCAGAGGGCTTATCAAATCATGAACGAGGTATGCCGCGCGGCGGGCGTGAAGGAACGGATCGGGTGCCACACGACGCGCAAAACGTTTGGCTATCACTTCTACAAGCAATACCACGACCTTGTGAAGCTGCAACGGATTCTGGGGCATTCCTCTTCGCGCGACACGCTGGTTTACATCGGCATGATCGACGACGAGGTGGACGAGAGCCTGAGACGGTTTAAGCTGCTGGGGGAATAAAGCGACAAAAAGGGTCGGATTGCAGTAAAAAGGCGAGAGAAACACAAAAAAATTGTAGCTTACGCGACATGAAGCGAAGTCGCGCGAACTACAATTTTCGACGAAATATGTAAACCGGGATTGCGGCTGGCTTTATTGATGGAAACTCAAGCATGGATTCGCCCGGATGGCGCGCAGTATTGATAATCCGCACGCGGGAACGCAGGGGGGAAGATTGACATAATATCGTTGTTGTAAACTCGTGAGAAGAAACTGCCCTTAAAGCGTCCATATATAATAGAAGCGTTTTTTCGCCCATGAGTTTAACACTCCATTGCACTATGACAAACTCATGCTGGCTGTATCATAGCGCATCAGGCGCGCGTCAAGGAAGAATCCTGCGGTGGGCGGCGGCGATGGGGAGCGGCCTCGGCAGGCGGGGGAAGCTCGGTCGGCTTTTTCTCCCCGGTCTGCGGCGGGGGAAATGTGGCTGACCAAAGCAGCAGGCGATAGGCGGCCACGACGCAAAGCGCAGAAAAGAGAACCCAGAAAGCAGCGTGCATAAGTCATTCCTCCTTGCACAAATCCGAAAGTTTGGGGAGCAGGGCCGACAACGCGCGGCGGGCATTGTCGGTTAGCTGGCGCTGCCACGCGTGAGAGGACGGAGCATAGCGAAAACCGCTTTGCTTGAGCAGGGCGCGAACCTCGGCGGAGGGCACATCCTCAAAGAGCAGCTGGAGGCGCATGATTTCCACGTTTTCAACCACGCGCAAGCCGAACGAGTTTTTGAATTTCGTTTTGAAATCCTCTTGAGTTTCGCGCCGGGCCTTCCATTCCGTCACGTTGTTCAGCCGGGAACGGAGACGGGAAATATTCGTGGCATTGTTGCGAAGCGCCCAAGGCTCAAAGGGGACGGAGGTTTTACAGCCCCGCGCGATATCTTCCGCAAGCACATCGTCGATTTTGAGCGCCTGAGCGGCGGGCAGATCAGGACAACCCAGCGCAGTACCATGGTCACGATACCATGCGTTCACGCGCTTCATGCGTGCCTGCTCAGCCGTCAGATAATCCAATCGGGCTTGCAGCTTTTCGAGCGCCAGCGGGTCACCGGATGCAATCGGCGCGTCGCTGCCGCTGGCGTAGGCTTCGATCTGCCGCGCGGGGGAGACGAGCCGGGCCAGGTGCTTTGCGGTGCGGTCAAGGTAAGCGGCCATCTTCGCGGCAAAGGATTCTTCCGCGCGCCGCTCGGCATCAAGCTGCTTTTGAGCTTTTTTAAAGTTATAGTTTGATCTCCCGGCAACCATCCAAGAGACAAACTCGGCTCGTCTCCTCAGTCGATCAGAATAAGCCTTGAAAACGAGGTCTTCCCAACCTTCGAGCCGGGTTTGCAGATACTCTTTTTGATCGTCTTCTAGGTCATCCGTTACCGGGAAGCGGGCAGAAAAGCGGGAAAGCGCATTAAGGTATTCCCGGTTGACGAGGTTTCCACCGCCACCGGAGAAGGAAACCTGATTTGCGCGCTCGATCAGAACGGGGTCAAGATTTCGCATGGTGAAAAGCTCCTTTTGATTTTTGTTTTTTGCCGTTTGAGGCTTTGTTGACCGTCGGCTATCCGGCGGTCTGAAAACCTCAACGCTTATAGATGCAGCCGGTGTAGGTCATGCAGGGCGTACCGTTGCAGGTCGCGCCGAATGCCTTACAGGTCTTGCACATGGGGTTGACTTCGGCGCGCTGCCGGGTCTCGTACTCTTTAAGCGCTTCGGCGGTTTTGCGGGCGCGGTCATCGAAGGTTTTGAGCGCGGAGGAAACCGCGTCGCGGCACGAATAAACCGCGTCGGAAATGGGGTCGCCCTCAAAAGCGCCGTCATCAACGAGCGCCAAGAAGTCATCCAGATGGGCCAGCAGGTCAGCGGCGGAGCGCTTGACGGTTTCGGCCTCGGCGGAGATGGAAGCATTCAAACGGGTGTTTTTGATTTCGATGGTAGTCATGGTTATTTTCCTTTCTTGCCGCTGGGCGGCGGTCGGTGTTTGGTGTTTGGATTTCCTTTGCTTGTGGCCTTATTATACACGTCGACGTTAATAAAATCAACATCGGAAAAATGAACAGAAATAAACGTCGACGTTAGCTTGCTTTTCGTGCAAAATATACACATTGACGTTAATGTGGTGTGTGTGGTATCATAGAAACAAAAAAGGAAGGTGCTTTTATGCCCTGCACAGAAGCGCAGAAACGAGGAAATATCGCTTATAATCGGCGGAGGGATAGTATTACAATCAGACCATCAAAAGAGGATGGCGGCGCGGTGCGTGCGGCTGCTTCTGCTGCTGGTCAGCCGGTGCAGGTTTACATTTTGCAGGCTTGCAAAGAGCGCATGACGCGCGACGGCTTCAAGCCGTCAGCGGCACAGACGGAATGGGGAGAGACAAATGGCGATACGGTCTAAAAGTCAAAGTGCTTGCGTTGAAAGATATATGGCGGAGCATTATGACAGGGTATATGTCCGCTGGCCTAAAGATTTTGCGGCAAGCGTCAGGGCGCAAGCCGAAGCACAGGGGCAATCCATCGCGGGGTATCTGCGGCAGGCCGTAGAAGAACGCATGACGCGCGACGGGGTGGAGTTACCGCGAAAAAACGACGAAGAAGAAACAGAAAAGGTGGAGCCGTGAAGGCTTCGCCCTTTTTTATAAGTGGGTATACATCCCCGTTACCTGCGTAAAAAGCTCTTGCAGCTGATCGAAGTAGATACCGTCAAAGGTCTGCACTTCCTCGTTGATTGTTTTGGTTTCATAACATTTCCTGTTGCGGATATGCCAATGGCCTTCCCGGTATCGCCTGAACTCCATGCGGTAAGTATCATCCGGCTCCAAGATGATTTCAAGGCGGTTGGCGCGCGACGCGTTGCGCGGAATCGTCATGCGCAAAGAATTTTTGTCTGTGTCGCCGACAAGGTGATGACAACCGGTCATGACGAGAAAATGATTTCCTCCAAGCTGGTCAAGGATGATTTGCGGAACGGATTTTTGAATCATGGTTGAAACTCCTTTTCAAATTCGCACGGGGCCTTCCATCAGACCCCGCTGTTTGTGTTGATTTGGTGATTTAATCCATCTGGGAATAGGTGATCGCGTCATATCCTGCCGCGGCCAGACTGGCCGTCATGGCTTCCGCCTGCCGCGTGCGGTCGTTCCCCTGCGGACCGGGAACCGGAACGCCGAAGACCCAAAGACGCTGCTTATACAAGCGCCAGACAAAAACGTTCGTTCCTGCCGCTTTTGCGCAGGCGTTCACTTGCTTTTCTGTCATGTGCGGCAAGGAAAGCGCGGGGGCGTCAAAGTTGCATGCGCCGCCGTCTTCCCCGGTCAGCGCAGCGCGCCCGGCATCTGCTGCCGTTTTCAGCGCGGCGACAAGGCGCAGCATGGCGGGCGTCATGGGGACAGCCTCGGCGATGTGGGCATAACGGTCAACCATCTGGGCATACACCGCGCGCGCCTCCCCCTCGGACGCTACGCGCACAAGCTCGATTTCCTCCCCGCCGGGGCGCATGGTGATAACCTCGTAAAGGTCCTCGGAAAGCTGGCAGGCATCGACGATCAAGCGGTTTTTGCCTTTGCCATACTCTTTACGGCAACCGCTGACGGAATGGGGAAACTTGATGATATCGGACATGATAAATCCTCCTTTTTGTTTTGAAAAGCTGGGGCTTTGTTGACTGTCGGCTATCCGGCAGTCTGAAAACCTCAACCCATCGCAACCGCGATATCTTGACGGCTGGCGGCATTGATCGCAACGCTGCCATACTTGCCGCGGATATAGTCGATAGAATGGTTATGGCGGTTGAAACGGCGCGCCGCCTCGGCAGGCCGCCAATACCACATGGATTTTTTAGCCGACCAGCGGAGGCCGGCCGCTTTGAGCGCGTCTTTATGGGCGCGGGTTTCGCCGCTGACCCACAACCACGAGCCGCAAAGCTCAATATCAAGCCCATGCAGATTGATGATCTGCATGATAACCACGCGGTAGGCGTCGGCGTCGGCCTGGGCCTGCTGGGCCTGTTCGGCGGTTGCTTCGGTTCGACCGTCGGCGGCAACGTGGGAGAGCTTCGCGCTCAGCGCGTCAAACTGGGCGTTAAGCTCCTTCATGGGTTCATCGCCCAGCTCCGGATGCAAATCCGGATGAAGCTCCTTTGCCATGATGCGGTAACGAGCTTTCAGGGCGTCGAGGGTGGTGCAACCTTCAAAATAGTTCGTCATGGTAAAATCTCCTTTGCTTTTTCGTTTGGGGCTTTGTTGATCCTTGCGGCTTATGGCCGCTGTTCTTTTGATGACTAGATCCTGCGGTTATTCAGCTCGGTTTCCCCTGCTGTGGTCACTAATGCAGGTGGAGAGCCGCCAGCTTTGCGGAAACATCGTAGGCGGCACGTTCCGCCTTCTTTGTGATGCGGCGCTGCCAGCACTTGAGGGATGGAGACCGGTAGAAGTCGGCGTCTTTGACGATCTGACGCGCTTCGACTGGGGGAAAACGATGAAAGACGATCTGCACGCGGTCAGCGGGGGCGTTAAACTCCACATCATACCACGCGCCGACGATATCGGCGGGGAGATCGTCGGCGGCGCGCTGCGGCTTGTCCTTGCCGCTTGCATGGTCGAGCACCTGCCGCCAGTCCGTCATCTTTTCCAGCGTGGCGGCGCTGGTCTTTGCGATACGGTCGCAGACCTTTTCAGCCCATTTGCAGGCCACGTCAAAGTCCGGGGAGGAAATGCCGCGGCGCTGCATTTCTGCGAAGAGGGCGGCGGTGTCCAGGGTGGAAAAGGCGGTCAGGGCTTCGGTGCGCGTCATGGTGCAGCTCCTTTTCTGCCGCGATTCGCGGCGGTCGTCGGTTTGGCGGGCCTTGTCGGCCTCGCCGGTTGATGGGCACATCATAGCACAACGAGCCGAGGCCGTGGGAAAAAGCGGTCTGGTTCAAAAATCCCTGAAAGGGATTTTTGAAAAAAAAATCCACGCACGCGCGACGTGCGTTAAGATGTTCGCGCGGGGAAGAGCACAACGAAAAAAGGAGTGCCGCGAAGGGGAACGGAGAAGGACGGCGCGGAGAAAAGCTTACGGCGCAACGCGCATGCTCCATGTAGCAATCCCGAAGGGGATTGCCTTTATCGCGTGCGCGTGATAAAATAAAAAACAGGGGGCGCAGAAGTCCCCCCTGTCTTTGACGGGGGCCGCCTAGGGAGTTGGAAGCTTCACACTAGGCGGCTTTTTTTACCCGTTTTTGCGCTGCTCAATGGCTGCAATGGCGTCATCAAGCGTCTTTGCATCGCGCAAAATCGCCAAGATTTCAAGCCGTTCGGCTTTAAGCAACGCAGCTTTAAGCTCTTGTAGCTCAATCGCATTCATGCCGTTATCCTCCTGCATTTTGTCCACCTCCTGCAATGGTTTTTGTCAGCTGGCTTTCTCTGCCGACGAGAAAAGCATAGCACAAAACGCCGGGACCGTGGAAAATCGGCGCTTTGTTCAACCCCTACGGGGTTGAAAATTTTTCTACGCAGGTATGTCGTGCATTAAGATGTTCGCGCGAAGCAAAGCACAAGGCCGCTGCCATGCCGCAAAGCACCACAAGGCAAAGCAAAGGACGGCGATGGGGATAAAGGGGCGAGATCAGCGAAGGCCGGGGTTTTGTGCCGTTCGGCTTTCCAAGCCGAACGGCACAACCCGATTCGTTGCGCGCGATTCCTGGAAGAAACCCCTGACGGGGTTTCTTTCTATTTGCGTGACGCGGGACAGAGAAAGCCTCTAAGCGGGTTGAAGACGGGGAGCTGATAAGCGGGTTGAAGAAGGGGCTTGTTTCGTGATTGTGAGAAGACCGGGAGAAAGAAAGGGGCAGAGGCCGGGAGTTGGAGGGGGAAAGAGAGGCTTTGCAGAGAGCTGATCCGACTTCGGAAACCGCCAAGCACAAAGCGAAACTACGCGCACGCGATTCCTGGAAGAAACCCCTGACGGGGTTTCTTTTATCGCGCGCAACGCGGGACCAGGTAAGATGCTAAGCAGGTTTAAGAAGGGGAGCAAGAAAGAGGGTTAGAGAGTGACTTGTCTCGGCGGTTTGTAAAGAGTGTAGGAAGTGAGGAGTAAGAAAGAAAGAGATTATCTGTTTGTTGGAAGGGTGTAGAGAGAGGGGAGAGTGTGGTATAAAGAAGATGGTATAGTTACTCTTTCTATGGGCTTTGTAGAGTAAGTTACATAGGTGATTACAAAGTGGTTAGGTACTGTGGGACGCGCGCGCGTGGGGCGGGCGCTTTGACCCCGATTCTTGCCTAGTTTTGAATTTTTGAATTTTCATTTCCTTCCCGCTCTGTCGCGTATGCGCGCCCGCGCGCGCGAAGGATTAGAAACGATTTTCTTTATGGTTGCGGTTCAAAAAACTAGAGACGCGAAATGAGAGAGTGCTTATATTTCACATTTTCATTTAAAAGATATCATCAGAAGAAGGATGAGTTTTTCTCCCTCCCGCTTTTCCCGCAGACGATCTGCGACGAGGATTCGCTTCGCGCGCGGAACGTCAGCTGCACGTGCGGCAATTACACCAGCTCTACGGGGCTGGGGTGTGCGTCTGCGACGGCTGGCGTGGGCTGTGTCGGCGCATGCGGGTGCGGCTGCAACCGTTAAAGGCGAACCGTTTTTTAAAAACGCGAGAAAGAGCGGCGCTTCCAAAGCGGGAGCGTCGCTTTTGCCGTATGAGAGGTTGACCGCATGCACGCGGTTTTGCCATTTGCCAACGCTGGCAGATGGGGCTCAAACCGATGTCATGCAGCCGGATAGACGTTCATAGATTGTAAGGACACGGACGGCGGGGAGGATGCGGCATGCGGAGACGGGGGAAAATCGGGCTGGCGATACTCGCGCTGGCGCTGGCGGGCGGCGGGGCTTACGTCGGGATGGAGCGGCCGCGCCCGCCGCTGGTCATTCGCGTGGCGGCGCAGCAGGAAGAAGCGGTGCAGGCCGCGGCACAAGAGGAAGCGCCGCGAATCCTGATCTACCATACGCATACCTACGAGGCCTATGAGATCACGGAAACGGAGACTTATACGCCGACGGAAAAGTGGCGCACGCGCGACGAGCAGTATAACATGGTCGCGGTGGGGGATGCGCTGGCGCGGGAACTGACGGCGCGCGGGTTTATCGTTGTGCATGATACGACGGCGTTTGAACCGCCGAATCTCTCCACGGCGTATACACGGTCGCTGGAAATGCTCAAAGCGCGGCTGGATACGGGCGAGCAATACGATTATTGGATCGACGTGCATCGCGACGCGTACAGCGGGGCGTACAACGGCGGAAACGGCGTTGAGATTGATGGGCAGAGCGTCGCGCATGTGATGCTGCTGGTGGGCAAGGGCACGGGCGCGACGGGTTCCGGCTTTGACGAGCGGCCTGACTGGCCGAAGAACCTTGCTCTGGCGCAGGCTGTCACAGATGCGGCTAATGCGCTCGCGCCAGGCCTCTGCCGCGAGGTCAAGATCAAGAACGGGCGCTTTAACCAGCATGTTTCCACCGGCGCGCTGCTGATTGAAATCGGAAACAACCGCAACACGCTTTCCGAGGCGCTGGCGGCGTGCCCGATTGTGGCCGAGGCTTTTGAGCGCGTCTACAAAGCACAGCATTAGACCAGTTTGCGCATATGGCTGAGCGCGGCTTTTTCCAGACGGGAAACCTGCGCCTGACTGATGCCGATTTCGCCCGCAACCTCCATCTGCGTGCGCCCCTGAAAGAACCGCAGACTCAGAATGCGCTGCTCACGGTCGCTCAGGCGCGCCATGGCCTCGCGAATAGCGATGTTTTGCAGCCAGTTTTCCGCGTTTACGTTGTCGTCGCGCACCTGGTCGCCAATGGTCAGCGCGTCCGCCCCATCGCCGCCGATGGGTTCGCATAGGCTGACGGGATCCTGAATGGCTTCCAGCGCGAGGGCGACGTCCTCTTCGGGCAATTCGAGTTTACGGGCGATTTCCTGCACGGTCGGTTCGCGGCCCAGCTCGGTTTGCAGCCTGTCCCGCGCGGAGAGCGCCTTATACGCGATATCGCGGAGCGAACGGCTCACGCGGATGGCGTTGTTATCCCGCAGATAGCGCCGGATTTCGCCGATAATCATCGGTACAGCATAGGTGGAAAAGCGCACGTTCTGCGTCACATCAAAATGGTCGAGCGCCTTAATCAGTCCGATACAGCCGACCTGAAACAGATCGTCCACATTTTCGCCGCGATGATGGAATCGCTGGAGCACGCTGAGCACAAGCCGCAGATTGCCCCGGATGAACTCCTCCCGCGCCTGCATATCCCCGCCGTGCACGAGGGGGAAGAGCTGCCGCATGCGCTCGTTGCTGATGACGGGGAGCGTGGACGTATCCACGCCGCAGATTTCAACTTTGCCGATGGCCATGTTGTCGCCTCCCTTGCCTTTCTATGTGGCATTATGACGGAGGCGAAAGGAAAATATTCTCCTCGAAGGCGGTTATATTTGGGCGCTTGGCGCATAGACGCGGACAGGAAAGGCGGAAAAAAACAGTGACATTTTCGGAATTGAAAAAGAAGGATATCATCTGCATCGGCGACGGACGGTTGGTGGGACGCGCGTGCGATTTGGCGATCGATCCGGCGTCGGGGAAGACGCTGGGGCTGATCGTCTGCGCGGGGAGCTGCGGCTTTCTGCGCGGTGAAAAAAACCAGATGGAAATTCCGTGGCGGCAGATTACGTGCATCGGCGACGACGTGATTCTGGTTTCGCCGGGAAGCTGCTGAAAAAGGTTTACCTTTTTCCGGAATGCGGGTATAATGAACGAATGAAAAAGGCAAAAATTTTCAAAAAGAGGGGTAAATCGACATGAAGTGCATATACTGTAATTGCACAGAGAGCCGCGTGGTGGATTCGCGGCCGACGGAGGACGGCGCAATCCGCCGCCGCCGGGAGTGCGAAGAATGCAAAAGACGCTTTACGACCTATGAAAAAATCGAAATGCTGCCCGTGCTGGTGGTGAAAAAAGACAAGCGTCGGGAACAGTTCGACGCGGCCAAAGTGCGCAGCGGCATCATCAAGGCGTGCGAAAAGCGGCCGGTACCGCTGGAAGAGATTGAAAAGCTGGTGCGGCGGGTGGAGATCAACGTCTGCCAGCAGCCGGAAGAAGAGGTGACGACCGAGCAGATTGGCCGCATGGTGATGGACGGGCTGAAAGAACTGGACGAGGTGGCCTACATTCGTTTCGCGTCGGTCTATCGCCAGTTTAAAGACGTGCAATCCTTCATGGAGGAACTGCAACTGCTGCTGGATAGCCAGAAAAAGCCGGAAGCATAAACCGCGAATGAAACCGGCATGCTAAGCCGCGAAACGGAGGCTTTGGCATGAAACAGACGGTTCGACACGGTTTGGGCATTGTGCTGAGCGCAATGGCATTTCTGTGCAATTATTCGCCATGGGTGCGCGAGGCGGCGTCCCTGCCCGATGCGCTGACGCTGACGTCCGGGCAGAAATTCGTGGTGCAGACCGGCCTGCCGATGCTGGCCGCGTCGGACGGCGGCGCGGTGAGCGTGCTCGCCTCGCAGGACGAGCGGGTGACGATCAGCGCCGAGGCCGGCGGGCAGACGAGCGTGACTTTTTCGCTGCTCGGCCTGATTCCCGTGCACGAAACGCGCGTGAACGTCGTGGAAGAGCGGACGCTGATTCCAGGTGGACAGGCCGTCGGCGTGGCGCTGAAAACGCGCGGCGTGCTGGTGGTTTCCGACGCGGCGAAGGGCCGGGAGCTTCGCGCGGGTGACGTGATTCTCAGCGCGGATGGCAAAAACGTGGAAAGCACGAAGGCACTCAGCGAACAGGTCGGCACGGCCCAAACGGACACCGTCCGTCTGGAAGTGCTTCGCGGCGGGCAGACGATCACCGTGGACGCACAGGCCGAGCCTGACCCGTCGGACGGACGGCGCAAGCTCGGCGTTTGGGTGCGGGACAGCACGGCGGGCGTAGGCACGCTGACCTATATCGATCCGGCCAATCAGGCGTATGGCGCGCTGGGTCATGCGATCGTCGATGCGGACACGGGCAGGCTGCTGGCCGCGCGCGAAGGCGCGATTCTGCACGCAAGCATCGTCGGCGTGACGAAGGGACAAAGCGGAAAAGCGGGCGAGTTGAAAGGCAATTTCCTGAAAGCAGGGGAGCAGATTGGCAGCCTGATGGAAAACTGCGAATACGGCATATACGGCGTGCTGGACGACATGCCGGAGAATCTGCTCTATCCGCAGGGGCTTCGGGCGGGCGCGCGGAGCGCTGTACACACGGGCGCGGCCAGCATTATTGCCACCGTGGACACAGACGGCCCACAGGAATATGGCGTGGAGATTGTGCGCTGCTTCGCGCAGAGCGAACCGAGCCAGAAGGGCATGATTCTGCGCGTGACGGACGAACGTCTGCTGGAAAAGACGGGCGGCATTGTGCAGGGCATGAGCGGAAGCCCCATTTTACAGGATGGACGGATTATCGGCGCGGTGACGCACGTCTATCTGAGCGACGCGACACAGGGATATGGCATGTATATCGAGTGGATGCTCGAAAAAAGCGACGCGATGGACGCGTCGGAACAGGCCGTGTAAACACAACGGAAAGGCGGGGGGTGCGGATGAAAACGCATATTCTATGCGCGATGCGCGACAGCAGTACCTTGACGCATATGCTGCGCATGTTGGAGGATGAGCAGGAGTACATCTGCCGCGTGGTGCGTTCCGGCGAAGCGGCGCTCCTGTCCGCGAAAAAACGCAGGCCGGACGTGCTGGTGATCGACGCAGTGCTGCCGCTGATGGACGGGCTGGGCGTGATCGACCGGCTGAAAGAGTTTTACGGCGAGCGGATGCCGCGCGTGATCGGCGGATACATGATGCCCTTTGCGAAAGAGGGGTTCGAGCGGCGGGGCGTAAACTGTCTGGTTCGCGTGCCGTGGGAGCCGCAGCAGCTTGGCGAGGCCTTGATGCAGATGATTGAAAAGACGAGGCTTGAGGTGGACTGGACGCATTTGTCGGCGGCATGTGATCGGGCGGGGCAGCTGCTCAGCAGCATGGGCATGAAAACGACGCTGCGCGGTTATGAATATCTGGCCAATGCGGCGGCGCTTGCGTGGGAAGACGAAAGCCGCATGGATGCGGTGGGCGAGCGCCTGTATAAGCCCGTCGCCGAGCACTGCGGCACGACCGAGCAGACCGTTGAGCGCCTGATCCGCCACGCGGTGGAAAGCGCGATGGACACAGTCGGCGTGCTGCGCATATACGGCTTTTTCGGCAACACCATCGACCCGATGCGCGGCAAGCCCACCAACGCGGAGATGATCGGCATGCTGGCGCAGCACATGCGGGTGACCTCTGCGGACTGATCCATGATTGAAAAAACGGGCCCGATGCGGTATAATGACCCTATCGGACTCGTTTTCCATTTCAGAGGAAAACACAGAAGGAGGAACACTATGAATAAAAAGGCGATCATCATCGTTCTGGACAGCGTGGGCATCGGTGAACTGCCGGACGCCGCAAATTACGGCGACAAGGGTGCGGACACGCTCGGCCATATTATCAACACCTGCCACCCGAATCTGCCGCACATGATGGAGCTGGGCCTGGCGAATATCGACGGCGCGGGTTTCTCCGGCGCGGTGGACGCGCCGAAGGGCTGCTACGGCAAGCTGCGCGAGGTTTCCGCGGGCAAGGACACGACCACCGGCCATTGGGAGATTGCGGGCGTTCAGCTGGCGCACGCATTCCCGACGTTCCCCAACGGTTTCCCGCAGGATTTTATCGAGAAGTTTGAGCAGGCCGTCGGGCGCGGCACGTTGGGCAACAAGCCCGCCTCCGGCACGGCGATTCTCGACGAGCTGGGCGAGGAGCACCTCAAGACCGGCAAGCTGATTGTCTACACCTCGGCGGACAGCGTATTCCAGATTGCGGCGAACGAAGCGATTGTGCCGCTGGAAGAGCTGTATCGCGACTGCCGGATCGCGCGCGAGATGCTGACGGGCGAGCTGGAAGTGGGCCGCGTCATCGCGCGTCCGTTTGTCGGCGATCATGCGGGCGCGTTTAAGCGCACCGGCGCGCGCCGCGATTTCAGCGCGCAGCCGCCGACGACGATGTGCGACATTCTGGCCGAAAACGGCAAGACAGTCTACGGCGTGGGCAAGATCGAGGATATCTTTGATCATCGCGGCATCACGAAGAGCAACCACGCGGCGGGCAACCCGGCCTGCATGCAGGCGACGTTTGAAGCGATGGACGAGGATTTTGACGGCTTGCTGTTCGTCAATCTGGTGGATTTTGACATGGTTTACGGCCATCGCCGCGACGTGAAAGGCTATGCCGCCGCGCTGGAGGCATTTGACGCGCAGCTGCCGCAGATTCAGGCGAAGATGGGCGAGGAAGATCTGCTCATCATCACGGCCGATCACGGCTGTGACCCGTGCCACAGCGGCACCGATCACACGCGCGAACACACGCCGCTGCTGGTTTGGAGCAAAAAGATGCAGGGCGGCGCGAACCTCGGTGTGCGCGCGACGTATGCGGACATCAGCGCGACGGTGCTGGACTACTTCGGCTTGGCGAACCCGCTGCACGGCGTGTCGTTCCTGGAGGAGCTGAAGTAAGGGGAGACGTTGGGACGAGGGGACGTTGGGACGAGGGGACGTTGGGGCGCTGCCCCAAGCCCCGGCAGGAACCTGAGGTTCCTGCACTTCCCACATTGATTCTGTGAACATAATGGGCTTTCCCGTCATTTATCGCGAAGCGATAAATGAAAGAGGAAGGTCAAGGGGACTCAGTTCCCTTGTGGGGTTTGGGGCAAGGCCCCAAGGAGAAAAAACGATGGACGAAATGAAGAGAATCAACGACGCGGCGGAAAAGGTGCTCGCTGTCTGCGGTCAGGCTGAAATCGGTATTATTCTGGGCAGCGGGTTGGGCGATTACGCCGAGGCGCTGGAAGACGCGGTTAAACTGCCGTACAGCGAAATCCCCGGCTTCCCGCGCTCGACCGTCGCGGGCCACGCGGGCATGTGGTGCTGCGGCACGCTGCACGGCAAGCGCGTGGTGATGATGCAGGGCCGCTTCCATTACTACGAGGGATACAGCATGAAGGATGTCACCCTGCCCGTGCGCGTGATGCAGAAAATCGGCGTCAAGACGCTGATCGTCACCAACGCGGCGGGCGGCGTGAACATGGGCTATCATCCCGGCGATTTGATGGTCATCGGCGATATGTTCAGCCTGACGGCGCAGAACCCGCTCATCGGTCCGAACCTCGACGCGTTCGGACCGCGCTTCCCGGATATGAGCTGCGCATTTGACAAGAAACTGCGCGCGCTGGCGCATGCATGTGCGGGCGAGCAGGGCTTTGCGCTGCGCGAAGGCGTTTATGCGCAGATGACCGGCCCGACGTATGAAACGCCCGCGGAAATCCGCATGCTGCGCACCCTTGGCGCGGACGCGGTGGGCATGAGCACCGTGCCGGAGGTCGTGGTCGCGCGCCACGGCGGCATGCGTGTGCTGGGCGTCAGCTGCATCACGAACATGGCGGCGGGCATTCTCGATCAGCCGCTGAACCACGCGGAAGTGACGGAAACGGCCAACCGCGTGAAGGGACAGTTCCGTGCGTTGCTGGACGCGGTGGTAGAGAAGATGTGAGGAACGCCTTCCGTCACGGCTTTGCCGTGACGGAAGGAATAACGCGCTCCAAATATAAGAAAATCCTCAATATCGCAGAAATTGCGGCATTGAGGATTTTTGATTATGCCATGGATTACACAACAATCCATGCATGGGAAAGCCGGAAACCTCAGGTTTCTGGTGGGGTTTGGGGCAAAGCCCCAACGTCCTTACAGCTTGGCCATCGCGTCGTCAAGGCGCTTCATCGTCTCGTCTTTGCCGAGCAGATACGCCATTTCAAACGCGCCGCCCGGCGTTGCGGCGCGGCCGGTGATGGCGATGCGCAGCGGCCAGAGCACGGTTGCGTTCTTCATGCCGGATTCTGGAATGGCGGCCATCACGGTGTCGTGCAGGCTGGCTTCCGTCCAATCGGCGATACCGTCCAGAATCGGACGGACAAATTCGAGCGCGGTCTTGCTGGTTTCCGGCGTGGACTTGCTTTTTTTGTTGGTGAACAGCGCCATATCCAGTTCCGGCATCTCGGCGAGGAAATCCACCATGCCCGGAAGCTGACTGAAAATCTCCGTGCGCGCCTGCAACAGCTGGCAGAGACGGTCGAGGTCAAACTTCTGCGGGTCGAGCACCTGAGAGAGCCACGGCTTGGCCAGCTCGGCATAGGCTTCCGGGGTCATGCGGCGGATATACTCGGCGTTAAACCACGTCAGCTTGTTGGTGTCGAAGATCGACGGGCTCTTGTTGATGCCGTTCTCATCGAAAATGCGGATGAGGTCGTCCATCGAGAAGAACTCTTCGTTGGTGTCCTTCGGCGCCCAGCCCAGCAGCGCGATGTAGTTGATGATCGCTCCCTTGAGGTAGCCTTTTTGCAGCAGATCTTCGAAGGACGGGTCGCCCCACCGCTTGGAGAGCTTGCGGACGATGGGCTGCTCGTTGCCGTTTTCATCCAGAATCGGCTGCTTTGTCTCCTTGTCCTTGAGCACGGACTCAATCATGACGGGCGGCAGATGGAGATAAATCGGCGGCTTCCAACCGAAAGCCTCGTAGAGCAGGTTGTACTTCGGCGCGGAGGAGAGGTATTCCGTGCCGCGCATGACGTGGCTGATGGCCATCAGATGGTCGTCCACGACGTTGGCGAAGTTGTAGGTCGGCAGACCGTCGGCCTTGATGAGCACGTTGTCATCCAGCGTGTCGCAATCCACTTCGACGTGGCCGTAGAGCATGTCGTCGAAGGACGCCTTGCCCGTGGTCGGCACATTCTGGCGGATGACATAAGGCTCGCCCGCCGCAATGCGGCGCTTGGCCTCTTCCAGGCTGACGTTATGCAGGCACTTTTTGTTGTATTTGTAGGTTTCGCCCTTCGCTTCGGCGGCCTTGCGGTCGGCCTCGATTTCTTCCTTGGTGCAGAAGCAGCAGTATGCGCCGCCCTTTTCGACCAGCTCCCACGCGTACTTGGGGTAGAGGTCGCGGCGCTGGGTCTGGATATACGGGCCGTAATCGCCGCCGACATCCGGACCTTCGTCATAGGTCAGGCCCGCCTGACGCATGGACTTGTAAATCAGATCGACCGCGCCGGGCACTTCGCGCTCCTGATCGGTATCTTCGATGCGCAGAATGAACTTGCCGCCGTGCTTCTTGGCGAACAGATAGGTATACAGCGCGGTGCGCAGGCCGCCCAGATGCAGATAGCCCGTCGGGCTGGGGGCAAACCTTGTGCGAACTTCATCAGACATGTTTCTTTCTCCTTAAAAGGGAACGTTGGGGCTTTGCCCCATACGTACCCCGTTACTTATTCCGGCTTATAGCTGTCCTTCAGCGGCACAACGCGGTTGAACACAGCCATGTCTGCCGTGGAATCCTTGTCCTTGCAGAAATAACCCATGCGCAGGAACTGGAAGTCGTCGCCGACCTTCGCCTGTGCCAGATACGGCTCGGCAAAGCCGTGAATGACCTTGAGGGAATCCGGGTTCAGGCGGGCGATAAAGTCTTTCGCAGGCGCAGCAGTCTCCTCGTCGGCTTCCTCCTCCGGGGCGGCCTCGGCCTGCTCGTCGTCGTCGCGCATGAGCACGTCGTACAGACGCCCCTCGAACGGGATGTTCTGCTCGGCGCTGACCCAGTGGATGGTGCCTTTCACCTTACGGTCCGCGCCCTCCGAGCCGGATTTGCTGGTGAAATCCACCGAGCAGTAGATGCAGGTCACATTGCCGTTTTCATCCACGTCATAGCGCTCGCACTTGATGATGTAAGCGCCCTTGAGGCGAACTTCGCCGTCCGGCTTGAGACGGAAGAACTTCTTCGGCGCGTCGATCATGAAATCTTCGCGCTCGATGTAGATTTCGCGGGTCAGCGGCACGGTATGCGTGCCCATCTCCGGTTTCTTCGGGTGGTTCTCGATCACGCAGTCCTCGGACCTGCCCGCCTCGTAGTTGGTCAGCACGACCTTCACCGGGTCGAGTACGGCTATCGCGCGCGGCGCGGTCTCGTTCAGGTCGTTGCGGACGCAGTATTCCAGCAGGCGCACATCCACGACGGAATCCGCCTTGGAAACGCCCACGCGGTCGATGAAATCGCGCACGGCGGCGGAGGTGTAGCCGCGGCGGCGCATGCCCGCCAGCGTCGGCATGCGCGGGTCGTCCCAGCCGGAGACATAGCCTTCTTCCACCAGACGGCGGAGGAAGCGCTTGCTCATCACCGTGTTGGTCAGGTTCAGACGCGCAAACTCAATCTGGCGCGGCTTATCCTTGAAGTTGCAGACGTTGACCACCCAGTCGTACAGCGGGCGGTGGATTTCATATTCCAGCGAGCAGAGAGAGTGGGTCACGCCTTCCAGCGCGTCGCCGATCGGGTGCGCGAAGTCATACATCGGATAGATGCACCACTTGTCGCCCGTGCGATGGTGCGTGCAATACTTGATGCGGTAGATGGTGGGGTCGCGCAGATTGATGTTCGGGGAAGCCATGTCGATCTTCGCGCGCAGCACGTGAGAGCCTTCCGGGAACTCGCCGTTCTTCATGCGTAGGAACAGATCCATGTTTTCTTCAGGCGTGCGGTCGCGGTAAGGGGAGTTTTTGCCCGGCTCGGTCAGCGTGCCGCGATAGGCGCGGATCTCCTCTTTGGAAAGATCGTCCACATACGCCAGCCCGCGGCGGATGAGGTCGAGCGCGAACTCGTAAATCTGGTCGTACTGCTCGGAGGCATAGTAGACGTTGGCATAGTTGAAGCCGAGCCAGTGGATATCATCCTTGATGGCCTCGACAAATTCTTCCTTTTCCTTGGTCGGGTTCGTGTCGTCAAAGCGCAGATTGCACACGCCGCCGAAACGCTCCGCCGTCAGGAAATCGACGGACAGCGCCTTCACGTGGCCGATGTGCAGGTAGCCGTTCGGTTCGGGCGGGAAACGCGTCTGCACGCGGCCGCCGTTCTTGCCCTCGGCGATATCGGCCTTGATGGCCTCCCAAATAAAGTTGGTTTTTTCCCTTGTTTCTTCTGCCATGGGAATCCCTCCTTAATTGCTTCATCTAATGAGTATCCATAATGCAACAGTATACTATACCGACCGCCGTAAAACAAGACCCGCATTGAAATATTGACCGTTCAAACAAAAAAGACGCGGTTCCCTTATTTTATTTAAGAAGGAGGGAGATTGATTTCCGCTTTGATGCTGCAAGGCCTGATGTCGAAACATTTAAACTGCACGGGTTTATTTCTCAGCGACACGGGCCTCCCTCCTTGAGGGAGGTGGCACGGCGGAGCCGTGACGGAAGGAGTTGTTTTTGACTCCCTGTGAAAAATTCCCCGAAAAGTGTTCCTTTTTGCATGGGGGATGTGGTATAATGAATCGGTTGCTTTTACAAGCTCAATCAACCGACTTACCAAGAATAAGGGGGAACCCAAAATGCAGTATTCCAAAGAAGTGGAAGACATGATCTGCGTCGCCAAGGGCCCTAACCATGGCCCCGCGCCCATCCCTGAAGAGGGAAAGTGGATTCAGGCGAAGAAAATCGAGGACATCTCTGGCTATACCCACGGTGTGGGCTGGTGCGCGCCGCAGCAGGGCGCGTGCAAGCTGAGCCTGAACGTCAAGAACGGCGTCATCGAAGAAGCGCTGGTGGAAACCATCGGCTGCTCCGGCATGACCCATTCCGCCGCGATGGCCTCCGAAATCCTGCCGGGCAAGACCATCCTTGAGGCGCTGAATACCGACCTGGTCTGCGACGCCATCAACACCGCCATGCGCGAGCTGTTCCTGCAGATCGTCTATGGCCGCACCCAGTCCGCGTTCTCCGACGACGGTCTGCGCATCGGCGCGGGTCTTGAGGATCTGGGCAAGGGTTTGCGCTCCATGGTCGGCACCATGTACGGCACCAAGGCCAAGGGCACCCGCTACCTCGAAATGACCGAGGGCTATGTGCTCAAGATGGCGCTGGACAAGGACGATCAGGTCTGCGGCTACCAGTTCCTCTCCCTGGGCAAGATGATGGACGCCATCAAGAAGGGCATGTCCCCGAACGAAGCCTACGAGAAGAACATCGGCACCTACGGCCGCTTCAAGGCCGAGGATGGCGCGGTGAAGTGGATCGACCCGCGGACGGATAAATAAGAAGGAGGCGTGCGAAACAATGGCTCTTTTTGAAAACTATGAAGGTCGTATGCCTCAGCTCCAGCCGGTGCTTGACAAGTACGGCTTCAAGGACTTTGACGAGGTCAAGGCCTATAACAACGCCAAGGGCGTGGACGCGTATTCCATCGTGGAGAGCACCCAGCCCATCTGCTTTGAAAACGTGAAGTGGGCCTACGAACTGGGCGCCGCTATCGCGATGAAGGAAGGCGTGACCACCGCTGCCGAAGCCGCCAAGCGCATCGGCGAGGGTCTTCAGGCGTTCTGCATCCCCGGTTCCGTCGCCGACCAGCGCAAGGTTGGCCTCGGCCACGGCAATCTGGGCGCGATGCTGCTGGATGAAAACACCGAGTGCTTCGCTTTCCTCGCGGGCCACGAGTCCTTCGCGGCCGCCGAAGGCGCGATCAAGATCGCGCTGAACGCGAACAAGGTGCGCACCAAGCCGCTGCGCGTCATTCTCAACGGCCTGGGCAAGGACGCGGCGATGATCATCAGCCGCATCAACGGCTTCACCTACGTGCAGACCAAGTATGATTACCTCTCCGCCGACGTGAAGGAAGACCATGCGCTTTCCATCGTCAAGGAGACCGCCTATTCCAACGGCGAGCGTGCGAAGGTGCGCTGCTACGGCGCGGACGACGTTCGCGAAGGCGTGGCTATCATGTGGCACGAGAACGCCGACGTCTCCATCACCGGCAACTCCACCAACCCGACCCGCTTCCAGCATCCGGTCGCGGGCACCTATAAGAAGGAGCGCCTCGAAGCGGGCAAGAAGTATTTCTCCGTCGCTTCCGGCGGCGGCACGGGCCGCACCCTGCATCCGGATAACATGGCCGCTGGCCCTGCCTCTTACGGCATGACCGATACCATGGGCCGCATGCACTCCGACGCGCAGTTCGCGGGCAGCTCTTCTGTCCCGGCGCACGTCGAGATGATGGGCTTCCTCGGCGCTGGCAACAACCCGATGGTCGGCATGACCGTCGCTGTCGCCGTCGCGGTGGAAGAGGCCATGAAGAAGTAAAATTCTTTTTGCGATCGTAACAGAAGAGAGATGAAAGTGCAATTTGCCTTTCATCTCTTTTTTGGTTATGGCAAAAAAATAGTAACATAGAGAAAAAAGGGGAATAGACAGGTTTTTCAGGTACGCGTTGGTAACATTTTAAAAGTTTTTTAAATAAAGGAGAAACAAAAATGAAGAAGATGTGGGCGCTCGTTTTAGCTGTGTTGATGGTAAGCCTGAACATGATGGCGGTGGCTGAAGAAGCGGGGGGCAGAACCTTTTGAATTGAAAGAATATCATATGAATCTGGAACGCTTTCGAGGCGAGCCGGATAATATGATAGACTCCGACGGCAACATCATATTTGGTAATGCAGCGAGCAAAAGGGTTTCGATGACGTTTAACAGCGATTACGGCGACAAGTGTTCTTATAAACTCACAAAGGAACAATATCATCAACTGGGATTGATCTGCGACGAATACGATGAAGTGCTTGAGCCATATTGGAAATAATTGAGAGAAATTGCAGATAATGCAGGGCTGAAAAAAGAACTCTACAATGTTGCGTGGTCAGAAGTTCGGGCGAAGGTCAGCGTGAGCTACAAGCCGGGCAAGCAGCCGAAATCAGAAGACGAGATCGCAGCAGATGATACCGACGGAACCGTGTGGACGGCGGTGATCAATACGCAGAACAGCCCGCTCACCATGCGCGATGCGCCGAGCCAGAGCGGCAGGACAATCTGTAAAATCCCCAAAGGCGAAACTGTCAAAGTGCTAAAAAAGGGCGACTGGGCAAAGGTCGAATATGACGGCGAACAGGGTTATGTGAATGGTAAATTTCTGAAATACGAGGAATAAGTTCAGAATGAAATAACGGGGGGTGTCAAGCTGAAAGCTTGGCAGCTCTTTTTTCTGTTTCTTTGCATTCATAGAATACATCCTCCTTTTGTCGTCGGGTTAAAATGGGTACAAAAAAACCGCCTTCACGTGAAAGCGGTTTTTCCAATTATACTGCTACAACCAAGTTTATCATATCACAATGTAATCCGGTGCGTCAAGCAGATATTTCCCGGACATTTTGTGCCCCCTCAATCCGGCCACGGATAGAACAGCGTGCCGTCTTCCAGCGTTTCGGCTTTGCCGTCGGTGACGCGGGTGATATCCGCCAGCAGGATTTCTTCGTCCCGGACGCGGACCATCAGCGTGCAGACGACGCTCGCGCCGAACTCGGTGTGTTCGATGATGACAGGGGCGGAGCGGAGAAAGTATTCCAGCCGCTGCCAGGTGGAATAATCCACTTCGATCAGCTGGCGCGCGCTTTTTTCCATCACGACCACGCCTGCCGCGTCGAGCGCGGTTTTGCTGCCCTGCGCATAGGCGCGGACGAGCCCGCCCGCGCCGAGCAGAATGCCGCCGAAATACCGCGTGACCACGACGGCGCAGTTGACCACGCCGCGCGCTTTCATGACCTCGATGATCGGCATGCCGGCCGTGCCGCCCGGCTCACCGTCGTCGCTGTAACGCATGATGCCGGAGTTGAGACCGATGATATACGCATAGCAGTTGTGCGTCGCGTCCTTGTGCTTCTGGCGGATGCGGGCGAGAAAGGCCAGCGCCTCTTCTTCCGTTTCGCAGGGACAGCCGTAGCCGATGAAGCGCGATTTGTTGATGATGAACTCCGCGCTGTTTTCCTCGCGCAGGGTTTTATACGAAAGCTGAGCGGGCATGGCTTATTTGAGCACGACGCGGTGGAACTTCTTTTTGCCGCTGCGCAGCATCAGGCCGTCGGTGGGAATCATCTCTGCTGTTACGACCGCGTTCACATCGGTGACTTTCTCTTCGCCCAGGCTCACGCCGCCGCCCTGAACCAGGCGACGCGCCGCGGAGTTGGACGCGGCAAGGCCGCAGGTGACGAGCAGCGTGGTCACGCGCGCGTCCTTTTCAAGGTCGGCCGCGGTGATTTCCGTCGTCGGGATGGAGCCGCCCATCGCCGCGCCGCCGAACAGGGAAGCGGCGGCCTCCTGCGCCTTTTCGGCTTCCTCTTCGCCGTGGACGAGCTTGGTGACTTCGTAGGCGAGCACCTTCTTGGCTTCGTTGATCTGGCTGTCCTTGAGCGCGCCGAGGCGGCGAACCTCGTCCATCGGCAGGAAGGTCAGCAGGCCGAGGCACTTTTCCACGTCCTGATCGTCCACATTGCGCCAGTACTGGTAGAAGTCGTAGGGGCTGGTCTTGGCCGGGTCGAGCCAGAGCGCGCCCTTTTCGGTCTTGCCCATCTTGCGGCCGTCGTGGGTGAGCAGCAGCTGGAAGGTGCAGGCGAACGCGCTCTCGCGCTCCTTGCGGCGAATCAGATCCGCGCCGCCGAGCATGTTGCTCCACTGGTCGTTGCCGCCCATCTCCAACCGACAGCCGTATTTCTTAAACAGTTCAAGGAAGTCGTAGGACTGCATGAGCATGTAGGTGAATTCGAGGAAGGAGAGGCCGTTGTCCGTCGCCATGCGCGCCTTGTAGCATTCGGCGGTGAGCATCTTGTTGACGGAGAACATGGAGCCGATGTCGCGCATGAACTCGATGAAATTCAGGCTGCGCAGCCAGTCGCCGTTGTTGGCGATGATGGCCTTGCCGTCCGAAAAATCGAGGAAGCGGCTCATCTGCTGCTTGATATGCGCGACGTTGTTGTCGATGGTTTCGACGGTCATCATCTTGCGCATGTCGGTCTTGCCAGAGGGGTCGCCGATCATCGCCGTGCCGCCGCCCATCAGGGCAATGGGGCGATGGCCCGCGCGCTGCATGTGTGCCATTGCCATGATCGGGATGTAGTGGCCGATGTGCAGGGAATCGGCGGTTGGGTCAAAGCCGACGTAGAACGTCGTCGGGTTTTTGAGCTGTTCGTAAAGCTCGTCTTCAAAGGTCATCTGCGCGATAAAGCCGCGCTCTTTGAGCAGGTCGAGAACGTGTTGAGCCATGGGGATTTCCTCCTTCGATGTCGGGCAGATGATAAACGGGAGGGGCGGCGCTGCCCACAAAAAAACGCCCTCCCGATTGCAATCGGGAAGGCGTGAAACACGCGGTACCACTTCCGTTCAGAGCTTCATTGCTGAAAGCCCCCTTAGCCGCCCGCAGACACGGGCTGCACGCTGTATCCGGCGTACCGGCGGCCGCCTACTCACCCAAGGGTTTTCGGGGTCGTGCTCCGGGATGTATTCGGCCTGTTTTCCGCTGCCGCCTTGCACCGACCGACGGCTCTCTGAAACGAAAAGGACAGACGTACTTGTTCCCATCGTCGCGTATGGATGTATTATACGGACGATTGAATCGCTTGTCAAGCCCTATTTTGCGCGCCTTGCGCTTTTGCGCGAATTGCGATACAATAGGGCGGAAGAAAGAAATAAGGGTGGAAACGATGATTCATATCGTATTGGTTGAGCCGGAAATTCCGCAGAATACCGGCAACATTGCGCGCACGTGCGCGGCGACGGGGAGCGAACTGCATCTGGTCAAGCCGCTGGGATACAGCCTGGAGGATAAATATCTGAAACGCGCGGGGCTGGATTACTGGCCGCTGGTCAGGGTGCATGTCCACGAGAACTTTGGCGAGGTGCTCGCGGCTTATCCGAATGCGCCGTTCTTTTATGCCAGCACGAAAGCGCCGAAAAGCTATGCGCAGGTCGCCTATCCGAAGGACGTGTTTCTCGTCTTCGGCCGGGAATCGCGCGGCCTGCCGGAAAACCTGCTGGAACGGGTCTATGACCGCTGCATCCGCATCCCGATGATCGAGGGGGCGCGCAGTCTTAATCTGTCCAATTCCGTGGCGATTGTGACCTATGAGGCGCTGCGCCAGCACAACTTTGAACATCTGCTCGACCACGGCGCGTTGACCGGGCGCGACGAAGAACCCGGCGCATGGATGGATTATCTGTAATCCTTTGCCTGTCCTTGACAGCGCAAGATCGTTTTTGCTACAATAGGGGCAGAAGAAAGCCGAAAAGGGGCGGAACGCTTGAAAAAGAAAAAGAAAAGCCAGATCGGCTTCCGCGTTGCGGCGGGTGTGATGGATGTGTTTGGCGTGGCCGCCGCCGCGCTGGCGATTGTCGTGCTGCTGTTAATGATGGGAAGTCTCTTTTCGTGGCTGCGGCAGGATTTGGCGATGACCTTTGCCGATATCTCGGATAACATCACGGACGCGGTGATTGTCGGAAAATGAGCGGTCTCAGGCCGTTTTGGACGCATTGGAAATTGAATAAAGTTTGTCCACGTGCATAAGACTTTGAAGCTTTACAGACTGTGGCGAAAGTGAGAGCGGCCTCAGGCCGCTTTTTATAAAACCCATCAGAATGGCATACTAAGAGAAAACGGGAGGCGGACGGCATGAACACATCGTGGCCAACGCTCACGGAAGCGGTTTTTGCCTGCGAAAAATGCAGGCTTTGTCAGACGAGGACGAACGTGGTGCTCGGCGAGGGCGACCTGCATGCGCCGCTGATGTTTATCGGCGAGGGGCCGGGGCAGCAGGAGGATCTGTCCGGCCGTCCGTTCGTCGGCGCGGCCGGGCAGTTGCTGGATAAGATGCTCGCGGCCATCGGTTTGAAGCGGGAGCAGGTGTATATCTGCAACATCGTCAAGTGCAGGCCGCCGCAGAACCGCGTGCCCGAACCGGATGAGCGCGCCGCCTGCATGGATTATCTGCGCCAGCAGGTCGCGCTGGTGCGGCCCAAGGTGATTGTCTGCCTCGGTTCGACCCCGACGCGGGCGCTGCTGGGCGACGACATGCGCATTACGCGCGACCGCGGCGTCTGGCAGCTCAAAAAAGGCGTGTGGTTTATGCCGACGTATCATCCGGCGGCGCTGCTGCGCGACGCGGATAAAAAGCGCCCCGCGTGGGTGGATTTTCAGGCTATCCGCGATAAATTGATCGAACTGAACGCGTATCCGGGCGAAACGGAGGCGGGCTGATGGAAGAACAGAAGGAGCGGGAGGCGCTTAAAGCCCTGATTGCGGGCGTGATGCCTGGACGGGAGAATGCGCTGGTCTTTGGCGAAGGGCCGCAGAATCCGAAACTGATGCTCATCGGCGAAGCGCCGGGCGAGCAGGAGAGCTTGCAGGGGCGGCCGTTTGTCGGCAAGGCAGGGAAGAATCTGGATCATTTTCTGGAACTGGCCGGTCTGGCGCGTGAGGAAATCTATATTTCAAACGTCGTCAAAATCCGCCCGACGAAGACAGGCTCGACCGGACGCCTGAGCAACCGGCCGCCGACAAAGGAGGAAATTGCGTTCTTTCGCCCGTGGCTGATGGCGGAGATTGCGCGTGTGAATCCGGGTGTCATCGCCACGCTGGGCAACGTGCCCCTGCAGGCCGTCACGGACAGCAGATTGACCATCGGGGAGGCGCACGGAAAACTGATGGCGGCGGGCGAAACGGGCAGGCCGCTTTTCGCGCTGTATCATCCCGCCAGTCTGATTTACAACCGCTCGCTTGCGCCCGTGTATGAACAGGATGTGCGCGCGCTGGCCGAAATTCTGCGCAAAGGCGTGTTTTAAAGCGGCAAAATGTATAATTGAAACAAAAGGGCTTTCTTTCCCGGCGAACCTGTGATATGCTCGGAGGAAAGGAAGGGGTGAAGAAGATGGAAACGATTCTTGCAAATCTGCCGATGGCGCTCTGTCTGCTGCTGGGCATGGGGCTGATTATCGTGGAGGTTTTTCTACCGGGCTTCGGCCTGCCGGGCGTGGCGGGTATCGCGCTGGTCGGCGTGGGCACGATCATGGCGGCGATGCACTTCGGCACGCTGATGGCGGTCGCGCTGCTGCTGGTGATTATCGCGGTGCTGGCAGTGCTGATTTCGTGGCTGCTCCGCTCGGCGGCGAAGGGCGACATGGGCAAATCCAAGCTTTTTCTGCATCAGAAAGACGAGCTGTGCGACCAGCAGCAGGATATGCAGGTGTTTGTCGGCCACGAGGGCAAAACGCTCAGCGTGCTGCGGCCGTCCGGCATTGGCGATTTTGACGGGGTGCGGCTGAATGTCGTGACCGAAGGCGAGTTCATTGAAAACGGAACGCCGATTCGCATTGTGCGCGTCGAAGGCGGAAAAATCGTCGTCAAGGCGATGTAAATAACACGGACGAAGGAATTGGAGGAAACGAAAATGGTTGCGGAGAGTATTATTTTGATTGTCGCCATTATTTTGGCGGTGCTGGTTTTTCTGCGTTTTATCCCGTTGAATCTGTGGATTTCCGCGCTGGCTTCCGGCGTGCATGTTCCTATCTTTACGCTGATGGGCATGCGTATCCGCCGCGTGCCCCCGGCAAAGATCGTCGGGCCGCTGATTAAGGCGGAAAAGGCCGGGCTGAATATGCAGATCAGCAAAATGGAAGCGCATTTTCTCGCGGGCGGCAACCTCGACCGCGTGATTACCGCGCTGATTACTGCGCGCGGCGCGAACATCAAGCTCGACTTCCCGGAAGCGTGCGCCATCGATCTGGCGGGCCGCGACGTGCTGCAAGCTGTGCAGATGAGCGTCAACCCGAAGGTCATCGAAACGCCTGTCGTCGCCGCGATTGCGAAGGACGGCATCGAGCTTCGCGCCAAGGCGCGCGTGACCGTGCGTGCGAATATCGAACGGCTGGTCGGCGGCGCGGGCGAAGAGACGATCGTCGCGCGTGTCGGCGAGGGCATCGTGACGACCGTCGGCTCGGCGGAGACGCACAAGGCCGTGCTCGAAAATCCAGATCTGATCAGCCGCACCGTGCTCAGCAAGGGCCTTGACGCGGGCACGGCGTTTGAAATTCTTTCCATCGATATCGCGGATGTGGACGTAGGCCGCAACATCGGCGCGCAGCTGCAAATGGATCAGGCCGAGGCCGACCGCCGCATTGCGCAGGCCAAGGCGGAGGAGCGCCGCGCGATGGCTGTTGCCCGCGAGCAGGAGATGAAGGCCGCCGCGCAGGAGCAGCGCGCGAAGGTCATCGAGGCCGAGGCGGAAGTGCCGCGCGCGATGGCGGCCGCGCTGCGCGAGGGCAAGCTGGGCGTGATGGATTATTACGAGATGAAGAACACCATCGCCGACACGGCCATGCGCGATTCCATTGCTTCCATGGGCGAGGGCGCAAACGCGCCGCGCAAGAAGTAAACCGCGAAGGGAGGGGCGCGAAACATGGGCGAAATGCTGCGGTATCTGCTGGTCGCCGCGTTCTTTGTGATCGTTGAAGTGATCGCGGTTGGAAAAAAGAAGAAGAAGCGCCCGGCTGCCAAGCTGCATGAACCGAAGCGCGCCGCGCCGCCCGAAATGCCCCAGAATCAGGCGGATGAGACGGCCCGCGAACGCGCGCGGGTGTTCGAGCAGGCGGACAAATTTGACGACCCGTGCGAACAGGAGGCCGAACCGCGCATCCATCTGCATCACGCGGATGAACAGGCGATGGAGCAGGCGGGCGAGGGCGAAGACCCCTGCCACGCGGGCGCTGCGCCGAAACGGCTGGAGCCGGACGAGGCGTATGAACCGACGGAAGAGGACGCGCGGCGGGCGGCGTTTCAAAGCGACGTGCTGCGCGGGGTCATCATGAGCGAGATTTTGATGCGTCCCGGCGAGCGGGCAGCGGTCAGACGGATGAAGCGGGGAAGATGAGCGTGAACAGCGAAGCGATTCGCGTCGTCATTGCGGACGACGAGCCGGGTATGCGCATGATTATGCGCAAAATGATTGAAAAGGCGGAAGGCTTCACCCTCTGCGGCGAGGCCGACAACGGGCCGGATCTGCTCAAGCTGGTGGAGCGGTATAAGCCGCAGGTCTGCTTTCTGGATGTGGAAATGCCGGGCATGACGGGGCTGGAATGCGCCAAGGCGATTCAGGATACCGACCCGCGCACCATCCTTGTTTTCGCGACGGCGCACGACGACTACATGGCGCAGGCGTTCGAGGTCTATGCGTTTGACTACATGGTCAAGCCGTTCAAGGTGGAGCGTGTGATGAAGACGCTGGAGCGCATTCGCCAGGTCGTCGGCGGGCGAGCGCAGTCCCAGAGCGAGGAGACCGGGAAGCTGGAGGAGCATCTGAAAACGATTCCGGCCAGAGGCGCGAGCAGCGGGCGGATTATGCTGCATCACAAGGAAGGCGTGAACTTCATCAACCAGTCGGATATTCTGCTGGTGCAGCGCGAAAACCGCTCGACGGTGCTCTATGCCACGGGCGGGCGGCGCTTTGAGACGAGCGAGGCGCTGGGCGATGTGGAAGCGCGGCTCGACCCGAAGATTTTCTTCCGCTGCCACAAGTCCTACATCATCAACCTGAACGTGATTGACAACATCACGCCTTACGGCCGCTGGACGTATGTGGTGCATCTGGTCGGCACGACGCAGGACGCGCTGATCACGCACGAAAAATACGAAGAGCTGGAAAAGATGTTCTCGTAAAAAAGAACGATGGGGCTCCGCCCCAAACCCCGGAAGGAACCTGAGGTTCCTTCACCTCCCATATTCTGATTGCTTTGCAATCAGAGAGAAAAAGCATGAGAAGGCTGTCAAGCTCATAAACCTGATGTTTCAAAAAACTAAGTATTTTCGCCCGAAGGTTTCCAAAGGGCGAGTGGAAAGCCCTTTGGCGGGGCGATGGGGCAAAGCCCCATATCCTGGAAATGCTTAGATTATTGTATCTTGAAATGTTTCGTTTAAGCTTGACAGCTCCTTTTTGCGAAAAAATGGAGAATAACAAAAAAACCCTCCCGAATGGGAGGGAAGAAAGACTGAGATAAATTTACTCGGCCTTGGCCAGCTCACGGGCCATGCGCGCCTTTTCACGGTTCGCAGCATTCTTAGAGATAACGCCCTTAGCAGCGGCCTTATCGACAGCAGAAGAGGCGGAGCTCAGCATTTCAGCGGTCGCGGTCTTGGAGGCCGTGGCGGCGTCAAACTTCTTGATCGCGGTCTTGGTAGCAGACTTGACCATCTTGTTGCGGAGGGTCTTGTGCTCAATGACGCTGACGCGCTTGATAGCAGACTTAATGTTCGGCAAAGGAATTCACCTCCTCAGGTGTATTCAATAATCAGCAGAAGTTATTATAGCACGTCATTTCAGAAAAAGCAAGGCAATTTTACAATTTTTTTTCTGTTGCGCGAAAAATCGGATTTCGGAATAGCGCGGAAAGCTTCCGTTCAGAATAGAGGCAAAAGAAACGGAGGCAAGATGACGATGGAAAAAGGAAAAAATCGACAAAACCTGATTCCGTATGCCTTGCAGGCGGTGGCCCGGCCCGGATCGAGGGAAAGCCGGGCGCGCAGACCGCCGGATGGATTGCACATTCGCCATGAAAGAGGTGAGCAGGGTGCAGAGTAAGCGCGCGCAGGCGTATCAGAAGCTGGTGGAGCGGCTGTCACCGAAGAGCGACATGGCCAAAGGCATTTTCCGCGCGTACTGGGTGGGCGGCGCAATCTGCGTGCTCGGCCAGCTTATCAACGATCTTTTTTCCTATGGGCTGAAATGGGGAATGCAGAGCGCCTCGACCGCGACGAGCATCTGCCTGATTTTCATCGCGTCGCTGCTGACCGGGTTGGGCGTGTATGATAAAATCGGCAAATACGCGGGCGCGGGGAGCATCGTGCCGATTACGGGCTTTGCCAACAGCGTCGTTTCGCCCGCGATGGAGTTCCGGCGCGAGGGACTTGTCATGGGCGTGGGCGCAAAGATGTTTACGCTGGCCGGACCCGTGCTGGTTTACGGCATCGGCAGTTCGGTGCTTGTCGGGCTGATCGTCCTGCTGCTGGGCATGGGCGGATAAAGGCATTTTGCCGCGCGGCGCGCATAGGATAAAGGCAGGAGGGGGATGCGCATGTGCGGCAGGTTCAGGCAGATGGCGGGCGTCCTCCTGGTGCTTTCCGGCGTATTGATCGTTTTTCTGTGCCTGCCGATGGAATTTTTTCTGATTGCGTTGGGTGTGGCGCTGGCGGCAGCCGGGCTGCTGCTTCTGCGGTGAAAGGGAGGAAGAAAAGAGATGGGCGTGAAAATGGTCTGCATCAAGCCGCCGAAATTTCTGCGCGCGCTGCTTCGCCTGCTGACGGGCAAAGCGGCCTGACAACGCGGAAACTTTGCAGAATCAACCGATGAAAAAAAGCGGGTCGAGCCCGCCTGCATTTGCTGAGCGTAAAAAAACGCCCCATCAGAGATGGGGCGCTATTTTGCGCTCAAACCATACGGAGCAGGCAAACTGATTACAGCGCGCGCTCCACTTTGCCGCTGCGCAGGCAACGGGTGCACACGTTCATGTGACGAACAGTGCCGCCCACGGTCACGCGAACGCGCTGGGTGTTCGGCAGCCAAACGCGATTGCTCTTGCGGTTGGAGTGGCTGACATTGTGGCCGCTCATCGCGCCCTTCTGGCAGACCTCACAAATCTTTCCCATAATCACACCTCCTTCTGGTGCGTAAACAGTCATAACGTGATTATTGTAGCACCTCATCCGCGATTTGACAAGTGTTTTTTTGATTTTCGTTTCCCAAATTTTCAAAAAAACCTGCGGCGGCTTGTCTTTTTTCACGGAAATGGCATTTGCAGGGCATGTTTTTTTTCGGAATCCTTGTAAAAAGGGACGTTTTCCTGTATACTGTACGTTGATCGCTTGATATTTCGGGTCGGATGACCCTGCGCGAGGAGGGTTTCTTTATGGAATACAAAATCAGCAACGATCTCGGTCTGATCACCATCAGCGAAGATGTTCTGCTCAAAGTAGCGGGTTATGCGGCGCTTGAGTGCTACGGCATCGTGGCCATGTCCAGCAAGCGCGCCAAGGACGGCTTTGTGGAGTGGCTCGGCAAGGAGAATTTGACCAAGGGCGTGCAGGTCAACATCACGGAGGCCGGCATCGACATCGATCTGTTCATCATCGTCGAATACGGCATTTCCATCGTGGAGGTTTGCAACATCATCAAATCTCAGGTTTGCTACAAGATTGAGAACATGACGGGCGCGAAAGTGCGCAGAGTAAATATTTCGGTCGAGGGTATCCGCGTCTGATCCCCTTACGGAAACTGGAGGCGAGATTTTTTGTCACAGCAATCGATAGACGGATTGCTCCTCAAGGAAATGATTATTGCGGGAGCCAATCTGCTTGAACAAAACCGCGAGGCGATCGATGCGCTGAACGTTTTCCCTGTGCCGGATGGCGACACGGGCACTAACATGTCCCTGACGATGAAATCCACCGTCAAGGAAATTGCCGCAGTGGACGAGCACAGCGCCAGCAAGCTGCTGAGCATGGCCGCCCGCGGCGCGCTCAAGGGTGCGCGCGGCAACTCCGGCGTCATTCTTTCCCAGATTCTGCGCGGCTTTGCGCGCGGCATCGACGGGGCGGAAACCATCGACGCGGAGACTTTCGCCAAGGGCCTCGAATCCGGCGCGAAGACGGCGTATAAGGCCGTCATGAAGCCGAAGGAAGGCACGATCCTCACCGTCATCCGCGTGATTGCGGAGGATTCCGCCCGCTATGTGGTCAAGCATCCGGGCGACCTGCCCAAGCTGCTGGACAAGGTTATTCGCAGCGGCGAAGCCATTTTGGAGAAGACGCCGGACATGCTCCCGGCGCTCAAGCAGGCCGGCGTGGTCGATTCTGGCGGACAGGGTCTGTTGACCGTGCTCAAGGGCTGGCGCGCGGCCTTTAACGGCGAAAAGATTGAGGATACCACCGCCAACATCGGCAGCGCGGCGACCTTCGAGTTCGAGGACGACCACGAGTCGATGGAAGAGGTCAAGTTCAAATATTGCACCGAGTTCATCATTCAATATATGAACCCCGGCGTGACCGAGGACGATATCAACAAATTCCGCACCCGCCTGACCCGCATCGGCGACTGCGTGGTTGTCGTCGGCGATTTCTCGCTGGTGAAGGTGCATGTGCACACCAACGACCCCGGCAAGGCGATTCAGTATGCCTGCGAGCTGGGCGAACTGGTCAACCTGAAGATCGATAACATGGCCGAGGAGCGCCGCGAGCGCCTCAAGAAGGCCGAGGCCGATCAGAAGGCCGCAGCCGAGAAACAGCAGCAGGAGGAAGCCGCGAAGGCCGAGCAGCCGCTCAAGGAATACGGCATGGTGGCCGTGTCGCTGGGCGAGGGCTTCTCCGGCATCTTCGGCGATCTGGGCGTGGATCACATCGTTGAGGGCGGCCAGACCATGAACCCCAGCATCGAGGATATTCTCGACGCGGTGGAAAAGGTCGGCGCGAAGAACGTCTTTGTTCTGCCGAATAACTCTAACGTCATTCTCGCCGCGTCTCAGGCGGCCGAGCTTTCCGAGCGGAACGTCATCGTTCTGCCGACGAAGAACGTCGCGATGGGCATCGGCGCGGTCGTCGCGTTCAACCCGGAGGCGAGTGTGGAGGAAAACCGCGAGGCCATGACCGCCGCCGCCGAACAGGTGAAAACCGGGCAGATCACCTTCGCCGTCCGCGATACGGTGTTCGAGGATAAGGAGATCAAGGAAGGCGACATCATCGGCATTCATAACGGCCGCATTGAGGTCGTCGGCCAGAGCATTCACGATATTGCGCTCGATCTGGTTAAGCACGTCGTGGAGGATGGCGACTCGCTCATCACCATCTACTATGGTCAGGATACCAAGCAGGAGGACGCCGACGCGCTGGGCGCGGAAGTGGCTGAAATGTTCAGCGATCTGGACGTTGAGGTGCAGTATGGCGGACAGCCGCTGTATTATTACCTGATTTCTGCGGAGTAATTTCGGAAAATTTACATGCCGCGTTTCTGCACTGCCGGAAGCGCGGCGTTTTCATATCGATCTGGAAAACCGGGGTTCTTGTTTTTTATTTCATGTATCGCTTGGCGATACATGGATGCAGTGTATTTCAAACCGCCGCGAAGCGAAGAAGGGAGTCTGAGGGATTCGTCCCTCAGCGGGGGATGGGGGCAGAGCCTCATCGTGCTCCCCATGAAAGGAACATCATGCGCACACTTGCCGAAATTAAGGGCTTCGGCCCGGTTCGCCTCAAAGCGCTTGCCGCCAGAGGCATTGAAACTGCGCTCGATCTGGTTGAGACCCTGCCGACAGGCTATAAGGATACGACCCATCCGCTTTCCCCGGCGCAGATGACCGAGGGACGGCAGGCGTGCTTCACCGGCTTTGTGAAGGGGAAACCCGCGCTGCATCGGGTGCGCGGCATGCAGTGGGTCAGCGCAACAATCGCCGACGCGTTCGGCGCGGTGCGCTGCATGTGGTTCAACCAGCCGTGGATGAAGGATAAGCTTTTCGATACCTGCGAGGTCACGCTCTATGGCCGATGCGTTCGCAAAAAGAGCGGGCTGTTCGTCATCAATCCGTCGCTGGAAGAGCCAGGAAGCATTGTTCCCGTATATGCTGCCGTGCCGGGGGTGGGGCAGAAGCCGCTGCGCGACGCGGTGAAGCTGCTGCTGGATGAATACGACGCGTCCGACCCGCTTCCGCCGACATTGACGGCGCGGTGCGGCCTGATGAATCGGCTCGACGCGCTTCGTGAGGCGCATTTTCCGACGGATTTTGAACGGCTGGGGCAGGCCAAGGAGCGGCTGGCGTTTGAAGAGCTGCTGCTCTTTCAGGCCGGCGTGGCCGGGGCGGCTGGCGAACGCAAACGCGCAAAACCGCTGGAAATTCAGGATGAATGGATTGAGGAATTTTTTGCCAGACTACCTTTTGCGCCGACGAACGCCCAGCGCCGTGTGGTCCATGAGGTCGCGGCGGATATGCGCAAAGACCGCGCGATGGCGCGGATGGTGCAGGGCGACGTGGGCTGCGGCAAGACGCTGATTGCCTTCTGCGCGCTGTATCTGTGCGTGCGCGCGGGTGGACAGGCCGCGCTGATGGCCCCGACCGAAATTCTCGCCTCCCAGCATCTGCAAAGCGCGGTGGAAACGCTCGCGCCGATGGGCGTGACCTGCGGTCTGCTGACGGGGCACATGACGGCGGCGGAAAAGCGGCGCGCCAAAGAAGCGATTGCCACAGGCGCATGGCAGGTGGTCATCGGCACGCACGCGCTGATCTCCGAAGGCGTTGAATTTGCCAATCTGCGGCTGACCGTCACCGACGAGCAGCATCGCTTTGGCGTCCGTCAGCGCACGACGCTGGAAAACAAAGGCGACGCGCCGCACGTCATGGTGATGAGCGCCACGCCGATTCCGCGCACGCTGTCGCTGGTGCTCTACGGCGACCTTGACCTGTCCGCCGTGGATGAGATGCCGCCGGGGCGCACGCCCGTCCGCACGCGCATCGTGCCGGAGGAGAAGCGCGAGGGGCTGTATGCGTTTATCCGTGCACAGGCGGCGCAGGGACGGCAGACATATGTCGTCTGCCCGCTGGTCGGCGAAACGGAGATGGACGACACGGATCTGCGCAGCGCCGCACAGGAGCAGAAGGAGCTGGAAAAGGCGCTTGTGCCGCTCAAAGTCGGGCTGGTTCACGGCAAGATGAATAAAGCGCAGAAGGAAGATACGCTCTCCGCGTTTTACGCGGGGGCGCTGGATGTGCTTGTGGCCACGACGGTCATCGAAGTCGGCGTGAACGTGCCCAACGCGACGGTGATGGTCATTGAAGGGGCGGAGCGCTTCGGATTGGCCCAGCTGCACCAGCTTCGCGGGCGCGTCGGCCGCGGCGCACAGGAAAGCTGGTGTTTCCTGATGGCCGAGCCGAACGAACGGCTCAAAACGCTGGTTTCCACCAACGACGGTTTTGTCGTCGCTCAAAAGGATTTGGAGCTGCGCGGCGCGGGCGAGTTTTTCGGCACGCGCCAGCACGGCGAGCCGCAGATGCCGGCGCTCATGCTGACCGGAGACGTTCGCCTGCTGGAGCGCACGCGGGCGGTTTTTCTGCAAATCAGCAGGCAGGAAGAATACGCGGCGGAGTATCGCGCGGTGCTGGCTGCGGCGCGGCGGCAGTTTGCGCGCAGCGGTTCATTGCTGGCGAGAAACTGAACGAATGCATTCAGAAGCAATTTGATTGAAACCGAGCTAAAACCCCCGTCGCATTCTTGTCAAACCCGACAAAAGGTCTGATGTATTTGAAAAAAAGAGGCAAAAAACCGTTTAAAAATTACAAAAAACGATTGCCAAATGTCGGAAAAGACCGTATAATGTTTCATGTGCGACCAAATTTGGTCTGTTATCAGTGCGGCTGTCACGCATGATTTTTTTCACGCAAAGCTGCAAGGATGATGAATCTTTCAAGGAGGAACAAACAGCATGACGAAGTATGTGTACCTGTTTAAGGAAGGCAACGCCAGCATGCGCAACCTGCTGGGCGGCAAGGGCGCGAACCTTGCCGAGATGACCAAGATCGGTCTCCCGGTGCCGCAGGGCTTTACCGTCACCACCGAGGCTTGCACCCGCTACTATGAGGATGGCAAGACCATCGGCGAGGATATTGTCGAGCAGATTTACGCCGCTCTGGCCGAGACCGAGAAGATCTGCGGCAAGAAGTTCGGCGACTTGGAGAATCCGTTCCTGGTTTCCGTGCGCTCCGGCGCGCGCGCGTCCATGCCCGGTATGATGGATACCATTCTGAACCTGGGCCTGAACGACGTGGCGGTCAAGGGTCTGGCCAACCTGACCCAGAACGAGCGCTTTGCGTATGACTCCTACCGCCGCTTCATCCAGATGTTCTCCGACGTGGTCATGGAGATCCCGAAGAGCTTCTTTGAGCGCGTTCTGGACGACATCAAGGAGAGCAAGGGCGCGAAGTACGACACCGATCTCACCGCCGACGACATGAAGGAAGTCGTTGTCCGCTTCAAGGAGATCTACAAGGAGAAGAAGGGCGTCGAGTTCCCGCAGGACCCGAAGGAGCAGCTCATGGAGGCCATCAAGGCCGTGTTCCGTTCCTGGGATAACCCGCGCGCCATCTACTACCGCCGCATGAACGACATCCCGTCCGACTGGGGCACGGCTGTCAACGTTCAGAGCATGGTCTTCGGCAACATGGGCAACACCTCCGGCACCGGCGTTGCGTTCACCCGCGACCCGTCTACCGGCGAGAAGAAGCTCTACGGCGAGTACCTCATCAATGCGCAGGGCGAAGACGTCGTCGCCGGCATCCGCACCCCGCAGAAGATCGAAACCCTTCAGCAGGTCATGCCGGATGTGTACGAGCAGTTCGTGAACATCGCGCATACGCTGGAAAACCACTACCGCGACATGCAGGATATGGAGTACACCATCGAGCGCGGCAAGCTCTACATGCTCCAGACCCGTAACGGCAAGCGCACCGCGGCCGCCGCGCTGAAGATCGCTGTCGATCTGGTCAACGAAGGCATGATCACCACCGACGAGGCCATTCTCAAGGTGGAGCCGAAGCAGCTTGACTCCCTGCTGCATCCGCAGTTTGACGCCGTCGCCCTGAAGAAGGCGAAGGAAATCGCCATGGGTCTGGCCGCCTCTCCGGGCGCTGCCTGCGGCATGGTGTATTTCACCGCCGAGGAAGCGACCGCTGCCGCCAAGACCGGCAAGAAGGTCGTTCTGGTTCGTCTGGAGACCTCTCCGGAAGATATCGAAGGCATGGCGCATGCGCAGGGCATCCTGACCGCCCGCGGCGGCATGACCTCTCACGCGGCCGTCGTTGCCCGCGGCATGGGCACCTGCTGCGTCGCCGGCTGTGGCGCGCTGCGCGTTGACGAGGAAGCCAAGACCGCGACCATCGGCGACGTTGTGTTCCACGAGGGCGACTGGATGAGCATCGACGGCTCCACCGGCAAGGTGTACGCCGAGGCGATCCCGACGGTCGACGCTTCTGTCTCCGGCGATTTCGCGACCCTGATGGGCTGGGCTGACGCGGCCCGCAAGCTGGGCGTTCGCACCAACGCGGATAACCCGCATGACGCGGCTGTGGCTGTGAAGTACGGCGCGGAAGGCATCGGCCTGTGCCGCACCGAGCACATGTTCTTCGAGGCGACCCGTATCGCCGACATGCGCCAGATGATCCTCTCTGAGACCGAAGAGCAGCGCCGCGAGGCTCTTGCCAAGCTGCTGCCGTATCAGAAGGCGGACTTCAAGGGCATGTACAAGGCGCTGGAAGGCCGTCCGATGACCGTCCGTTACCTCGATCCGCCTCTGCATGAGTTCCTCCCGGCCAAGAATATGACCGAGGAAATCGAGGCGCTGGCTAAGGAGCTGGGCACCACTACCGACAAGATTGTCGCCAAGATTGACGAACTGCATGAGTTCAACCCGATGATGGGCTTCCGCGGTTGCCGTCTGGCGGTGCGCTATCCGGAAATCGCCGAGATGCAGACCCGTGCGGTCATCGAGGCGGCCATCGAGGTCAAGCAGGAGGATGGCTACGACATCCATCCGGAAATCATGATCCCGCTGGTCGGCGAGGTCAAGGAGCTGGCCTACGTCAAGAAGGTCGTTCTGGATACCGCCAAGAAGGTTATGGAAGAGAAGGGCGTCGAGCTTGAAGTCAAGGTCGGCACCATGATCGAGATCCCGCGCGCGGCTGTGACCGCGGACGAGATCGCCAAGGAGGCACAGTTCTTCTCCTTCGGCACCAACGATTTGACCCAGATGACCTTCGGCTTCTCCCGCGACGACGCCGGCAAGTTCCTCGGCGCGTACTACGACAAGAAGATCTACGAATCCGATCCGTTCGCTCGTCTTGACCAGAACGGCGTCGGCAAGCTCGTTCAGATGGCCGTTAAGCTCGGCAAGCAGACCCGCCCGGACATCAAACTCGGCATCTGCGGCGAGCACGGCGGCGATCCGTCTTCCGTCATGTTCTGCCACAAGGTTGGCCTGAACTACGTTTCCTGCTCTCCGTTCCGTGTGCCGATCGCCCGTCTGGCGGCCGCTCACGCTGCGATTCTGGAAAAGCAGGGCCAGCTGTAAGCGCATAAATTCCCATGGAGATGCGGCAATTTTGCCGCATCTCTTTTCTATTTGCGTTTTTTATGATATAATCAAACTTGTGCGATAAAAAGACGAGGGAAAAACCAGCTTTTTTGCGTGGTGAAGCATGATTTGGACGCGCGTATTCGTTTTTTTAACGTATGGAAAACTGCGCAGTCCGACCGCGCGCAGAACGCCTTGGGCGGTTTGAAAACGCGCGGTTTCGGCTGTTTTTACAGGAGGCGATGTCATGAGATCCAACAGGCCGAATTATGCTTCGACGCCTGCCGGTTCGGCGAAGGCGCTTGATCAGAAGCCAAAGCCGAAGCGCTCTAAGCGGGAAATCAATCAGCTGATGCTGACGCTGTTTTTTATTGTGCTGCCGGTATTGGGACTGCTGGCCATCTTTTTCCAGCCGATGCGCTGGGCATTTATGATTGCGGTTGTGGCTGCCGTGGCCGTGATGTGGGTCATTCACGCGTTTCTTTTCCCGGGACGCATGATTCTGACCGCTGTTTACGGGCTGCTGATGGTGTTCACGCTGGTGAATGCGCTGAGCGCGAGCCACGCGTCGTCCATTCGTCCGGCGCAGACGATGCTCGTGCCGACGCTTGCGCCGGTCGCAACCGATGTGCCGTTCGCGTCGTACAGCACGATGGGCACGTCTGTGCCGGACGGTTATTATGACAGCCAGATCGCGGATGGAAGCGGCACAGACGACCTCGCGGAGACCGGCTTTGCGGGCGGCAGCGGCGACGACAGCGTGGACAGCAATGTCTACGACGACAGCGAAACGGGCGTATCCACGCCGTATGTGTCCAGCGTAAAATCTGAAGCGGAGATCGCGCTTGAAAACTTCATGGAAAAATGGCGCAAGGGCATTGTGGCCGATATGGTGGAATTCACGGCGAAGAGCTGGCAGGACGCGCTGAGCGATCAGCCGAGCCAGCAGCTCTTCTGGAAATTTGCGCAGAAACCGCTGCTGGATTGGCGGCAGATGGCTGCGCCGACGGGCACGGATGAGAGCACGGCCCGCACGATCACCATTCAGGCTGATGTGAATTACGGCGGTAAGACGCGCACCTACGAATATGACGCGCTGGTGCTCTGCGAGGATGGCAAGTGGGCGGTCGATCCGGATTCCCTTTCGACCGGCGTGCTGGTTGAGGCCGCCACGCCGACTCCCGATCCCAACGTTACGCCGACGCCCACGCCGGAACCCACGCCGACCCCGACGCCCGGCCCGAAGACCAAGCTTTATTACAACAAGAGCGGCGGCAAGTTCTATCATGCGGATCAAAACTGCTCGAAGGTCGCGAGCCAGTATCTGCCGCTGACGGGCAGCTTCACCTATAAGGATATCAACAAGAGCCCGTATGATAAGCTCGAACCGTGCGATAAGTGCAATCCGCCCGCGAGGCCGAGCAAATAACTGTCAAATAAGGCTAATCAAAAAACGACGTTCGTGATGAGCGTCGTTTTTTGATTGCTCCCCTTCTTCAGGGAAGCTGACCGAAGGAAGTTTTACAGCGACAGCAGAAACATTTCGTAGGAATCGTCAAAACAATCGTAGGGCATCGGGTTGCCGCCGTTGGTGGATTTCGTCTGGTTGCAGGAAAATTCCTCGCCGTCGGAGATGATGTCCGCCAGCGTCAGGTTAAAGCCGTTGGCCTGCGCCAGCTCGCAGAGAGCGGTCAGCGGATCGGCGGCGTTTTGCGTTGCCAGAATGGCCTGACGGAACGCGGCGTCCGTCAGCGCGTGTTCGCGCATGGCGCGCAGAATATCGTTCATCGTTTACACCTCCGGCCGCAGAGCGCCGCCCGCGACAAAATGCTTTTCGCCCGCATCGGATGCAATCTGGAAAGAAAATGCGTCGTCATTGCGGGCGAGCGTCACCCGCAGCGGGTCATGGCCGCGGATTTCCTTTTCATATCCGGCGACCAGATCGCCGATGTATGCGCCGCGCAGCGCGTCAAAACCGAGCGCGTCACAGAGCCACGCGATGTATTTGGTGTTGTTCACGTGCCCGTTCACGTCGAAATCGGAATACTGCGGCGCACGGCTGAACACCTGCGGCGCTTCGCCTTTCAGCGCGGGCATGCGCGTGGGCAGGGCGATCGGCGCGGTCAGGTCGCTGTTATCCGGAAAGCCGAGATCGACCTTCTGCGGGCTGACGATGCGGCGCTGTTTCGTATCCAGCATCACCCATAGCGCGCCGGCGGCGGCCAGCGGCGTGCCGTCCTGCAAGGTAAAGACATGGTAACGAGGGCAGAAGAAGCGGTTCATTTCGCCCGGCCATGTCGTGTGGACAACGGTCTCGTTCTGCCGCGGCGCGCGGAACGTGCTGACATGAATGCGCGCCAGGGCGAAGAACAGCCCGCGCGCCATCATCTGGTCGTATCCTGCGCCGAGGGAAAGCGCGTGGTGTTCGCCGCCTTCCTGCATGGCGATAAAGAGCGCGTCCAGCCGCATGCGGCGCTCAAAGTCGCAGTCCGTTGCGCGCACCTGAAAAGATTCCGTATAGGTTTTATTCATAAAATGCCTCCGTTTTTGTCACCTGAAAGTATAGCGCAATTCGCTTTTCTTGACAAGACCCGCCGGATGGATTAAAATGAATCGATTGGATGAATTTGTTCACGCTGCCGCAATTTGCAAGCGGGTGCGGATGAAAAGAGCTTTTTCCCGAAAGCGGAGGAATATTGTTTTGAATCAAATCATCAAAGCGGGCGCACTGGTGTGCGCGTTGGCGATGCTTGAATGGAACGCTGCGGCAGTCGCGGAGGAAAAACGCCTTGGCGACTATATTTATGTGCCCGCCATGAGCGCGCCGGGCAGCGTGGGCACGATCAGCCTGCGCGTGGAAGGCGTGACGGACGGCGGAACGGTTGAGTCTCTGGCCGGGGCGGAGTTCGGCGTGTATGTCTACGCCAGCGACGGAAAGCTGACGCCGTGGGCCAATCCGCTGCTGCCCAGCGAACCCATGCGCATTCGCACGGGCGAACCCGAGACGCGTTTCAGCCTGCCGCAAGGCACGGAGTTTTATCTCAGGCAGGAGAGCGCGCCGGAAGGGTATATCTTTGACGCGCAGACGCTGATCCCGGTGACGGACAGCGAAATCGTCGTTCGCAACCAGGCGTATGGGCGCGTGACGATCTCGGTTCTGGATACCCTCGGCGAGGGGATCGAGGGCGTATCGCTGACGGCGACGGACGGCGCGGGCAATCAAACCGAGCTTGTCACGGATGAAAACGGTCAGGCCGTTTTGCTGTGCGACCATGCGGGCGCCTATGCGATTGCAGAAAGCGGACTGCCGGAAGGCGTGCTTCCCGCTGAAAACGACAGCGTGCAGGTGCAGGCGGCGCCCGGGTCTGCGGCGGAAGTTGCGTTTGAACATCCCGCGCCGGGTCTTGTGCAGGCAGCGGCGACGCTCGTTTCCGTCAATGCCCTGGGCGAACAGGAGGAAAAACCGCTTGCCGGTCTGGCGCTGTGCGTTGCCGGACAGACGGCGACAACGGATGCGGATGGCGCGGCGAGCCTGAATCTGCCGGAAGGCACATACGATGCGCAGCTTGTTTACACGGGTGAGGGAAGCGTCGTTCTGCCGTTTACACAGGGGCAGATCATCGTGCGCAGCGGAGAAACCACGCGCGTGGAAGTGTCGGCCTCAAGTGCCGAAGGACGCATTGTGGTTCAAGCGGAAAGCGGGCACGCGGTATCCGGCGGCGCTGTGCGCTTTATTTCCGATGCAACGGGCGAAAGCTACGGGCCATATGCGATGGATGCGGACGGTTTTGCGGTTTCCGACGCGCTTCCGGCCGGTCATTATCACCTTGAATCGGTTGAACTGTCGGATGATACCCGTCTCGGCGCGCTCTTTGCGGATGAACGGGAAATCGATCCGCAGGCGGTGATCGAGGTGAAAGCGGGGCAGGCTGTGTCTGTGCGTATGCAGCTGCTCACGCTGGAAAAGCAGCGTTTTTCGCTCATGCGCGCAGAAATCGGCGAGGATGGCGCGCGGCAGGAAACGGCTGTGCAGGAAAAAATAACGGTCGATCTATGCACGGTGGACGGAACAATCGTCACGGGGGATATTCCGCTGGAGGACGGCGGCGTGACCGTGGAAGCGTTGAGCGGCGAATACGTGCTGCGGCTGGCGGAAAAGGATGCGGCAGGACTGGATGTTCTGCCGCAGTCGGAGCCGTTTGAACTGCCCGGCCGTGAGGAAACCGTTGTCTTTGAATCGACGCAGACGAGATTGATGCTTCGCAGCGTCGATGAAAACGGCAGCGCGATTGCGGGCGCGGCCTATACCGTGACCGATTCGAACGGACACAGCTATTCCGTGACGACGGATGACGCAGGCACAGCCGTCACGCCTTTGATGGCGCTCGGCGAGGCGACGATCCGCACCCAGCGCGCGCCGGAAGGTTATGACGACGCGGCACAGGTGCAGGCGCAGGCCGCGGCGGGCGAAGCGGCGCAGGTTGAGCTGCTGCATGAAAGCCACGGAACGGGCCGTTTCACGGTCAGTCTGCAGGGGATTGATGCAAACGGAAACCCGACGGTGCAGCCACTTTCCGGCACGGCGATCCGGCTGTACAGCGTGCAGGACGGCGGCCAGCGGATGAACGACACGGGTGTTGAACTGCAAACCGATGAGAACGGGACGTGCGAGGTGCGCCTTGAGGCGGGCGAATATACTGCACAGGTGCAAAATCTCCCGACAGGCATGACTGCGCCGCAGGCCGCGCGTTTCACCGTGCGCAACACGCAGCAGACGGATGTCGCGCTGACCTGTATGGATGCGCTCGGCGGCGTGCGCGCGGCGTTCACGGGCGGCACGCTTTCCGAAGAGCAGATGGCGCAGGTGCGCTTTGAGCTGCTGGCTTCCGACGGACAGCGCTTTGATTTGGCACAGACGGGCGACGCATTTTACGTGGGCGGCCTGCCGGCGGGTACCTATGTGCTTCGCCAGACACAGATGCCGGAGGGCTATACGCTTTCGAGCGAGCAAACCGTGACCGTTGTCGGCGGCGAAGCGCAGCAGGCAAATGTGCCGCTGGAAGAATACGCGCTGCTGACGGTGGATAAGACGGGCCTGACGTTCAACGACCAGCTGCAAACTTACGTTGTGCCGCTGACGGGCGAATACGGCATTTATACCATGGAAAACGGCGAACTTGCGCCGTATCCTTCCGCGTCGGAACAGCTCACCGTCTGGGCAAACGCGGCGCCAGACGGCCAAAAGGCTGTCAGCGCGAGACTGCCCGCCACAGTGGAGGGCACGACGTACTATCTGCGCGAATTGAGCGGCGCGGCAGGCTTTGCCAGGGACGAAACGACGTATGAAGTGACGCTCACGGCGGGCGAAACGCGCGTGCTGGCATGCGCGGTTTCCAGCGACCGGGGATTTTTGAATCTCGACGTGCTGGATGCGACCACGGGCGGCCACGTCTCCGGCGGACGATTTGAACTGCTGGATGAAGACGGCGAGGCCGTGTTGGATTTTGAGATGGGCGAAGCCGCCTATCGCAACACGATGGCTGTGCCTGTCGGTGTCTATACGCTGCGTCAGATTGAGGCGGCAGACGGTTACGCGCTGTGCGAAACCGACGAAATCACGGTCGATATCCCGCCGTATCTGACGCAGGGCGGCACGGCGGCGGAAGTCAATCTGACCTGTTTGTCCCTGCCCGAAACGGAGGAGATCGACGGGCTGATTGCCGACGTGTACGCGGCCAGCGAACAGGGACTGACGCTGCTGACGGCGGAGATGAGCGCGGTGCGCAAAGGCGAAACGTTGATTCAGCCGCGCGCGCAAATCGACGTGGCGGAACAGAGCGGCGCGAGGGTGAAGATCGAGAGCCTTGTGCTGACGGCCCCGACGGATGAAAGCGGCGGGCAATACCGGGCGCGCGTGGAATACAGCCTGGCGGGCGGCGGCTGGCGGCCCTCCGAGGCGCGGGTGACGGACGTGCTCACCGGCCCGACGGCGGTCAGCCTGGCGGATGTGCAGAACGACATCGATGCGGTGCGCGTCACCTATCTGAACGCCGAGACGGGCGAAGAGCGGGCGGACAGCGGCTTTGCGCCGGGACAGATTACGCTTAATATCAAGACCGGTGTGGACGGAGAAGCGCAGCTTAACGTGCAGACGCGCTTTGACGGCACGCTGCTCGTGCGCACAAACGAGGGGCGGCAGGCAATCGCCCGCAGCGCCGAGCGAAGCGACGGTTTCACCGTGACGGGAAGCGGCGCGTTTGCGGCGGCTTCCGCGGGCGTGGACGGCAAAATCAGCGGCGTGGCGTTTATGGATGGCAACGCCGACGGCCTGATGGGCGCGGACGAGACTGCCCGTTATGCGGGACTGAACGTGACGCTGCTCAATCAGTCCGGCGAGGTGGTTGGCAGCTGCCGCACGGGCGCGGACGGCCGGTATGAATTTGCGCCGGTTTCCGGCGGCATATATACCGTGCAGTTTGACGCGGGCAGCGGCGTGGTGTTTTCCGACGGCGCGCTGTATTCCGAACATGTGCAGAGCGCGGTGCGCGACACGCACTACGGGCTGAGCGACGCGTTGGTTATCGATGGCGACCACAGCGACTACATCGTCAATGTGGGCTGCATCTATGCCGGCGAAGTCTACGGCGCGGTGCTTGAGCAGCTGGAGGACGGCCAGACGGTCGGTTTTGGCGGCCTGAGCCTTGAAATGGAACAGACGGGCAACGAAGAGCCTGCCGTCGTCATGACGGGCGACGACGGACGATTCGATTTTTCCGGCATTCTGCCCGGACGGTATGACGCGGTGCTGACCCTGCCGCAGGGCTACCTGTCTCCTGACGCGGAGGACGGCGAAATCCGCCGCTCCATCGACCTGGAACAGGGCGACACGATTGATTTCGGCACGGTGACGCTCTGCCAGAGCGCGTCGATTTCCGGCGCAGTGCGCGTGGATGCAGACGGCGACGGGGTGATTGACGACGGCGCGGAAGCGGTTTCCGGCATTCGCGTGGTGCTGCTCAGGGCGAAGGACGGCCATACCGAGGGCGTGGCCGAGACGACAACGGACGCGGGCGGACGCTATCGGTTTGACGACCTCTACGAGGGCGCGTACAGCGTGCTCTTTGAGCTGAACGGCGAATGGACGTTTACACGATATGGCGAGGATTCCGTCGTCTACGGCGCGCTTTCCGGCAGCGGAAGTACGCAGACGATCGACCTGCACATCGGCGAAGATGTGGAAGGCGTCGATGTGGGCGTGACCATCCCGGCGCAGCTGACCGTCAACGTGTTCAAGGATACGCAGGCGGACGGCGTGAAGGGCGCGTATGAAGAGAATTTTGAAGGCATCAGCGTGACGCTGATTCACATCGAAAACGGCGAGGACGCGGAATCCGTCACCTATAAGACCGACGAAGAAGGCAACGTGACCTTTGCGGGCGTCAGCCCCGGCGAGTATGCGATTGCCTATCAGCTGCCGGGCCAGTGGCGCGCAACGCGGCAGGTTTCCGCCGCAAGCGGCCAGATCACCAGCAACGTGCCGCAGACGACGCTTTCCGCCGGCAGAAGCGAGCCGTTTACCCTGACGATGGGGCAGACTGGCGTGAAGATGTATATCGGCGCGATGCTTTCCGGCTCGATTTCCGGCGTGGTCTATTACGACGACGACGCGGATGCGAAGCTTGGTGCGAACGAGACCTATTGCAGGGGCGCGACGGTCGAGCTGCTGAGCAGCGCGGGCGAAGTCGTCGCCTCGGCGCAGACGGCGGAAGACGGCAGCTATGCTTTTGAAGGCATCGCGCCGGGACGCTATCGCGTGCGCTTTACGGCCAAAGAAGCGGACAGCGGCTTCTCCGCGACGGAACGCAGCATGGCCAGAGGCGGCGTGCAGCAAAGCGACGATCCGATTGCCGCTACGCGCGTGCTGACCATTTCCGGCGGCGACGCGCTCAGTGAAGTAAGCGCGGGCGTTGTGCGCATGGGCACGCTGACGGGCACAATCTGGGTGGATCAAAACGGCGACGGCGTGCGGCAGGGGGGCGAAAGCCCGCTTTCCGGCGTGGAAGTGCAGCTGATGAACGGCGCGGGACGCGTGATCGTCACCAGCGCGGAAACGAATGAAAACGGAAGGTTCACCTTTGAAAAAATGGCTCCCGGCAGTTATAAACTCCGCGTGGACGCGCCGGAAGGCTATGTTTTTTCCGGCACGGCACAGGACAGCGCGCTTCCGCTGGAAAGCACGCGGGACGGACGCGGATATTCCACTTCGTTTGCCATGCTGGGCGGCGCGAAAGTCGAGGGCGTGGCGTTCGGCCTGCTGACACAGGGACAAATTGCGGGCCGCGTATGGCAGGATGACGATTATGACGGCGTACTGAGCGAAAGCGAAAACGGCTTGCGCGGCGCGGCAATCACGCTGCTGGATGGCGACGGCGCGGAAATCGCGCAGACGCAGACCGCCAGAAGCGGCGAATTTACCTTTGATCAACTGATGCCGGGCGCGTACAGCGTGCGGATCACCCTGCCGGAAGGCTATGTGTATACCGCGGGCGGCGCGGATTCGATGGCGGAACGCACGGACGAAGCGACGGTTACGCTCGATCTGGGCGAACTGCACATGGGCGAAACGCTCGGCGGCATAACGGTTGGCGCGCTGAAACCTGCGTCTCTCGGCGGCGTGGTCTGGTTTGATTCGGACGACGACGGCCGTAGACAGGTCGGCGACATCGGCGTGCAGGGCGCGACGGTTCGGCTGAACGTGACAGACGGCGCGGATGCGGGTAAAACCCTCGCTGTGACGACCGACGAGACGGGCAGCTACCGCTTTGACGGCGTGATGCCCGGCCAGGCGGAGATTTCCTTCACGCTGGCGGAAGGCTATGCCTTTGCGAAGAACGCAGGCGGTGAGCGCCGCGTGAGCGTCGTGCCCATGCAGGACAGCGTCAGTGGGCAGACGGGAATGATTGAGATCCTCAGCGGCGAAAACAACCTCGATCTGGACGTGGGCGTCGTCGCGGTCGGCACAATCGCCGGCACGGTTTGGCAGGACAGCCAGTACGACGGCATCTATAACAGGAAGGAAAGCGGCCTTTCCGGCGCAACGATTGAGCTGGTCAATCCGGCGGACGGACAGACTGTGCATATGACCCAAACCGATGAAAACGGCCGATATGCGCTTGATTTTGTGCGCATGGGCGAATATGCGCTGCGGGTGACGCTCCCGGATGGGATGATGTTTACGTGCGGCGGCGAAAGCGTTGTTGCACAGACGGATGCAAGCCGTGCGGAAAGCGACAGCTTTGCCGTCGCGATGGGCGAGAACCGCGAAATGAACATCGGCGCGATTTCTGCCGCAAGCCTTGCGGGACGCGTGACGACGGCCAACGCTGTGGTGACGCTGACACAGGGAGGAACGGTGGTCGCGACGGCGCAGACGGATGCGGACGGCTATTTTGAGCTGACGTCGCTGCGCCCCGGCGCATACCGCGTGCGCATTGCGCTGCCGGAGCATACGCTTTTTGCGCTGGGAACGGCGCTGGAACTGCCCTCCGAGGACGCGCAGGAAGGCCAGACAAGCGAAATCAACCTCTCCATGGGCGAACATGTCGTGCTTGACGAAATCACGGCGGTCAAAACGGCGACGGTCAGCGGCCGCGCGTGGCAGGATACCAACGCGGACGGCGCGCCGAGCGACGGCGAACCCGCGCTTTCGGGCGTGACCGTGACGCTGCTTGATGAAAATGGCGGCGTTGTCGCGCAGCAGACCGTCGGCGACGACGGCCGGTACAGCTTCAGCCTCATCCGAAGCGGCGCATATGCGTTGCGCTTCACCCTGCCCGGCGGCGAACTGTTTGCCGACCGGAGCGGCGCGGCGGGCGGCTCCTGTGTCGAGCCTGCTGAGGGCGGCACGGCCACAACCGGGCTGATGATGCTGGAAGCGGGACAGGAACTGAACAACATGAACGTCGGCGCGATCGAGGCGTGTGAAATTGGCGACACCGTCTGGCTGGACGGAAACGGAAACGGCTTGCAGGATTACGGCGAAGCGAACCTTGCAGGCGTTGATCTGACGCTGCTGCATGCGGACACGATGATTGAGGCGGCGCGAACGACCAGCGACGAATACGGCTACTATCATTTCAGAAATTTGCGGCCGGGCAGCTATGTGCTGCGCGTGGAGATGGACGAGGGCGACACGCTGACCTTCCGATTCGGCGCGCCACTGGGCGAAATTGACAGCGATATTGACCCCCAAACGGGGCTGAGCGACGTGATCCGCCTGCAATCCGGCGAACGCAGACTGAATGTGGATATCGGCCTGACCGAGCATGCCAAAGACTAAAGAAAGAAGGAAAAGACCATGATTCAGGAACCGTTGACCATCAGCCGCGCCGAAAAGGCGGACTGCGACGAAATCTATACGCTTTATCATTCCCTGATTGACGATCCCTACGGCACGTGGAACGACGAATACCCGTCGAAGGAATGCGTGGAAAACGATTTGGCGGAAAACATCGTCTATGTCATGCGCGACGCAACGGGGCGCATTGTTTCCTCCATCGTCGATGAGCAGGATATTCACGAATTTGACAACCTTGCGCCGTGGTACGAGGACGTGACGCGCTGGGCGCAGCTCGGCCGCCTCGGCGTGGCGCACGACGCGCAGGGGCACGGCATCGCCCGCAAAATGCTGGCGCACGCGATGGATCAGGCGAAGGAACGCGGCTGTCAGGCCGTCCGATTCCTGGTGGCGACGTGCAACATTCCGGCGCAGCGCTCGTATGCGAAGCTGAATTACGAGGTATGCGGCGAGTGCTCGGAGTGGGAGGGCGACTGGCTCTGCTACGAGAAGCGGTTGACCGACTGAAGATTCCGAAGACCGCGCGCTTCCAAACGTAAAAAGAAAGAGGAGAACATCACCCATGCACATGCGCACCAAAAAATGGGCGAAGCCGGAGCTGGCCGTCTGCCCGTATTTCACCGACGAGGCGGAAACCAAACGCGGCCATTGGCGGGAGCAGTTTGAACAGGACGGGCCGCTCTATCTGGAACTGGGCTGCGGCAAGGGCGTTTCCACCGCCGCGATGGTGAAAGATAATCCGCAAATCAACTACGTCGTGATGGATATCACCTGCAACGTGCTGGGCGACACGCGCCGCAACATTGAAAAGGCGTTTGACGGCGAGCCGGTGAAAAACGTGATGATCGCGCGCTACGACATCAGCTACATCGAAAAGGTATTTGCGCCGGAAGACCGGGTGGAGCGCATTTACATTAACTTCTGCAACCCGTGGACGAAGCGGCCGAAGTACGCCAAGCGCCGCCTGACCCATCCGCGCCAGCTGATGCAGTACCGCGATTTTCTGGTGGACGGCGGCGAAATCTGGTTCAAGACGGACGACACCGCGCTGTTTACGGAATCCATGCCGTATTTCGACGCGTGCGGGTTTGAGCTGCGCTATCTGACCAGCGACCTGCACGCGGCCGGCGTCACGCCCAACTACATCAGCGAACACGAGATGAAATTCACGGCGCTGGGCGTGCCGATCAAGTTTGCGCGCTTTGCCAAGAAGCCGGGCCGGGTGGAACTGGATCCCGTGCGCTGGGTGATGCCGGGCGCGTTCGCCCGCCTGCGCGAAGCGGACGAAGCAGACGAGGAATAACGAAGGATAAACGGAGGGATGCACCATGTTTGCCGTGATCGTCAACCCGGTATCCGGCGGCGGAGAAGCCGTGCGGCTGGCTATCCGCATATCCGAACGGATCGCCGCGATGGGGCAGGAAAGCCGCCTGTTTGAAACGTCAGGCGACGGCGACGCGGCAAGGCAGACGCGCGCCGCCGTGGAAGCCGGGTGCGAGGCCGTTGTCTGTATCGGCGGGGACGGCACCATCTGCGAAGCGGCCGGGGAGCTTTGCCACAGGGATGCGACGTTTTACGTCGTGCCGGGCGGCACGGGCAACGACTTTGCCCGCGCGTTCCATCTGCCCAAAGACCCGATGGCGGCGTTTGAAAGCCAGCTTGCGGGCGAGCCGATTCAAATCGACTGCGGCAGGATGAACGGAAAAAGCTTTCTCAACGTATCCGGTTCGGGCTTCGACGTGGCGGTGCTGGAAAAAACCGAGGAGCTGAAAGCGGTTTATCCGGGTGAAAAGGCGTATCGCAAGGCGGTGCTTTCCGTGCTGGGGCGCTACAAGGCGTTTGAAGCGGAACTGAGTATCGACGGCGGCGAGACGACGCACGAGGCATGCACCATCGTGGAAATTGCGAACGGTCAATGTATCGGCGGCGGCATGCGCGTCGCGCCGGACGCAAAGCTGGACGACGGATATTTCGACGTGGTGGTGGTCAAAAAGGTGCCGCGGCTGCTGATTCCTCTGCTTCTGCCGATGTTTATGATGGGCTGGCACACCAAAATCGGGCTGGCGCGCGTGACGCGGGCGAAAACCGTCACGATGCGCGCGAAAAACATGACAGTCAATCTGGACGGCAAGCTGCTGCGCGTGGACGAGGCACATTACGAGCTTCTGCCCGGCGCAGTCCGCATGAAAAAACCGAGGCTGTAAAATTTTGTCAAAGCGGGATTAAAAAGGCGTGTTCCTTCGTCTTATAGACAAAGGAAACACAAAAGGAGTGAGCATGATGAAAAAACTCTTGTGCGCACTGGTCGCCCTTGCGCTGCTGATGAGCGCGGCGTGCGGCGTTGGCGAAAGCCTGTTCGTGGATAATCGAGAGACGGACAAGGTATATCCCGAACGGCTTAATCTGCGCGCTCAGCCGACCAAGAACGGCGCGATTCTCGGCCTTTATTACACGGGCACGGAGGTCAACGTGCTTGCAGTGGAGAACGAGGAATATGACAAGGTCGAGGTTGGCGGCGTGACCGGATACATGGCCTCCGCATATCTGATTCCGCAGGAGGAGATCGCGGCGCGCTACGGCGAGGATTCCGGCTTCGGAGACGGCCGCGCGGCGGAGATCGACCTGAACGGTATGTGGATGACAAGCGTCCCGCTTCATGAGACGACGGATAACACAAGCGTGTCGCTGGCGACGCTTGACAAAAACAGCAAAGTCGGGCTGCTGGGCATTCTGGACACATGGGCCTACATCTGGGCAGAGACGGACGACGGGCGCAAGCTGGGATATGTGCCGCTGGACGTGCTGACCGACGTGGGCGAGCAGAAAGTGAGCATTATTTCCAGCGGGAAGACGGATAAAAAGACCATCCTGTATGACGCGCCGACGGCCAAGGCGAACGAAATCATGCGCCTGAGCAACGGAACGGCCTGTTTCAGCCTGTTCGGACGCAAGGAAGGCGAGTGGCGGCGCGTGCGCGTGGGCGGCGTTTCCGGCTGGATCAAGTACACGCAGACGGCGAACCTCTACGCGCTGGGCAGCCAGATGCGCAGCGTTGTGCCGTATTACCCGCTGCTGATGCAGACCAAGAGCGATACGTTGCTCTATCAGGAGAAGGACGACGCATCCAGCCGCTATATGACGCTGGGACAGGGCATGTACGTCGAGCTGCTGGCCGAGAGCGATACCTATGCCTACGTCCGCACGAGCGAGGGCGGGGCGGGCGCGTATGACTGCGGCGATTTCGGCTTCCTGCCGATCGCCAATCTGTCCCTGGCGCAGACGAGCCAGAGCATCGGCGTGGCGCAGGCGGACGACGAGGATCTGCCCGTCATCGTGCAGAGCGATCCGGAGGATGAAAACGCGGTAATCGGCGCGCTGTGCAGCGGCGCACAGGCGCGGATCACCTCCTATACGCAGACGGATTACGTCCAGATTTCGCTGGGCACGCTGGTCGGCTATGTCAAAAAGAGCCAGATTCGTGTGCTGACCATGCCGGATGAACCGCTTTCCGACCGCATTCCTCAACGCGCGACAGCTAAGACGGACGCGGACATCCGCGTAAGGCCGGAGGTCAAGGCGGATACGGTGGAATCCATCGCGGCGGGCACGCGCGTGTATATGCTGGGCAAATTCGGCGACTGGGCCTATGTGCTGGCGGGGGATTCGCCCTCGCTGGATGTGACGGCCAAGACGGTTGACCGCGCGGGCTTTGTGCCGCTGGCGGCGCTGAATGCCCCGGCCAGCACCACGCACCTGACGGCCTCCGTCATCAAGGACAAGGTGAATGTGCGCAGCGAGGCGGACAGCCAGAACGGCGCAATCATCGACAAGGCGCGCACGGGCGAGCGGCTGCTGGTTACGGATTACGGCAACAAGTGGACGGGCATCGTTCTGCCGGATGGCAAGCGCGGCTATATCATGACGGAATACCTGCAATTTGATTGAAAAAAATGAAGCGGGCGCGGGATTCAAACCGCGCCCGCGCTTTGCGTTTCAGGGCAATCTGTTTGATTAAAATAACAGATTGAATCATCCAATATGCAAAAAACGGTATCTTGAGCGAATTTTTCGGCTGTTTTTCGTCAGTTTATGGAAGTTTGCGTTTTGCCGGGTCATAAGGCAAAAAAGAATACGCAGGCTTGCACAAATGCGGGGCCGGGATTTCGGCGGAATACCGAAATGCAGGATTCGGCGAAAAAAGCGCAGGCTTGCAAGGCGGCGGACGCTGGGGTATAATCCTTTTCGCGGCGGAAAAGCTGCGGAGAAGGAGATGCGCTCATGAAACAGTTCAGCTATGTTTTGACCAATCAGGACGCGCTGCATACTCGGCCCATGAGCAGCCTGATGCGGGAAGCGGCCCGTTTCAGCAGCAAGGTTCGGTTGAAAAACGGCGCAAAATCGGCGCTGCTCGCGCAGGTGCGCGACGTGATGGGGCTGGATATGCAGTGCGGCAGCAAAGTGACCGTCACTGTGGAGGGAAAAGACGAAGAAGCGGCCGTTGCGGCGATTCAGAATTATTTTGTGGATCACCTGTAAGCAATGACTTGAGGTCAACCCATATTTTTGCAGAAAAAAGCTCGACGCGCGAAACGCCGAGCTTTTTATATTATCGTTTCGGCTTGGGCAGGCCGAACGTCATGAATTCGCATTCGAGCCGACCGTTGTAGAAGCGGCGCTTTTTATCGGCGCGGCGGCCGAAGCAGCGCTCAAAGCCGGGGTGGGACGTGATGGCGGAGAGCGACCAGCCGGTGTTGGCGCGGAGCATCTGCCCCATGTCGCGGTAGAGCGTCTCGCATGCCTTGCGGTCGCTCAGGCGTTCGCCGTAAGGCGGGTTGCAGAGAAACACGCCCTGCGGTTCGGCGCGCCTGCAATCGCGCATATCGGCTGTCTCGAAACGGACGCGTCCGGCCAGCCCGGCCTGCTTGAGATGACGGTTCGCCAGCTCGACGGCCTCCGGGTCGATATCCGAACCGGAAATGCCCTCGATTCGAGACGGATCAAATTCTGCGCGCGCCTGCTCGCGGATGTCGCCGAACGCTTCCGTCGGCATATTGCGCCAGGACTCGATGGCAAACTCGCGGGTCAGACCGGGCGCGCGGTGCGCCATGCGCATGGCGGCTTCGATCATCAGCGTGCCTGTGCCGCACATGGGGTCGTGCAGGGGCATGCCGGGCCGCCAAGGGCTGAGCGTGACCAGCGCGGCGGCGAGGGTTTCGCGCAGCGGCGCTTCGCCGTTCCACGTGCGGTAACCGCGGCGGTTGAGCGCCGTGCCGCTGGCATCGAGCGTGAGCTGGGCGATGTCGCCGTGCAGCGCGACGTCGATGGAGACGGTTTCCGCGTCCTCCACAAACCAATCCGTGCGATAGCGGCCGCGCAGGCGTTCGACAATCGCTTTTTTCGTGATGGACTGGCAGTCGCGCACGCTCATCAGCTGGCTGCGGGCGCATTTGCCGTTCACCGGAAAGCGGGTGCGCTCGCCGATGAAATCCTCCCACGGCAGGGCGCGCACGCCCTCGAAAAGCTCCTCAAAGCTGCGCGCTTCAAACTGCCCCATGACCAGCAGAATGCGGTCGGCGCAGCGGGCGTGAAGGTTGGCGCGGAAAGCATCCTCAAACGTGCCGAAAAAACGCGCGCCGCCGTTTTCGGCCTTTGCATCCAGACCCAGCCGCGCCAGCTCGCGGGCGACAACGCCCTCCAAACCGAAAGCGGCGGTGGCAATCCATTCAAAACGATCCATCTTTTTCCTCCGGAAACCATCGACAGGGTTTTTTTAACCGATACAGTATAGCAGGCGGCGGGAGAGGCCGTCAAGGAGAAACATCAGACGTTCAGATAAAAACAGACGAAAACTCGCGGGAAAACGGCGCGTAAACGCAAAAAAATGCACAAAGTCAGTGGCGGGGGCTGTTCAAAACGCAGAATTGTTGCTATACTAACAAAGGAAGATATCCGAAAGTGCCGCGCGGGAAACGCGGCAGGATGATAGAAGGAGTGATTCTCAATGGGTCTTGTTACCTCTACCGAGATGTTTAAGAAAGCGTATGAAGGCCACTATGCCATCGGCGCGTTCAACGTCAACAACATGGAAATCATTCAGGGCATCACCGAGGCGGCTACGATGGAAAAGGCGCCGGTGATTCTTCAGGTTTCCAAGGGTGCGCGCGCTTATGCCAAGCATGTGTATCTGGTGAAGCTGGTTGAGGCCGCTTTGCTGGACGCGCAGGAGAGCGGCGTAGATCTGCCGATCGTGCTGCACCTGGATCACGGCCCGGATTTTGAAACCTGCAAGGCCTGCATCGACGGCGGCTTCACCTCCGTCATGATCGACGGCTCTCATCTGCCGTTTGAAGAGAACATCAAGCTGACCCGTCAGGTGGTCGAGTATGCGCACGATCACGGCGTTGTGGTTGAGGGCGAGCTGGGCCGTCTGGCCGGCGTTGAGGACGACGTGAAAGTCGGCGACGACGACGCGCTTTACACCGATCCCAACGAGGTTGAGGAATTTGTGAAGGCGACCGGAGTTGACTCTCTGGCCATCGCCATCGGCACCAGCCACGGCGCGTTCAAGTTCAAGGGCGAACCGCATCTGCGCTTTGACATTCTGGAGAAAGTCTCCGAGAAGCTGCCGGGCTTCCCGATCGTGCTCCACGGCGCTTCCTCCGTCATGCCGGAGTATGTGCAGATGATCAACCAGTACGGCGGCAACATTCCGGGCGCTCAGGGCGTGCCGGAGGAGATGCTGCGTCAGGCTGCGTCCATGGCTGTCTGCAAGATCAACGTGGACTCCGACCTGCGTCTGGCGATGACCGGCGTGATCCGCAAGCAGTTCGCGGAGCATCCGGATCAGTTCGATCCGCGCCAGTACCTCAAGCCCGCGCGCATTGCGCTTCGCGACATGGTTCGCCACAAGATCGTGAACGTCATGGGCTGCAACGGCAAGGCGTAAAAAGCGCTTCAAAGGGCTGTCCGCTTCGGCGGGCGGCTCTTTTTTTGATATTTCCCGAATGCCTGAATGCTGTTTTTGTGGCGCATTCAGAGGGTGTAATTTGAAATAGACGGGCATTGGACGGCTGCCGGGCGCGGGAAGTGCAGACTTTGGCGGAAGTGCAGGCGGCCTAAGGCCGCTTCTTTACGGAAACTAAACGGCCGAGTCAGTGCGTTTGACTTGACACGAAACGTCCTTTTCCGATATACTTATATAAACAGATCGGATGTATCGGCCACGCGGCCGATTCAAATTCGGAACCGGAAAGGACAGCGATGCAATGAACCCCAAGCTTAAAGAAAAGCTGATGGAATCCCTGACGGCGGTGCTGCCCATTACGCTCATCGTGCTGGCGATGAGCGTCGTGCTCGTGCCGATGGACGTCGGTACGGCGGTGATGTTTACGGTGGGCGCAGTGCTGCTCGTGTTCGGCATGGGCCTGTTTCAGTTGGGCGCGGAAATGGCGATGTCGCCGCTGGGCGAGGGCATCGGCGTGCAGATGGAGCGCGTGAAGAAAATCCCCGTGATTGTCGCCATCGCGTTTGTGATGGGGGTGATTATCACCATTGCAGAGCCGGATTTGCAGGTGCTTGCCCAGCAGGTGCCGTCCATTCCGAATAAGGTGCTTATTTATTCGATTGCCGTCGGCGTGGGCGCGTTTCTGGCGCTGGCGGTCGTGCGCATTTTGAGGCGCATCAGCCTTTCCAAACTGCTGCTGGCGCTGTACGGCCTGTTGGCGGTGGTTTCGGTTTTTGTGCCGGAAAGCTTTCTGGCCGTGGCGTATGATTCAGGCGGTGTGACGACCGGGCCGATTACCGTTCCGTTCATCATGGCGATGGGCGTGGGCATGGCGGCGGTGCGTGGCGACAAAGATGCGGCGAGCGACAGTTTCGGTCTGGTCGCGCTTTCCAGCGTCGGCCCCATTCTGGCGGTGCTGCTGTTCGGCTGTTTCTTTAACCCGCAGGACGCGGCCTATACGCCGACGCTTGTTCCTGAAGTTGCGACGACGCAGGATGTCGCGCTGACCTTTGCAGGCGGCCTGCCACATTATATGGCGGAGGTCGCGATGTCCATCCTGCCGATTGTCGCGGTGTTTTTCATCTTCCAGATGATGACGCGCCGCTATCAGAAGCGCCAAAGGCGGCGCGTGCTGGTCGGCTTTGCGTATACGTATGTCGGGCTGGTGCTGTTCCTGTGCGGCGTGAATGTGGGCTTCGGCCCGGTCGGCACGGTGCTGGGACGTTCGCTGGCGCAGCCGGGGTATAAGTGGCTGCTCGTGCCCATCGGCATGCTCATCGGCTTTTTTATCGTCAAGGCTGAGCCGGCGATTCAGGTGCTCAATCGGCAGATTCAGAGCGTAACCAGCGGCGCAATCTCCGCGCGGGCAATGAACCGGTGCCTTTCCATCGGCGTATCCGTCAGCGTGGGTTTGGCGATGCTGCGCGTGGTGACGGGCATCTCGATTGCGTACATTCTGATTCCCGGTTATGCGCTGGCGCTGGGGATTTCCTTTGTCGTGCCGCCGATTTTCGTCGGCATTGCGTTTGACTCCGGCGGCGTGGCCAGCGGCCCGATGACCACGACCTTCCTGCTGCCGCTGAGCATCGGCGCGTGCGAAATGCTGGGCGGCAATGTGATGACGGATGCTTTTGGCGTGGTGGCGCTGGTCGCGCTGACCCCGCTGATCGCCGTGCAGCTGATGGGCGTCGCTTACCGGATGAAGATGAGCCGCGTCGAGAAACGGGCGGCGCCTGCGTTTGACGGACGGGATGAGATCGTCGAGCTGGAGGAGGAATGGGCATGAGCACGGAAAAAATGCGCGCGTCGTTTCGGCTGCTGATGCTGATTGCCACGCCGAAGCTCACGGACAAGGCGCTTTTGCTGTTTGAAAAGGGGAAGCTGCCGATGCAGCTTCAGGCGTATGCGCACGGCACGGCCTCACGCGAGATGATGGATATGCTGGGATTGGACAGCGGCGAAAAGAGCCTGCTGCTGACGATGATGCCCAAGACGGACGCGGACGACCTGCTGATTCGTTTGCGCCGGGAACTGCGGCTGGGTCTGTCGGGCAGCGGCATCGCGTTCACCGTGCCGATCTCCGGCGCGAACAAACGCGTTTTGCAGATGGTGCAGCAGGTTTGTCAGGAAAAGCCGAAGCCGGAAATGAGGAGGACGCTTATGCAGGAAAACGATTATCAGATTATCGTCGCGCTGGTCAACCAGGGATACAGCGAAGAAGTGATGGCGGCGGCGCGTCCGGCGGGCGCAGCGGGCGGAACGGTGCTGCACAGCCGTCGTGTCGGTGCGGAAGAAGCGCTCAGCCAGTGGGGATTCAGCTTGCAGGAAGAGAAAGAAGCCGTGATGATTCTCGCCAAAGCGGAAAGCAAGCTTGCGATTATGCAGGCGATTTGCGATAACTGCGGCCTGCAAAGCGAAGCGCAGGGCATTGTGCTCTCCCTGCCGGTGGATAACGTAGTGGGGCTGGAATAAGGTAAACGGAGAACCGGGGACGGACGCGTCAAAGGACGCGTCCGTTCTTTTGACCTTTCTTTTCGCTGTGCGCGAATAAGCCGAAGGTTTGTCATTAAGACTTGCAACATTTCCGAAAATCTGATATGATATCTTTATGAGATTATACACCGGATTGAGCGGCGCGAGACAAAGCCCTGCGAAAGGAAGACGTGCATGAGCAAATATGTCGTTTTGACGGACTCCACCTGCGATTTGCCGGAGGAAGCGGCAAAGCAGCATAACATCGATATCGTTTGTTTCAAGATTGCGCTGGATGGCGAGGGATACACCGAGCGAGTCGATTTTACCCCGGAACAGTTCTGCGAGATGCTGAAAAAGGCGTCCGGCCTGCCGACAACGGCGCAGATTACGCAGTTTGAGTTCTTCGACAAATTTGAGGAATACGACCGTCAGGGCGTGGAGCAGACGCTCTATATTTCCATCAATGCAGGCGGCAGCGGCACGAACGCGGCGGCCCATGCGGCGGCGGCGCAGTTCCACGAAGAGCATCCGGACAGCAAAATGGAAATCTTTATCGTGGACAGCCACGCGTATTCGATGGCTGAGGGCGCGGGCGTGATCGAGGCCAAACAGAAGCTCGACGCGGGCGAAACGATGGAAAGCGTCGTCGAGTATCTGAACGACAAATACGCGAAGATGGAGATTCTGCTGACGGCGTACACGCTTAAGGTGATTCGCAAGTCCGGGCGGATCAGCGCGGCGGCGGCGATTGCGGGCGACCTGCTCGGCATTCACCCGATTTTCACGCTCAACGACGGCGTGAGCCAGGTGGTGAAGAAAGTGCGCGGCGACAAGGCGGTTGTCAGCAGCATGGCGACGACGATGGCCAGCCGCATGGCGCAGGGCACGCCGTATTACATCGGCGTGTCGGATCACAAATACGACGAAGAATATGTGGAAGCCTGCACGAAGAAAGTCGGCTATGCCCCGGTTGGCATTTTCCACCTGGGCTGCGCGGTGCTTTCCAACACCGGTGCGGAAGCGGTCGGCCTTGTCTTTGAGGGCGCGAAGCGCGAACGCTGAGACGGGAAACAATGGGCTGCCGTCCATACCTGCTTGGGGACGCGTCCCAAAACCCCATGATGTAAGAAAGAAGCCGTCAAGCTTAAACAGATATGCTTGACGGCCTCTTTGTATATTTGGGGGGCACAGAAACCTCAGGTTTCTGTCGGAAAATGGGGCGGCGCTTTATTAAAGCTTGTGCGTCAGAATCACGTCGCCGGTCAGCGTCTTGATGGTGAACACGCCGTTTTCGTAGATCATATAGCTCTTGGGATGATTTTCCTTCGGCAGAGCGGCGGAACCGGGATTGATGTAGGTCATGCCGTCCTTTTCCTGCACGGTGAGCACGTGCGTGTGGCCGTGAATCAGCAGGTCGCCCGGCTTGTGCGGCGGCAGGTTATCGAGGTTGAACAGATGGCCGTGGGTAATGAAAGCCGTGCGGCCATCCAAATCAAAGAGGGCGTAATCCGCCATGATTGGGAACTGGAGCACCATCTGATCGACCTCCGCGTCGCAGTTGCCGCGCACGCAGAAAAGCTCGTTTTTCACGCCGTTGAGCAGCGCAATCACGCCCTTCGGGTCGTATTCGTCCGGCAGATTGTTGCGCGGGCCGTGGTAGAGCAGATCGCCCAGCAGAATCAGGCGCTCCGCCCCTTCGGCTTTGTAAGCGTTCAGCATCGCTTCGCATGCGCTGCGGGAACCGTGAATGTCGGAAGCAAACATCAGTTTCATTTGAATCTTCTCCTTTTTATAAGTCGATTTCCAGCACGACCGGGCAGTGGTCGCTGCCCAGAACAGTATCGTCAATCCGGGCGTCGATAATCTTATTCTTGATGCGGTCGGAAACGAGGAAGTAGTCAATGCGCCATCCCGCGTTATTTGCGCGAGCATTGAACATGTAGCTCCACCAGCTGTATCGGCCTGCCGCGTCGGGATAGAGATAGCGGAAGGTATCCACAAATCCGCTTTCCAGCAGCTTGGTAATCGCGCCGCGTTCCTGCGGGGTGAAGCCCGCGTTATTGACGTTCGTTTTCGGGTTTTTGAGGTCGATTTCCCGATGCGCGACATTCATGTCGCCGCAGATGATGACGGGCTTCTGCTCGTCGAGCCGCTTGACATACATGCGGAAATCCTCTTCCCAGCACATGCGGTACATCAGCCGCGTCAGCCCGCGCTGGCTGTTGGGCGTGTAGACCGTGACAAGGTAAAACTTGTCGTATTCGAGCGTGATCAGCCGCCCTTCATGGTCATGCAGATCGCTGTCCATGCCCATTTTGACCGAAAGCGGCGTCTGCCTGGCGAGAATCGCCGTGCCGGAATAGCCTTTTTTCTCGGCTGAATTGAAAAACTCCACGTAATCCGGCGCGGGGATCTGCGCCTGACCGGGCTGCATCTTGGTTTCCTGCAAACAGAAAAAATCCGCGTCCTGCTGGGCAAAGTAATCGGTAAAGCCCTTGCCCAAACAGGCGCGAAGGCCGTTGACATTCCACGAAATCAGCTTCATGACTGCCCTCCTGTATGGCCGCGCATAAATTTCGGCGGCTGATGTTATTATACAGGAAGAAACTGCGAAAATCAACATGGACGTCGGGAGGGAAACAAAGTGGCGCTGGTGCTTGCGCTGTATCTGCTTTTGTGCGTTCGGGTGACGGCGGACGTCTGCGCGGGCGCGGCGAAAGGGCAGATTGTCTTTTCTGCCGACGTGGGCGCACTGATGTTCCACGCACAGGTGAACGGCCATATTCACGGGCGAAAACTCTCGATGCGGTTTCCGCTTCCGACGCTAAAAAAGAAACCCGGCGCAAAAGGGCTTCGCAAGGGATGGACGATGGCGCGCGCCGTGTTGCAGAGCGCGGACTGGGAATTGATTGCGCTGCACATGTGTGCGGGGCTGGAGGACGCGGGCGCAACAGCGATGCTCGCGGGCGGCGTTCGCGCGTTGGCGGACGGCCTGCTGGCAGGCGCGGGACGAACGGGCTGCGGCGATATCCATATTATGGCGGATTTTGCGGCGCAGGACGCGGCGGCCACGGCGCGGTGCATAGTTTCCATGCGCGTAGGCGATATTATGCTTGCGGCGGCGAAAGCGGCCCGGAAAAAGAAGCGAAAAGAGGGACTGCCATGGAGAAGCATCCCATCGAAAGCCTGATGGGCGTTTCAATGGACAATATTAAAGACATGGTGGACGTGAACACGGTCATCGGCGATCCGGTGCAGACGCAGGACGGTTCGACCATCATTCCGATTTCGCGCGTGGCGTTCGGCTTTGTGGCGGGCGGCGGAGAATACGCCGTCAGCGGCGCGCAGACGGGGGCTTACGGTATGCCGTTTGCGGGCGGGGCCGGCGCCGGGGTGTCGATTCATCCGATGGGGTTTCTGGTCTGCGGCAGGAATGGCGTGCGCCTGCTGAGCGCGGGCAGCGCTTCGCCGATGGAGCGCGTGGCGGAGCTGATTCCGCAGGCGCTGGAAAGTATCAAAAAGATGGGTGAGGACGAAGAACGGGAGCGGCCGCCTCAAGTGCAGGCGGCATATCGGGAATGAGGCGGGCGCGGGCCCGTCTTTTTCGTCGCATGGAAAACTGCATCAGGGCGGCCCGCGCTCACACGCGTTTGAACGGGCGCATAGGATGCGTTAGGCGGGATACGGCCGCCTGAACGTCCCATGGAGCGAAAAAACGCGAAAACATGCGCGCCATCCTGCATAAAACTGCATTTTTCGCGCAGAGAGACGAATAACTCTTGACTTTACGCAGCACATTCTTTAGAATGGTATCTGCTTCACGTTTCAATGTATTATTGCGAGATTTTTCTGCCCATGCGGCGGGAAAATGAAAAAGAAGAAAATCGGAGGGCTTCCGAATGGGTATGAAAGTAGCAAAATTCGGCGGAAGTTCGCTGGCCGACGCGGCGCAGTTCAAAAAGGTCAGGGAGATTCTGCTTTCCGACGAGGATCGGCGCATTGTCGTGCCGAGCGCGCCGGGCAAACGCGCTGCCACCGATATCAAAGTGACCGATCTGTTTTATCAGTGCAACCGCCTGGCGGCGTCCGGCAGCGATTTCGCGTCGGCTTTTGATACGATTCGCGCGCGCTACCACGGCATTGCGCAGGAGCTTGGGCTGACGGTTGATCTGGATGGGTATCTGGATGAAGTGAGCCGCAACATTCAGCTCGGCGCGGGCGCGGATTACGCCGCCAGCCGGGGCGAATACCTCAACGGCATTCTGTTGGCAGATTATCTCGGCTGGGATTTCGTCGATCCTCAGCAGGGCATTTTCTTTGACGAAGAGGGGCGGCTGGACAGCGATAAGACGCAGGAAAAGCTCAGCGCGCTGCTGGCCGGGCATGAGCGCGCGGTTGTGCCGGGCTTTTACGGATGCGATACGCACGGCAACGTCAAAACCTTTTCCCGCGGCGGCAGCGATATCACGGGCGCGATTGTTGCGCGCGCGGTTCAGGCCGACATGTATGAAAACTGGACGGACGTTTCCGGCTGTCTGATGGCCGACCCGCGCATTGTGCGCAATCCGGAAACGATTCGCTATGTCACCTATCGCGAGCTGCGCGAGCTTTCCTATATGGGCGCGAGCGTGCTGCATGAGGACGCGATCTTCCCGGTGCGCATTGCGGGCATTCCGACCAATATCCGCAACACGAACCATCCCGAAGAGCCGGGCACGGTCATCTGCTACGAGGCGGAGGATTACGAAAGCGAATACCCCATCACGGGCATCGCGGGCCACAAGGATTTCGCTATCATCAACGTGGAAAAGGCGATGATGAACTCGGAAATCGGCTTTGGCCGCCGGCTGCTTCAGGCGCTGGAAGAGCAGGATATTTCCTTTGAGCATATGCCCAGCGGCATCGACACGATGTGCGTCGTCGTGCATGAAAGCACATTGGAGGGCAAGAAGGAAAAGCTCGTGCAGCGCATTCACGAGCTTTGTTCGCCGGACACGGTGGAGATCCATTCCGGTTTGGCGCTGATTGCAACGGTGGGTCGCGGCATGGTGCGCTCCAAGGGCATTTCCGCGCGGCTGTTCAACGCGCTGATGAAAGCGGGTGTGAACGTGCGGCTGATCGATCAGGGTTCCAGTGAGCTGAACATCATTGTCGGCGTGGATAATCTGGATTTTGAGGTCGCCACGCGCGCGATCTACCGGGCGTTTGTGACAAAGGACAATCGCTGGTAAGGACAACGGAAGAATCGGCAGGCTGCCCAAAAGGGCGGCCTGTTTTTCTTGAAATCATAGTGCGTGTATGCTATAATACAGACGGTTTATTTGTACAAAGATGTGTCGAAGAGGAAAGTGGAAAGATGAAAAACAACTGGAAGAAAGCGGCAGCTCTGCTGGGACTTGGCGCGCTGCTGCTGGGGCTTACAGGCTGCGCACAGAAAAAAGAGCCGATTGAGCTGACGGTGTGGACATATTATAACGGCGAACAGCTGGGCGCGTTCAACGAGGCTGTGGAAGCGTTCAACGCGACGGAAGGCAAGAACAACAACATCACGGTGAGCGCTTCGAACCTCGGCTCTGTCAACGATCTGGAACAGAACGTGATGGACGCGCTGCAGGGCAAAGTGGGTGCGCAGGAAGTGCCGGATATCTTTTCCGCCTATGCGGACACGGCTTATGCGGTGGACAATATGGGGCGCGCGGCCGATCTCAGCCCGTATCTGACGGATAAGGACAAGAAGGAATACATTCAGAGCTATCTCACCGAGGGCGACTTCAAGGACGACGGAAGCATCAAGGTTTTCCCCGTGGCGAAAGCGACGGAGCTGCTGGTGGTCAACGATACGGATTGGCAGAAGTTCGCCGAAGCGACCGGAACGAGCGCGGACGAATTTGCCACCATCGAGGGGCTGACCGCCATGGCGCAGCGCTATTATGAGTGGACGGACAGCCTGACCGAAGAGCCGAACGACGGCAGGGCGCTCTTTGGCCGCGACGCAATGGCCAATTACATGATTATCGGCGCGAAGCAGCTCGGCTACGACATCTTTGAAACGGCGGACGGCAAGACGACCGTCAATTTGCCGCGCGACGTGGCGAAGAAGCTGTGGGATAACTACTACGTGCCATATGTGAAGGGCTTTTTTGCGTCCTCCGGCCGCTTCCGCAGCGACGATATGAAGACGGGCAACGTGCTCGCGTTTGTCGGTTCTTCTGCCGGCTGCACGTTCTTCCCGGATCACGTGACCAACGGCGACGGCGACAGCTATGACATCGAGGTCAAGACCTATCAGGCGCCGAAGTTTGAAGGCGGCGCGGATTACGCCGTGCAGCAGGGCGCGGGTATGGTCGTCATCAACAAGAGCGACGCGCAGATGGAAGCCGCGGCGCGCTTCCTCAAGTGGTTTACGCAGAGCGATTGGGCGATTGAGTTTTCCGTCAGTTCCGGCTATCTGCCGGTGACGGTGGCGGACAACGACATGGTAAAAATCGAAAACAGCAGCCCCAGCATGAAGAAGGGCGTGCGCAAGAGCCTGAACACGGCGGTGCAGACCGTCAAGGCCAACACGCTGTATACGACGCGTGCGTTTGAAACCGGTACGCAGGCCAGAAAGAAGCTGGAATACGCCATGAGCGACGCGGCGCAGGCAGATCGCGCGGCGGTTGAGGAAGCCTTGCAGGGCGGCGCGACGCTGGAAGAAGCGACGGCCGAATTTGTGAACGAGGAACGCTTTGACGCATGGTACACGCAGCTGATGAACGAATTGAGCGAGATTGTCGGGCAATGATGCGCTGAGCATCGAACGGAGGAACAACGTGAAACCGAGTTGGAAGAAAACGGGCAGGACCGTTTTTCACACAGCCATGCAGCCGTTGGTGTTGCTGATCCTTTTGCAGGCGGCGATTCTTCTGGTCTCTCTGTACCTGAGCGGCATTTTCGGCCAAGTGAACAGCAACGAGCGCTCCATTCTCGGCAAACAGGTCGTCAATCGGGCAAACTATCTGGAAATTCAAATGACCCAGCAATGGTCGGATATCGCCGAATTGGCGCAGTCCATCAATAGAAAGACGCAGGCGGCGATCGAGCAGGGCGCTATCCGGCTCGATCTGCTTGAAAACGATTCCAAAGAAGCGAGCAAACTCATCGACATGATCTGCACCGACATGATCGAGACGATGTATCGCAACAAGAATTCGGGCATTTACGTGATTTTCAATACGTCGAGCCTGGATGGCAATGTGGAGCCGAAGACGGGTTTCCACGTGCGCGACCTCGACCCGACGGTCAACGCGACGACGCAGTATAGTGATCTGCTGCTGGAATGCGCGCCGATATCCACCGTCAAGGCCATGAATATTTCCACCGACACGGGCTGGGACACGCGATACGACTTTGGCACGGCCTACGGCGATTATTTCCGCAAGCCGTTTATGGAGGCCTATCGGGCAACACGAAAGCTTGAGGCGGTGGATTACGCCTGCTGGAATTCCAGCGCGCAGTCGAGTCTGCCGTCGGGGCTGACGTATTCCATGCCGCTGATGCTGGAGGATGGCACGCTCTACGGCGTGCTGGGCGTCGAGCTGCTGGATGATTACGTCAGCAACAGCCTGCCGTATGACGAGCTTGGGTTTGGTACGGACGGCGCATATATGCTTGCGCTGTTTGATAAGGAGACAAACCGCGCCACGTTGAAGATGGTCAGCGGCAAAACGCGTCTGCGTCGAGGAGAGACGATTGCGCTTACGCCGGGGAAAGACGGCAGTTACGTCTTTGAGCAGGATGGGAAAAAGCTCGTCACGCAGATGGACAGGCTGACGGTTTACGATATGTATGCGCCGTTTGACAGCGAAACCTGGGTGCTGATGGGCGCGACCACGGCGCAAAGCCTGTATGCGTTTTCCAAACGGGTATCGCGCATGATTCAGCTGGCGATTGCGCTGATGCTCATCTTTGATGCGGCGGGCAGTGTTTTGATCGCGCGGCGGCTTTCCAAGCCGATTGAAAAACTCTCCAAAGAAGTGGATATTGCGCGGATGAACGAAAATGGCATTCCGCGGCTTTCCATCACGGGCATTCGGGAGATCGACCACTTTGCGGAGGCATTCGCCGGGCTGAGCCGCGAGGCCATCAACACATCGACACGTTTTCTGCGAATGCTGGATATGGCCAGCGTGGATATCGCCGGGTGTGAATTTGACACGTCGAAGGAAGCGGACGTCACGCCCGCGTTCGCGACGGATAATTTCTTCCCGCTGCTCGGCGTGCCAAACGGCGACGCGGGCAATGTGACGCTGGGACAGATTAAAATGCTGCAAAGCAAAATGACGGACAGCATTTTATCCGTGGAAAAGAAGGGCGACAGCACGCTGCTGCACGTTCGTTCGCTGGATGGCAAGGAGCGGTATGTCCGCCTGAAAGAAACGCAGATCGAGAGCCGCACAATCGTGCTGGCCGAAGACGTGACGACCTCTACGCTGGAGCGGCTGCGCATTGAGCGCGAACGCGATTACGATCTGCTGACGGGCCTGTATAACCGCCGCGCGTTCTATCGGTTTGCAGGCCGGCTGTTCGATCGGCCGGATAAAATGAAGCATGCGGCGGTCGTGATGATGGATTTGGACAACCTCAAGCGAACCAACGATACGTTTGGCCACGAGTGGGGCGACCGCTACATTCATGAGGCGGCGGTCTGCTTCCTGCGCAACATTCCGGATGGCACGCTTTGCGCGCGCGTATCCGGCGACGAATTCAACATTCTGTTCTGCGGGTACGACAGCCGCGAGGCGGTGCAGCGCGCAATCGACAGGCTTGTTTCCGGTCTTGAAAACAGCCATTTCAACCTGCCGGACGGACAGGCCACGCGTATTCACGTTTCCGGCGGCATCGCGTGGTATCCGGAGGACGGAACGGAGTTGATGGAACTGATTAAATGCGCGGATTTCGCCATGTATCAGATGAAACGAAACGAAAAAGGCCGGTTCGGCGTGTTCGACCGGACGCAATACAATCAAACGGAAGGAGACATGAGCCGATAAAAAAACGAAGTGCGTTGATAATATTACATTACATTTGTTTGAATACATGCGGAATGTCCCTTGACAGACATGGAAAAATGAGATAAAATATCGGCGTGCATGGAACGAGAGCCGCGGTTCTCGCAGATGGAGGCGTGGAAAATGGCGCACAGCAGGCATGAAAAACGGAGCAGGCGCGTCGTGTTCGCGAAAGCGGCACTGGCTGCCGCGGCGCTGGCGATCGTGCTTGTGGCCGGTTACATGGGCGGCCGTCTGTTGGAAGAAAAGAAGTATCCGGAGATCCGCGGGGAAATGAGCGCCGGATTCGGCGAGATTCCCAAGGTGGAAATCGACGGCGTGACCTATGAACAAAAGATGGATGTCACGTCGCTGCTGATGATCGGTATTGACAAGGCGTCAACGGATGAAATCAAGGGGTACCGCGACGGCGGCCAGTCGGATTTCCTGCTGCTGCTGGTGCTTGACCACAAAAACAAGACCATTCGCCAGCTGCAAATCGATCGCGACACGATGACGTCGGTCAACGTTCTCGGCCTGTTTGGCAACAACGCGGGTTCGCGCGTCATGCAGATTTGTCTTTCCCACGGCTACGGCATGGATCGCCAGGAACGATGTCAAAATTCGCTCAGGGCGGTTGAAGGGCTGTTGAATTGTCCGGAAATCGAGCTGTACATGGAAGTCCCGCTGGACGCGATTTCGACGCTGAACGATCTGCTCGGCGGCGTGACCGTGACGCTTGAGGATGATTTCACGGCGGCTGATCCGGCAATGACGAAGGGCGCGACGCTGACGCTGACCGGAGAACAGGCGGTGACGCTGGTTCGGCGGCGCATGGACGTTGCCGACGGCACCAACGAGACGCGCATGACCCGCCAACGCGAGTTTATGGATGCGGCTGTTCCGCTGATTCGGGAGAAGATCAATGAATCGAGCGGTTTCATCACAACGATGATCGATACGCTTACGCCGTATGTGACCACGAACATGGTTCGCGGACGCATGATCAACGAGATCAACCGGGCGTATCACTATGAAGTGGAACCCGTTCAATATCTGTCCGGCGAACACAGCATCGGCGAGGATGGATTTGTGGAGTTCCATGCGGATGAGCAGTCTATCGTCGATTTTGTTCTCGACGCGTTTTACACGAAGAAAGAATGAAACGGCGCTGATAAGAATATGGAGTGAAAAACAGGAGGATGGTTCTGATGAAAAAGTTTGCTCTGATGCTCGCGAGCGCGCTGCTCGTGCTGAGCGCTGCGAGCGCGATGGCGGCTGTGCCCAGCAAGACGACGACCGATGTAACTTACGTGAAATCCGTCGAGACCGTGAAGGAAGACGGAACGACTGCAGCGGCCGGCTGGGACATCGATGTGACGGAAGACGAAGCGCCCGTCATCGAGGAAATCGCCAAGATCTATGACTGGGTTGCCGCGAAGGGCAAGAGCGCCGTCAGCTACTTCCCGGAGGAGATTCAGCAGGCGATTGCCGCGCTTCTGCCGGAGAACTTCAAGCTCGAAAACATGACGATGAACGAGTTCGTCACGCTGACGCTCACGGGCGATGTGGATGCTTTGAATGATGCGAAGGTGACCTTTACCTTCACCACCAAGTACACCCAGGATCAGCATGTTGTTGTCGTGATTGGTCTTTATGACGGCACCCGCGATGCGAACGGCCAGCACGTCGTCACATGGATTCCGCTTGAAGCTGAGGTGCTGGAGAACGGCGATATCGCCGTTGTGTTCCCGGCTGAGGTGATCGCTCAGATGAAGGACGCTGTGGCGACGGCCATGGCGGTGCTCAACGACTAAGCAGATTGGGCGGGACGCATTGACAGAAAAGATGCGTCCTGCTTTTTGGCGTATAGCGAGATACTGAAAGAGAATAGGAGATTGACCATGCAGCAACAGCCGGAAACGCAGGAGTTGAGGCACTCGTGGGCCGGGCGGCCCGATGAAGGCGGGGAAGATGAAATCGACCTCGTTGAATTGATGTACCGTTTACTCGAAAAATGGAAAATCATCGTGTTGGCCTGCATTCTGGGCGCGTTGATTGCGGGGGTATATACGATTTGTTTCGTGACGCCGATGTATACGGCGACCTCAAAGCTGTACGTGGTCAATGCCAAAGATTCTGCGATCAACCTTTCGGATTTGCAGGTCGGCAATTATCTGGCCAGCGACTATACCGAGGTTTTTTCCAACTGGCACGTGCATGAAATGGTGCTTGAACGGCTGGGGCTCGACTATACCTATTCGCAGCTTTCCAACATGGTTTCAGTCACCAACCCGCAGGATACGCGCATTTTGTATGTCGCGGTACGATCCAGCGACCCGCAGGAGGCTAAGGATCTGGCGGATACCTATGCGCAGGTTGCCCGTGAATTTATCGCGGTGAAAATGGACACCGAGCAGCCGAACATCTTTGAAGAGGCGTTGCTGCCCAGCAGGCCGTCTTCGCCGAATAAAAGCAAAAATGTTCTGCTTGGATTTGTGATCGGTCTGGTGCTCAGCTGTGGTATCATTGTGGTTCAGTTCTTGATGGACGATCGTCTGCGCAGCGCGGATGACATTGAAAAGTATGTTCAGCTGCCCACGCTTGGCGTGATGCCCAAGCAGGAGAAGGACGCGCAGCTGCACCGCAGCGCGAGCAGCAAGGGAAGGAAGGAGAGAAGCGGCGATGAGACAAGCCAAAATTAAGCGATTCAACGCGCTTGATTACACCGGAACTGAGGCCATCAATACCATCTGCACCAATCTTTCCTTTTCCGGACGCGACTGCAAACGGATCGCTTTCACCAGCTTTATGCCCGGCGCGGGCAAGACGTACATGTGTCTGAACATTCTGCACAACATGGCCAAACGCGGCAAGCGCGTGCTGATGATCGACGCCGATTTGCGCCGTTCTTCGGTCGTTTCCAAACTGCGTTTGGAGACGGAAGGCGAGATGTACGGTCTTGCGCATTATCTGGCCGGGCATTGTGAGCTGGACGACTGCATCTATGAGACCAACATGTACGGCGCGTGCATCATGCCCGCAGGACGCGACATTTCTTCGCCGATGACCCTGATCGATACGCCGTATTTCGGCGAAATGCTCGATCATCTGGCTCCGCAGTTTGATTTGGTTTTGATCGATACGCCGCCGGTCGGCGTGGTGGTGGACGCGGCGGAAATCGCAAAGCGCTGTGACGGCGCGGTGCTCGTGGTGAATTATAACGCGACGCGCCGTCGTGAGCTGGTGGAAGCCAAGCGGCAGATGGAACAATCCGGCTGTCCGATTATCGGCTGCATCATCAACAAGGTGACGTTTGACACGCTGAGCGCCAAAAAGTATTACAACAAGGCGTATTATAGCCACTACTACAAGTCTGGTTATTACGGAAAGAAGAACGATAAGGATTGAAAAAAAATCCAACGGACGGGTTTGTCGATATCCATCATCATCTGATCTACGGGCTGGATGACGGCGCGCAGACATGGGAACAGACGCAGCAAATGCTCACGCGGGCGTGGGAAAATGGCATACGGCGCATCATCGTCACGCCGCACGCCGAACCGGGCATGAGGCCGTTTCCCATGCGTGAGCTGATGGAGCGAATCCGACAGGCGCGGGATTGGTGTATACAACAGGGGATGCAGTTGGAAATTCTCCCCGGCTGTGAAATCTTCTACACGCCGCAAACCGTGCGCATGCTTCGCGACGGACTGATTCCGACGCTGGCGGAAAGCGAATTTGTGCTGGTTGAGTTTTTGCCGACCGCGCCGTATAGGGAATTGCAGAGCGCGGCGAAAGCGTTGACTGCGGCAGGTTATATGCCCGTTTTTGCACACATCGAGCGTTACAGATGTCTGCGCTGGCCGGGGCGCGTTCGGAAGTTGAAGCGTGATTTTTCCGTTTGCATGCAGATGAACGCGGATACAATCTGTCGAAAGCATTCGTTTTTTTCACAGAGATGGGTGAACGCCGTCATTCAAAAGGGCTATGTCGATTTTGCGGCGACGGATTCGCACAACGTAACCAGCCGCGCATGCAGGATGAGGGCCTGCTATCGCGAATTGCAGCAGCGTTTCGGTGAGCAGACAGCCGAGCGGCTGTGCATCGTGAATCCCGCCGAGATTCAATAACCTAATTTGATCATCCATGAAAAAGACCGTCGCAAAAGAAGCGGCGGCCTTTTTGTCTTATCCAGATTTGAATTACGCGTCGAGCTGGAGAATGGCGGCGACGGTTTCCTGATGCACATCTTTCACGGCGGTGAGCAGCGCAGGATCGGTCAGCGGCTTTCCACCACGCATGGCTTCGGTCAGCGGCACGCTGACGGCATACAGACGGTCAAAACCCAGGTTCTGCGCAACGCCCTTGAGCGTGTGAACGGCACGGAAAGCCGTTTCCCAGTCGGCCTGATCGACCGCAGCGCACAGCTCGTCGAAGGAAGGATTGGCCGGATATTTTTTGACGAACCGCAGGACGAGCGATTCATTGCAAAGCCGACGAACGGTATCCGCATAGTTACCGCCAATTTGAGCATAAAACTCCTGCAAAGTCATGCCGATGTTACTTCCTTTCCATCATCAATAAACGCAAAACGCATGAATCGGTTTCGTCGCGATCCCTTGATGGGTTCGTTTCGGAGATAAAAGAAACCAGTTCATGAAACCCGCGTCTGCATGGATGAAACAAAACAAAAACGTGTGTACTATGGGTCTATTATAAAATAGAGCACCTGCAAATGCAAGGAAAAAACACTTTCAGGGCAATTCTTTTTTGAAGAAATGAAACACTAAATGACGGATTTTATCGAATGATATCGTATTGCGGGCGCGTTACAGGGTGAATCGCTTCCCATGAGCACAGAAGTAATGAAAGTCGTTACACAAAGCCGCCCGGCGGAAATCCGCCGGACGAACGAAAGCAATCAGTTTTGTTTGAAGATCTGCTGCTTTTGAATAAGCGGATAGCGAACCAGTGCATTGCCGTCCAAAGGCGCTTTGTGCATGTCCACCGCTGTGATTTGGCGGTTGTCGTAGGTCGTGTAGTAGTATATGCCCCTTGTGGCATTGCAGCAGCTCGTGTAAAGCGTGATTTCGTATTTGCCGTTTTCGAGCTGGCAGCATCCGCGCTGCTGCTCAACGGCAGTCAGAATGTGGAAGAACTGGCTAACGCGGCTCTCTTCCGTCGCTTCGCAGAGAGAATGGGCGCGGACAAACGCGGCGCGAATAAAACGCGACTGGCTGGACAGGTCGCCCGGCAGACCGAGCGCGCCCATCCCGCGGCTGTAAACGCTAAGCGGAGCATCGGGCGCAAAAGTGTTTTTCGGCGATTGGGGAGAAAGCGCCATGTAGTTGTTCAGCGAGAAGAGCTGCATGGGGAAAGGCGGATTGTTGGCCAGCACGCCGACAGGATTATCGTAAATGTGCAGCCCGTCGGCGGTGGATTCGACGGTGATCGAACCGGTTCTGTCCGCGATGAGCCAGTGCAGCTGGGCCAGCGGAAGCTGTGGGCTGAAAGGCTCGTTGAGCAGGTTCATGCGCTCAATCAGCGTGCGCGCTTCATTCAGGGTAGCGCATTGGCCGAGAAGCCATGGAATCAGCTCGAATTGGGCGATGTTATCACGGTCCGCCTGAGCCGAATGATAAACGGCGTTGCCGACAAAATTCAGCCCTGCGACGCCAAGACCTTTTTCATTGATCGCGTCGTAATAAAGCGGATAATCCCCCTGCACATAGGCCATGCCGATGATAGCGTAACGGGTGCGGAAGGTATCGCCCCGGCGCAAGGAGAACGCGTAGCCGCGCGGGGTGACGGTCACCTCGTCGCCATAGGAAAACTCATAATCCAGATTGCGGCCGAAGTAAAAATCGTCCGAAAGAAAGGTCGCTGCCGTACACATAGGAAACCTCCTCTAAAAAATCTATATCCATTATATCATATCATACACAAACGGAACATAGAATACATCATGAAGAATGGGTCAGTCCGTTTGGAAAGACGGGCGGCGAAGCAAAAAAGGAGCGCTTACAGACCATGAAAAACGGAAGAAAAATCAAACGCTCCATGTGGGTGGCGATGGCGGCATGCGCGATGATTTTTCTTTGCATCGGCGGCTGTCTGGTGTATGGATTGCATGCGGCGGAAGATTATATCGACGCAAACTGTCGGCGCGATCTTGGCGCGCTGATGGAGCAGTTGGAAAGGCCGTATATCACGCGGCTGAACACGTCGGCTTTTCTGGCGCGGGCAATGGAGCGTTATCTCTTTTCGGAGGGAGAGCGAACTGTTGATTTGCAGGGGGAAGCGCGTTTTTTGTCCGCGCTCGACGGGCAGAGCGTGCTGGATATTCTGTTTGTGACGCAGGACGGGCAGTATATCAGCTTGAGCGGCAAAACGGGACAGCAGACGATCGATACGGCGACGCGCCGAAAACTGGCGGAGGGGAAAATGGTTTCCGGCTATCGCATGTGGAACGGCGAAGAGGCTTTTTTTGTCGTGGAATCGCTTCGACCGTTTGCTGTTCACGACGTTTATTATGATGCGATTGCGCTGGCGTATACGCCGGGAACCATCAACGGCGTGCTCTCCTTCTATGCTTATGGCGGGCAGGCAAATATCTGCGTGGTGGATCGGATGGGACACGTGGTCTATACCGCAGATCATGTGTGGAACCGGCTGGACATGCTTTCGCGCTATGACGGGCCGGAGAAAAAGCAGGCTTCTGCGGATATGGACGAAAGGTGCGCCGGATGCGTGACGCTCAAAACGACGGCCGGGGAATCGGTCTATCTGGCCTATCGGCCCATTGAAGATACGCCGTACATGGTCGTGTGCGAAGCGGCCTGTTCGCTGGTGCAGAATGTGCTCAGGGATTACAGCGCATTGATTGCGCGTATCGTCGCGGCGGCGCTGGCCATGCTGGGTCTGTTGGCCGCGCTGCTCAATGTCGGCATAATTCGAATGGCGGATGCGATGCGCAAAGAAGCCTATGCGCGCGAAAAACAGCTGGCACAGGAAAAGGCCAACTGTGAATTGGCGAGCGTCAACTCGACGCTGAGAGAGTCAATCTGCCGCGCGGAAATGCTCAGGGAACAGATGCAGCGCGAGCAGGAAGAGAAAAAGCGCCTATATCGAAGCATCAGCCGAGGCATTCGCACGCCGCTCAACGTGGTGGTCGGTTTGGCCAGGCTGCTTACGCGGACGGATGATATCGAGACGATGAAACGATATGCCGGACAGATGAACGGACAAATCGAACGGGTGATGGCCGTGCTGAGCGACGAGAAAAAGCCCGTGGATTTGGGCGCTTATGCCAGCACGCAGCCCAGAAGCACGGAACGGCGGCTGACGGGTCTGCGCGTGCTGCTGGCCGAAGACGGCGAGATGAATGCGGAAATCATGATTCGGCTGTTGACCGACGCGGGCGCCGAATGTGACCGCGCGGCGGACGGCATGCAGGCGCTCAGACGTTTTGAAGCCGTGGAAGCGGGCACATACGACGTGGTTTTGATGGATATGCAGATGCCCGTGATGGACGGATGCGAGGCCGCACGCGCTATTCGCCGATGCGGCAGGGCCGGCGCGGCCGACATCCCGATTATCGCGATGACGGCCAATGCGTTTGAAGATGTGCGCGAGCGGATTTTTGACGCGGGGATGGACGGCTATCTCGGCAAGCCGGTCGAGCCGGACAAGCTGGCCTGCGCAGTGATAGCCGCAGTCAAAACAAGAAAGGGCGATTGACTGCCCGAAAAATCAAGTCTTGACAGAAAAAGCGGATAGGCGTATAATGCGGCTGTTCGGTAGGGGCGGGGGCAGATTGTCCGTCCGCCCTCTTAATCCGTCATTATATCCTAATATCCCGCTGGGAATTGCGGGGTTTCAGCCGATTTGATTTAAAGGGGTGTCAATGCAATGGAAAAAGAGCTTCTGGCCGTCAAGGGCTTGAGCGTGAGCGTTGAAGATAAGCCGATTCTGGATCACGTCAATCTGGAAATCGGCGCGGGCGAAACCCATGTGCTCATGGGGCCGAATGGAACGGGTAAATCCACGCTGGGCTACACGCTGATGGGCAGCCCGCGTTATCATGTGACGGAAGGCCAGATCATGTTCAAGGGGAAAGACATCACGCATATGGCCGCCAACGAGCGCGCCAAGCTGGGCATGTTTCTGTCCTTCCAGGCGCCGCTCGAAGTGCCGGGCGTGACGCTGGGCGCGTTTATCCGCAACGCGGTCGAGCTGCAAACCGGCAGCCGCCTGCGCCTGTGGAGCTTCAAAAAGGAACTTGAGCGCGCGATGGAGCTGCTGGATATGGATCCGTCCTACGCCGAGCGCGATCTGAACGTCGGCTTTTCCGGCGGCGAGAAGAAGAAGGCGGAAATCCTTCAGCTGCTGATGCTCAAGCCTGCGCTGGCCATCCTCGATGAGACGGACAGCGGTCTGGATGTGGACGCAGTGCGCACCGTGTCCGCCGGTATCCGCAAGTATCAGGAAGACTGCAAGGGCAGCCTGCTGATCATCACTCACAGCACCAAGATTCTCGAATCGCTGCATGTGGATGCGACCCACGTGATGGTGGAAGGCAGCATCATCAAGAACGGCGGCGCTTCGCTGGTCGATGAAATCAACGAGAGCGGCTTTGCTGAGTACGAGCAGCGCTGAGAAAAGGGGAACACCCATGAACGAAGAAAAAACCTATGTCGAGGATGTTGACCGCAGCATCTACGATTTCAAAGACGACGAGAAAGACGCGTTCAAGCTCAGCGCGGGCCTGACCCCGGCTATCGTCGAGCAGATTTCCAGAGAAAAGCACGATCCCGCGTGGATGCAGCTTTTCCGCCTGCAATCGCTGCAAATCTATCAGAACATGCGCGTGCCGGACTGGGGTCCTTCCATCGAAGGGCTGAATATGGATAACATCGTCACCTATGTCCGCCCGAATACGGGTATGAAGGCCAAGTGGAGCGACGTGCCGGAGGATATCAAAAACACGTTTGAGCGGCTGGGCATTCCGCAGGCGGAGCGCAAATCGCTGGCAGGCGTGGGCGCGCAGTATGACTCCGAACTGGTCTATCACAATGTGCGCGAGGAAGTCGCCGCACATGGCGTTGTTTACACCGACATGGAAAGCGCGCTGACCGGCCCATATGCCGACATGGTGAAAAAACACTTCATGAAGCTGGTCAAGCCTACGGATCACAAGTTTGCCGCGCTGCACGGCGCGGTTTGGTCGGGTGGCTCGTTTGTGTATGTGCCCAAGGGCGTGAAGGTGGAAATCCCGCTGCAAAGCTATTTCCGCCTGAATGCGCCGGGCGCGGGCCAGTTTGAGCACACGCTGATCATCGTGGACGAGGGCGCGGATCTGCACTTCATCGAAGGCTGCTCCGCCCCGAAATACAACGTGGCGAACCTGCACGCGGGCTGCGTGGAACTGTTTGTCGGCAAAAACGCGCGTCTGCGCTATTCGACCATCGAAAACTGGTCGAAGAACATGTATAACCTCAATACCAAGCGCGCCGTCGTCGATGAGGGCGGCGTGATCGAGTGGGTTTCCGGCTCATTTGGTTCGCATGTTTCGTATCTGTATCCGATGAGCATTTTGAATGGACGCGGCTCCCGCATGGAGTTTACGGGCATCACCTTTGCAGGCAAGGGGCAGAACCTCGATACCGGCGCGAAGGTCGTTCACAACGCGCCGGATACCAGTTCCTATATCAACACGCGCTCCATTTCCAAGGACGGCGGCATCAGCACGTTCCGCTCCAGCGTAGTGGTGGGCAAAAACGCGAAGAACGCCAAATCCTCCGTCTCCTGTCAGTCCCTGATGCTCGATTCCATCTCCCGATCGGACACCATTCCGGCGATGGATATCCGAACGAAGGACGCGAACGTCGGCCACGAGGCGCAGATTGGTTCCATCAGCGACGAAGCCGTGTTCTATTTGATGAGCCGCGGCATGAGCGAAGAGGACGCGCGCGCGTATATCGTCAGCGGCTTTGCGGACAATGTATCCAAGGAACTGCCGCTTGAATACGCTGTCGAAATGAACAACCTGATTCGCCTTGAGATGAAGGGCAGCATCGGCTGAGGAGGGGACAGAAGATGAGCGAGAATCAATTCATGGCCATCAACCGCCTGCCGAGCAAGACGTGGTATTGGCTGAAACTCAACGAAACGCATATCCGCTGGCAGGACGAAACCAGACCTTGCGTGACGCTGGCCGAAAACGTGCGGGCCGGACAGGCGGATGAAGCGAAATTCGCCGCGATTCGCACCGGCGCGGGCGAGCAGCTGGAAAGCGCGATGGCAGGTCTGCCCGTGACCACGATTGCAGGAGCGCAGAGCGAGACGATTCGTCTGCGTGTGGCCGCAGGCGAGGGCGCGCGCCAGTCCGGCGGCGTTGTACACGTGCAGGCCGATGAGGGGCAGAGCGTGACGGTCGTCGAACAGATTGTGCCGACGGGCGACGGCGCGACGGCGCTGCAAACCAAGCTTTACGCGAAAAAGAACGCGAAAATCTGCCTGGTGCAGCTGCTCTTCGAGGGCGAAGGGCATACGCTGATCAACGATGTGGGCGGCCTGTGCGAAGAAAACGCTTCGATCAAGCTGGTGCAGCTGATTGTCGGCGAGCACATCGCGGTGGACGGCGCGCGCGTCGATCTGGTCGGCGACGGCTCGAAGTTTGAAAGCGCGATGGGCTATTTGGCGGCGAAAGACCAGAAGGTGGATATCAACCTGATTGTCAATCATATCGGCAGGAAGACGAACTGCGTCATTGAGGCCGACGGCAGCCTGAACGACCGCGCGGAGAAGATTTTCCGCGGCACGATCGATTTCAAGAACGGCTCTTCCGGATCGAAGGGACAGGAAAGCGAACAGGTGCTGCTGTTGGGCGACGACGTGGTGAACAAGACCATCCCGTTGATTCTCTGCGCGGAGGAAAACGTCGAGGGCAACCACGGCGCGACCATCGGCGCGCTGGACGACGACACGCTGTTTTATTTTGCCTCCCGCGGCATGGATGAAAAGACGGCCGAGCGCGTCATGACGCGCGCCAAGCTGGAGCGGATCTGCCGCCGCATTCCGGATGCGCAGTCCCGCGAGGAGACCGAGAACCTGCTGAAGACGGTGATGAACGATGGACAAGACGATTAACCCGTGGCGCAAAGATTTTCCGCTGCTGCAAAACGATCCGGTCATGTATCTGGATAATGCGGCGACGGCCCAGCGCCCGGCCTGCGTGATTGAGGCGGTCAAGGTGTTTTACGAGCAGGCGAATGCGAACCCGCTTCGCGGCTTTTATCCGCTGAGCCTCAAGGCGACGCAGATGTATGAGGATGCGCGCAAGACGGTACAGCGCTTCATCCATGCGCCGAGTGAGCGCTGTGTGATTTTCACACGAAACACGACCGAGGGCCTGAACCTTGTGGCTTACAGCTATGCGTTGCATCACGTGAAGGCAGGCGACGAAATCGTCGTTTCCATCATGGAGCACCACAGCAACATGCTTCCGTGGCAGATGGTCGCCAGCCAGACGGGCGCGACGCTCCGATACATGGATTGTGAACCGGACGGTACGCTGACCGACGAAACGATTGAGCAGACCATCGGCAAAAAGACGAAGCTGGTCGCCATCGGCCATGTTTCCAACGTGCTTGGCTGCGTCAATCCGGTGAAAAAGATCATCGACCGGGCGCACGCCGTCGGCGCTGCCGCCGTGCTGGATGCGGCGCAGAGCGCGCCCCACATGCCGCTGGATGTGCAGGCGCTGGACGCGGATTTTGTTGCGTTCTCCGGCCATAAGCTGATGGGGCCGATGGGCATCGGCGTGCTCTATGGCAGGGAAGAACTGCTGGATAAGATGCCGCCTTTTCTGACCGGCGGCGAGATGATTGAATCCGTCACGCGCGAAGGCGCGGTGTTTGCCGAACTGCCGCACAAGTTTGAGGCAGGCACGGTGAACGCGGCAGGCGCAGTCGGCCTGGCGGCGGCCATCGAGTATATTCAGAAAATCGGTTTTGACGCGATGCAGAAGCAGGAGAACCTGCTCGTCCGCCGCGTGATGGATGGATTGAAGGGCGTGGAGCATGTCCGCGTGCTGGGCAGCGACGACCCCGAAAACCACACGGGCATTGTCTCCTTTGTCATTGACGGTGTGCATCCGCACGACGTGAGCGAGATTCTGGCGGCGGACGGCATAGCGGTGCGCGCGGGTCATCACTGCGCACAGCCGCTTATCATGCATCTCGGTCTGCCCGCGACGACGCGCGCGAGCTTTATGTTTTACAATACGCCGGAGGAAGCGGATGCGCTGGTTGCGTCGATTGCCGACGTGAGGAGGAAAATGGGCTATGGAGCGTAGAAGTTTTTACAACGAAATTCTGACGGAGCATAATCTGCGCCCGGAATTCAAGCATGACCTGCCCGACGCGAACATCACGATGGAGGGTGTGAACCCCAGCTGCGGCGACCACATCTGGCTCAAGCTCAAGGTGAAGGACGGCGTGATTGAGGATGGCGCGTTTGTCGGCGACGGCTGCGCGATTTCACAGGCTTCTGCGGATATCATGCTCGGCATGATTATCGGCCGCAAGGAAGATGAAGCTCGCAGGCTTGGCGACCTGTTCCTGCGGATGATCAAAGGCGAAGCGACGGACGAGGAAATCGACGATCTGGAGGAAGCCTCCGCGCTGCGCGACGTGGCGCATATGCCCGCTCGCGTGAAATGCGCCGTGCTTGGCTGGCACACGCTCGATGAAGCGCTCAAAAAGGAAGAACAGGGTGCATAATTCAAAAAAGACTTGACAAGTGAACGGTCGTTTACTATAATGCAGATGTAAACGGTCGTTTATTTTTGTGGAGAGAAATACATGAAGGACACCAGAGAAAACATTTTGCTTGTTTCGCTTCGCCTGTTTGCCCAAGAGGGTTATGAAGCGGTTTCCGTCAGCCAAATTGCGGGCGAGCTGGGGTTGACAAAGGGAGCACTTTATCGTCATTATGCCAATAAACAGGCGATTTTTGAAAGTATTCTTCAAAAAATGGAACAGCTGGACGCCGAGCGCGCGCAGGCGTTTGAATTGCCGGAAGGCACGGTGCAGGGCATGCCGCAAAGCTATGAGATCGCAACGCCTGAAGCGTTGTGCGCTTTTTCCAAGGCGCAGTTTCGCTATTGGGCACAGGACGAGTTTGCCGCGCCGTTTCGCCGGATGCTGACCATCGAGCAATATCGAAACGAACAGATGGCCGCGCTGTATCAGCAGTATTTGGCGGGTGGGCCGCTTGGCTATGTGCGGGATTTGTTGGCGGCAATGGGCTTTGCAGACGCGGAAAACGAGGCCGTGGCCTGCTATGCGCCGCTGCTGGCGCTGCTCGGCGTTTATGACGGCGCGGCAGATCGACAGGCGGTTTTACAAGCCGTCGATGCGTTTTACGACGATTGGCTGGATCGAGTGAGAAAAGAGGGACGAACATCTGAATTTCATCAAGATCGTGCTGCGAAAAAAAGCGGATTGACGCACGAAATGCGGGCGCTCAAGAAAAAAGACGATTGAAAAAGACCGACATTGCAGGCTGAATCGGCCTGCATGCCGGTCTTTTGAACGTTTTACGAGCGCAAAACAGTCACTCAAATTCGGCGCGAACGGTTAAGACGTTCGGCAGATTGTAGATTTCTTTTTTCAGGAAAATCGGATAAAAATAGGCGTCCTTCAATCTGTCAAATGCCAGCCATTCAAAGGTGTGCGTGTGCGTGCCTTCCGTCAGCGTAAAGACAGGGCCTCTTTGGGTCAAATCCGTGTCAGAGATATCCATCAGAAAGTAAAGGCACAGTTCGTGATAGCGAAGGCCGTCCACATCCTCGGTAAAAAACGCCTGATTGAGCCACAACGGGCGGTCGATTTTCGGCGTTACGCTAAGCTCTTCCCAAACTTCCCGTATCACTGCCTGCTCGGCGGTTTCGCCCATTTTTACCCTTCCGCCGGGCAGGTAAAAATACGGAGAACGTTCGTCACGCATCGCCAGAATCTGATTCTCTGAGAGGATGACGGCGCACACTCTGTAATTGAATTTTTGATTTTCGACCCTGAAAGAAATGTCCATGTATTTGCACCTTGGCGGCTTTTAACAGAGCGGATCATTCCGTGCGGAACGCGTAAATCGTCGTCGTGTCGTACTGTTCGCCGGGACGCAGAACCGTCGTGCCGATGAACTGCGGGTGATTCGGCGAATCGGGGAAATGCTGGGTTTCCAGGCAGACGGCGCAGTATTTTCCGTAATGCGTGCCGCCCTTGCCGCCCGGAATATCTGTGCCACAGGCCGTGTAAACCTGCACGCCGGGCTGATCGGTCAGCGTCTCCATCACTCGGCCGCTCTTGGGATCATACAGCCGCGCGGCAAGGCCCATCGCTTCGCCTTTGCGCAGTACGAAGTTATGGTCATAACCGCCGGCAAACGTCATCTGCGGACAACTGTGCGTCGCGTTAAGGCCGTCGCCCAGACGCAGCCCATGCCGCATATCAAACGGCGTTCCGGCGACCGGCGTATAGCCTCCGGTAGGGATGAGCGTATTGTCGGCGACCGATGTGACGGCGTCCGCCTCAACCGTCAACACATGATCATGGATGGAGCCGCTGGTGCATCCGGCAAGGTTGAAATAACTGTGATTGGTCATGTTGCAGAGGGTCGGCTTGTCAGTCGTCGCCTCGTAACGAATGGAGAGATTGCAGGCGTCATCCCAGCCGTAAGTTACGGTCACATCCAGCGTGCCGGGAAACTTGTCCTCGCCGTCGGGGCTGACGTAGTGCAGACGGAGCAGGTCGCCGACGGCGGTTTCAACCGGATCGGCATCCCAAAGCTGCTTGCCGAGCACGCCGTGCAGGTGGTTTCCATGGTTGTTGGCGTCAAGCTGATAGGTTACGCCGTCAATCGTAAAGCGCGCCTGTGCGATTCGGTTGCCATAACGGCCAACCGTGTCGCCCATGCTGCCGTGTTCGGCCAGATAGCTTGCCAGATTGTCAAAACCGAGCACCACGTCGTCCAGAACGCCGTTTCGATCCGGCACGCGGACATTGGTCAGGATGCCGCCAAAGTTGATCACGCTCACGGATGCGCCGCGCGCGTTAGTCAGCGTGTACTGTGTTACTTCGCGACCGTCCGGCATGACGCCGAAAGGCTTTTTTGAAATCGCCATCGCTTTCGTCTCCTTTTATGCTGATTATGCTGACGGAAAATATAGATGTTGTCTTTGCTGAAATCAGTATATCAGCAATTCAAAAAAGCGTCAACCTGTATCTTGCTTATGAAACAAGCCGCGCCGCATGAAAAACGCGGAGGGCAATGGAACGCGGGCTGAGGCTCGACGAGAAGAAGTCCTTCATTTCTGGCGGGTTTGTGGTATATCTGCCGCCGCTCATGTTACGGGCAAATACAATAAACTGGAAGTTTTGCATACGTTATTCTTCTAATATTTTTGTAGGGTTCGCATCCGTTACAAATATCATACTATCATAAAGCACCGCAGGAGGTTGAAACATTCGATAACTTGGAGGAAGAAGTCGCATAATGATTGAGTAGCTTTCTCCAAGTGTTCCCATATAGGTGTATTCAGAAGCCTGCCTACCTAGTTCAGAATTTTCCGGGACTTTAGTAAAATCCAACCAACAAATATCAAATCCCGCCAGTTTTGCCGCCTTTGCTAAAGGGTCATGGGAATAAAACACCTGAATTGTACGCTTTTCAGGCGAACGGGTCGGCATATTGCAATGGGTTTTATAAAAATCGGTACCAATGACATAGTAACCATTTGCTGCGTCCTTGGAAAGAAGTTTACCCATCGAGTCAGAACTGCCCCATTTTGCGACATGGCTGTTGTGACCTGTCACAAAGATTTTTTCATGCCCATTTCGCTGCTCCTGCTGTAAAATCCACTGTACATTTTCTGCCATAAATTGATCTCTTAATGTAGCACCATCAGCATTTGTCAGAGTTTGAAGCTCGGAATGCTGCATTAAAATATCTACAAAGTGAATTGCATTTTCCGAACCGTTCTTGCTTTCCAATTCTTTCTTCACTTGCGTAAGGGTTTCAATTCGAGTAGATAAATCGCATTCACTGCTCCAGTTTTCACCTTCCACAAGTTTCTGCAAGTTTGTTGTGTCCACTTCCAGTTCTTTACAGGATTCTTTCAAAAACCTCATGCTGTAAGAAATCCTCTGCATATCAAAACCGTAAAAGCGAAGGTCTTCGCCTTCCAATGCACTTTCATTGTACTGGCGCATATAGGAGATAAGTTCTGCCATCTCTTCCGTTCTATAAATGGAAAATCCAATCGCTGCGGCTGCTTCCTGTGCTGTCCCCTCACCGCCGTGTATATATCGGTTTACCTGCTCGCAGCCGCCGTAGTCACCTTCAAGGGCAAACGCCCTAACACCATTATTTTTTACCATCTGCTTGAACACTTCCAGCTTCAACTGCTGAAATTCTGCATTTCCGTGAGTAGCTTCTCCCAATGCAATTATTTTTGCACTTTCAGGCACAGTTATATTTTCCACGGGTTCAGCATAAGCTAAAAACTCTTCTGGATTCACATTTTTTCCTGTGCCAAAACCTCCAAAACGCATAAATACAAGTGCCGCTAAAGCCATAACACCTAATAATCCAAAAACGATATATCTTATCTTAAATCTTCTTGTCTTCTTATTCTTCATATCTGATAGCCCTTTATAATGAATCAGTTGTCTTACATCCGTTTTCCACGCTTATTGTACTTCACGTAATAGTTCTTCTGCCGTAGTGTTGAACAATTTTGCAAGTGTAAGCAGATTGGAAGTGCTTGGGTCAGATGCTCCGGTCTCCCATTTAGAGACAGCCTGCCTGCTTACGCCGATAGATTCTGCAACAAACTCCTGCGTCATCTTACACTCTTCACGATGCTGCTTCAAAACCTCACCGAGAGATTTCTTGATGCTGGACTTTTCTTTTCTGACATTGCCTGATTTGACATATCTACTCAATGCTCTTATGAGGAAAATTCCCACAGTGATAAATGCCGCTATCACCGCCACCCCGATTAGCAGTACAATACCAAAAACAATAACTCCTAAAAAATCATATTTCACTTAATTACCTCCTTTCGTGACTTCATGATAGCGAAATTTCATGGTTGCTACCACCAACTATCACGATATTTCTTTGGTTGCGAACGGTTGCGGAACTAAAATAACACTTTTTTATGTAAAAGGCATATATGTAAATTAATAAAACAACAAATCCGGATTTTTAAACGGTTTTACCATACCATATCTGACTGGCTATTACAATAACTGCCCAGCCTCCGCCTACCGTATGCCACCTGTTGTCTAACAAAACATAACCGCGCGAAGCCGATGTCTGAGTCGGCATCTGCCCTGTTTTCAATAGCAGATGCCGGCGAGTTCGGTTCGCGCGGTTTTATATTGTCTGTGAAACGGAGAGCCATCAGGGGCTCTCTTCCCATAGCCGCAGAGACGGCGCGCTAGTTCTGCTTCCTCCTGCGCTCCATACGTGTCTCTGCAACGTAAAGTACAAGATATGCCACCGCCGCATACAAAAGCGTAAGTACCATCACAGCAATATTCGGTCCGATGGCAGCTGGATCTGAAAGAGAATGAAGTAATGCCGGAACCATGATGACCATAGCCACCAGACCGGCGGGCAGCACTGTTTTCCTTAAGAAATGAACCACCTCATATTTTGTCCGGCAGCCACTGAAAAGCACGCACGCCGCACAGATACATACTATAAGGATGATGGACGGGCAATCCACATACCACCCGATCTTCGCCTGCGACAAACCAAATGTCAGAAAGACTGCCACTGCGAGCAATGCGATTCCCACCAGCCCCTGCCATCTGCCTGCATTTTTATTATTCTGATTCTCCTGCATTAAATGTTTCATATTTTCTTCCGCCTTTCCAAGATATTCTTCGGAAGGAAGCTTCTCACCCGACAGAAGTTCGTTTACATTGATGTCCAGCACCTCACAGAGCGGCGACAGATATGCTATGTCCGGCATCCCGTTCCCGGTCTCCCACTTGGATACCGTCTTGTCACTGATGCCAATCTGTTCTGCCAGTTCTTTCTGCGTCAGACCTTTTTCCTTTCTCAATACTGCGATAAATGTTCCGATCCTCGTCTGATCCATATACTTCCTCCATTTTCCGAACAGGTCGCTGTCCACCGTTCCGAGGGACCTGTCATGCTTTTGTAAAGCTGCAGCTTTATAGCTACACCTTAGTTCACCGACCCGTAAAGTGCAATCCCTTCACCGTAGAATACGCTCTATAAAGCAAAGAAAGCCGCGTAGATTATCTCCCTGCGCGGCTTTTTCTCCTACTCCATATATTCCTGCACCAGCGTCTTATACTGCTGCACCTTATTGGCAATCCCGCCCTGATTGTAGCGGTCGACTTCCGCCGTCACCGTAATCTGCATCTTGCGGTCTTTTCCAAGCATCTTATTGCCGGAAAGATCCTGTGTGATCTCCGGCATAATCAGCGTAATCTGATATTCAATGCTTCGCAGAATCTGATTCTCATCGATCACATAGGTTGCCGTCATATCCTCGTAATGCGCCTGCTTGTGCTGCTCGACGGAGAGTGCCGCCGTCTTCACCGCATTCTCGTCCGCCCCGCTTTTTTCATAAAAAGCATAGGACTTCTCCACCTGTGCCACCTGATTCTCCCATGCCTCCTCTAAATATTCCTGCGTAAAAGAGCAGGTAATCTCCACAGCCCCGTCCTCTGTGACACGCTCCAGGTCTTCCACATCTGTCCCGTCATAACCCAGATCTGTCACCATTTCGTAATCAGGAATGACGGTATTCTCCCGTTGCTGCGGCAGTATCTGCTCCCACTCACCACTCCAGTCAATGTAATGATACAGATTCCTCCCGTCACAGAACTGCTTTAAGTAAAGTCTTGTTCCATCCTCATCCGTCGTGTAATGTTCGCTTATCCAGTCACCTGTCAGCATATCCGCCCATGCATGCATCGTCTCTCCTCCGGCGCTTCCGTTCTGCTTCCAGCGATATTCATAGGAAAGCTGCAGATTGTCCACTTTTCCCAAATTCCACATGGCAACCTGAATCTCTCCGAGTTCTCCTCTTCCCGTACTGTTCTCGCGCAGTGCGCCAAATATCAGCACACCGGCAAATACAACGACTGTCAGTATCCGCAGCTTTCTTTTTTCCATAGCACTATCCTCTATGCCAGCAATCCCAATGTTTCAAATGCCCGATAAATTCCATCGTCGTCGATGGACGATGTAACCATGTCCGCCCGTTCCTTGACTTCCTCTCTCGCATTGCCCATCGCAATACCGATTCCTGCGTATTCCATCATCTGAAGATCATTCGGACCGTCTCCCACGGCAATGGAATCCTCTCTCGCAATGCCGACAGCCTTCAGATAGCGCTCCATGCCCGTTGCCTTATTGATTCCGTTGATGCCGATCTCGCCCGCATATTCTCCCATACCTTCCAGGCTGATCGCCACCGTGTCAAAGTAAGGCTCCAGATCTGCATGTACCTTCGCCACCGGAAACGGCGCATTATAATATAGAAGCTTTTCATTTTTCGGATTCTTCCAAGGCTCTTCCGTCAGATGCATATTTCCGGTCAGACGCACAAGGCGCTCCTCGCTCATCCCCATCTTTCGGTAGATCTCTAAGATTCCTTCACTGCTGCGGCGGTTCAACACCACACCGTCGTCCGCCTGATAGCAAAACAGGAATCCGTTGCCCTCCAGATAATCGTAAACGCTCTTCCTGTGCTCCTCATCAATATATGCGTGATAAATTTCCTTCCCATCGGCGATCACAAACACACCTGCCGCGCCGACAATCCCGGAAAACCCAAGCTCCAGCAGCTCATCATAAATCTGGAAACGGCTTCTTCCGGTACAGACGACCATCTTGTGACCGTTCGCCTTCGCCCTGCGGACCGCCTCTTTGGCAGATTCCGGTATCTCTCCCCGGTCATTGACCATCGTGCCGTCCACATCCAGAAACACCACTTTTTTATGGTTATTTATCATTTCTGCGCTCATATTTTCCTGTCCTCTTCACGATTGCTTTTATGTACATGATATGTTGTTTTGGGGATGGAATCAAGCTATTTTAAACGTTATATGGAAAAAAGTATCTTTATTTTTTCGACACCCGCCTTACCTGTCCTTCCTATAGCCGCCGGATCGGCAGCTGTTCCTGCACTCGATCGTACATTTATCAAGGATCGTGGCATCATAAAAACTCTGCCACGCTTCCTGTATCATTTTATCTACTATAATTATTTTTTCTATATTTCAGCGGTGACACCGCATATGCCTTCTGGAAACTTCTGATAAAATAGCTTACATTCTGATAGCCGCTCTGCATGGCTACATCCGTAACCGGGATATCGGTGTCCTGTAACAGCTGCTTTGCATGCTCCAACCGCAGGTATGTTACATATTGTGACAGTGTAATATGAAAATGTTCCTTAAAATACCTCGATATATATTTTTCCGAGAGATGAAACTGTTCCCCAAATTCCCTCAGCGATATCTTTCCTGTAAAATTCTGCTGTATATAGGAAACCATCTCTTTTTCTACTGTATTTCTGCCACTTGTATCATTTTCTATTACAAATCCTTTCTTCCACATTTCAAGAATAAATTGTAAAAGAATTATTTTTGTCCTGACCTGTGTCGTTATTTTTGACTCACTTTCATCGTTTTTTGCCTCATATATCTTAATCAGCTGTTCACACAGTTCTTTTGCTGTATCCTTTACTCTTGGACATATCATCAAGTGACCGCTATTTAATGGTTCAAGCAATTTTTCATCTAACATGTCATCTGTACGAAAAGATATATACTTTAACGGAAATAGGAAGGTATAATAATCCACAGTACCGCTCTGTGATCCCATAAGATGCAGATTGCCCGGCGACACCACAAACGCTTCTCCTGTTTTTCCAATATAGCTCTCTCCGGATATACTTACCGCCAGAAAACCGCTTCTTACATATATAATTTCAAATTCATCATGCCAATGTACCGGTATCTGAAATGAGCGCCCCGCATTCTCTATATGATATGTGCTAAATGGATCGTCCTTTGTGCCATGTGGTTTGTTTTCCTTCAATTCAAAGTACATATTCTCTCCTACAGTTCTACAAGACTCTTACTTTTCCATTTTCCGCTTTTCCATCTAAACACCATTCCAACAGCTCTCGCACACTCATCCGCTGCCATGGCAATATATGCTCCTACAGCCTGAAGTCCCATATGTATTCCAAGAAAATACGTTCCGCCAACTGCAAACAGGTACATAAATATCGCACCCATAATAACCGGGAAAATTGCATCTCCACTGGTTTTTAACGCCTGTCCATATACAAGATTTGTCACCCTTCCAAACTCAAGAAATATATCTACTATCAACAGCTTTACCACAAGATTTATCATTTGTGTGTCATCCGTAAATATATGAATGATAAAATGTCCGGACATTGCAAATGCCGCAGAGAAGCACGTTGCTGTTATAAGACCATATATCACAGCTTTTCGTGTCCCCCTGTCACATTCTTCAAACTCCTTTGCCCCAATTCTCCAGCCAGTCATAATAGCATTGGCCTGTGCAAGTGCAGCTCCTATACAGTACGAGAAATTTGCTATCTGCATAGTATACGAACGTGCTGTAACATTCATTCCGTCCGCATCCATCTGATTCATAAATCGTACTATCAGTGTCATTGCCACATTATAAAGCGCTGTTTCTAATGCAGAAGGAAAACCTATCTTAACGATCTGCGCAAGTATCTTCCGGGACGGAATTCGCTCCGGGCTCTGCTTTGCTTTTATAAGTACCGCGCCCATGCCTGCTACAATCAGTAGATTTACAACCCTTGAAATAACTGTGGCAGCGGCAACTCCCATTACTCCCCAGTTAAACACAAACAAAAATACCGAATTAAGTATTATATTAATGAGATTTCCAACAACCGTTCCTATCAGTGAGTGCTTTGTATATCCAAACACTCTCAGATAACTGGAATAAATAGGAATCAGTGCATTTAAAAAACATGCGCCTCCAACAATTTTAAGATATGTTTCCGCCGGTTCAAACAAAGCCGGGGCAATACTTACTATTCTAAGTATTCCACCAGAAAAAACAGCAAGAATAACAGACATCAGGATGCCCATCACTGCATTAAACATCAGTCCAAGCTGTCTGGCCTGATATGCAACTCCAGGTCTTCCCGCTCCGATATTTTGTGACATAACCGCTACCATACCTGATGATATTACGCCGAACATGATGATAAAAACGCCTATATATGTATTTGCTGTTCCAACAGCTCCCACAGCCTGGTCACTTACAGATGATAACATAAGTGTATCAACCATGCCTGAAAGCATATAAAATAAAGTCTCTACACATATTGGCACAAATAGCTGTGTCAATGTTTTTCTTTCAGCTGCCATATTTTCTCCTCAGATGCTCCTTAGATGCTAATATAATCTATATTATCAATAATACGATATATTTGCATATATTTCTTGTATAATATCATGCAAAAATTGCACTATTTCTACTATGCAGTCTGTGAGAAATCTACGGAGCGTATGTCACGTCGTCAACATCGCAAATCAGGCGGCACACCTCTGCACAGCCATTCTCTACGCAGGCAGTGTGCCAGAGGCACTTTTTAATCGTGACATCATAAAAATCCCCTAAATAAACGGTCTACTTTTTCTTATAGCCGCAGTCACAATAAGTCTCTCTATAAGTTCTCTGTACTTTTTCTTTGCTAAAGCAGTAATTTTCCTGCTTTCCTCTTCATCATACTTCAAAACCTCTGTGAGATTTCTTTGAAAAGATTTGTGAAAAATCATCCACATGCCCCTCGGCATACCTGCATATTTCATATAAACTCAAGCTCCTGTTAAAATTTCCGCTTTCCACACTATTCCCCTAAAAGCCCTGCCCGCTCCGGATACCACGCCCGCCGTCGAACGTCAATCGTTTGTCCAGATTTTCATTCGGTCTGGAAGCGGAGCGGTAACACACTTTTAAAAGGAATCTGCTACCATCCCAGATCCAGCAGCCAGTTATTCAGTCCTCTTTCCCGTTCCTTTTCGTCGGTAATATTTTTCAAATTGGTATACTCCCCTTTGATATTGCCGTCTACAATAAAGAGAACTCTGCCGCATTTTGCGGCAACTTTCGCATCATGCGTCACCATGACAATCGTTGTCCCCTCGCCGTTTAACTTCACAAGTTCATCCATAACCTCATTGGAGGACGTGCGGTTCAATGCACCTGTCGGCTCATCCGCAAACAACAGTCTGGGGCGGTTCATCATACTTCTGCATATACATGCCCGCTGAAGCTGTCCGCCGGACACCTCGTTCATATCATTATCTGCAATTTCGATAATTCCGAGCTTACGCATCAGCTGCTCGCCTCTTGCCTGCTTCTCTTCCCTGCTCTCCTTTGATTTCCTGCTTTCCACTGCCGGGAGCACGATGTTATCCAGAATCGTCAGATTTTTCATCATATACATCTGTTGAAAAATGAATCCCATTTCATCCAGACGGAGCTTTGCCAGATCTTTTTCTCCAAGCTTCGTCAGATCCTGCCCCTCAAAGAGCACCTGTCCGCTCGTTGCCCGATCCATGCCCGAAATGGCATACAAAAGTGTAGATTTTCCGGATCCGGACGGTCCCATGATCGCCACCATCTCCCCCTCGTTTACCTCAAGATTTACATTTTTTAATACGTTATTCTGCCTTTTATCAATTACATATGTTTTGCAAAGATCCTTTGCACAAAGTAATGCTGCCATATGATGTTCCTCCATTTTATTTTTACTCTATATTTGCAGTGTCGCTGCTCTTAATTGTCCGGATCTGCAATGCCGTGATTCCCGATGCCAGAAGCGTCATAAGGAAAATGATTCCCGGATACAACAGGAAAATCTTCCACGGGTTGATGACATAAGAAACCTCTACCGCCCCCATCATGCCAAAAATCGGATTTCCGATCAGATACGTTGCGGGAATGGAACAGATTCCCGCCAGAAATACCGCCGCAAGCGTGACTATGCCAAACCGGATCACATGCCATCTTATCACTCTGCTATTTGAAAAGCCAATCGCCTTTAAAATTGCAATCTGGCTTCTCTCATCTGCAAGAAATGACTGTTCCATCAGAATACACACCAGCAGCACCACAATGAGTGTAATCCCAAGCAGAAGATACTGTACGGATTCGATCGTTGACGCCGCTCCCATACAGTCATCACAGTATTCTGCGGCATTCATTACCTTATCATTATCGAAAAGCTGTTTTATCTTATCCTTGCGGATCTCAACCTCTTTTGCAGACGGATGATCGGTAAAGTTAATCTGATAGGACATCAGACTTGCAATATAGGAAAAATCCGTCGGTGCATCCTCATGAAGCCGTATCACGGCTCCAAGCTGATTCATGCTCTGAAAGTATGCCACTACGATGCAATCCAGCGTTTCGGTTCCAAAATCAATCGTTACCGTATCTCCCAGTTTTGCCCCCGTCAGTTTTGAAATCGTCGGTGTGATCGCAATCTCGTTCCTGCTCTGTGGGACAATACCTTCCGTGTATTCATAATCTGACGCGCCGACATCAATTCCCTGCTCGCAGACGATAGAATAATCGTTTCCATCCACACGCACCTTATATTTGTACTGCGCCTCCACACACATCTTTGCCGGCATTCCATTCGCTTCCAGCAGATTTTCCGTATCCCTGAGATAGTTCTCGACCCGCTCTAACCCGTCCGGATTCATACTGCTCATCGCTTCCGCCAGATCGGTATAATACAGATCACTCCGGGATCCGAATGTCGTGATACATGTGTCACTCCGCATTGTTGAGATGAGATTGACAAACACCAGCACAAACAGGGTACAGATAAAAAACGTAATCACAATCGTTGCATACCGCCGCGGCGCACTAAGCACATCATTGACTGCCAGAAACATACTCGTGCTTCCATGACTTTTCCCCAGCCGGACAGACGATTTTTTCTTGTAACGCTCCCCTGTCTGACCGGAGCGGATTGCATCGATAGGGGAAGACTTCTTCACCAGGCCGGTACACCGGAATGCAAAAAGAAGAATCACAACAATGACCAGAACCGCTCCAAGCACAGAAAGTCCAAAATGATTGTCCGCTTCAAGCACGATGTTGTTGCTGACTGACCGCAGCAACAGATTAGAAAACGGAATACTGAGCAAAAGCCCCACAACGGCTCCTGCCACTGCCAGCATCAGATATTTTGCCAGATACAGACTGCGAATCTTGAAGCTGCTGATTCCGATTGCCTTCATCACTCCGATTTCACGGAATTCCTCCGAAATCGTAAATGTAATGGAGAATTTCAGCACCACAAAGGATACCAGAATCAGACAGATACTAAGGACTAACATCGTGAATGCCACGATCATATCCAGGACATAACACATTTTTATCATGGAACGCGTTCCGGAAAACGTAATCTCCGGAACCCCGGCTATCAGGGATGCAATATCAGACAGTGAGGTATCATCTGCCAGATCAATGTAACAGATCTGACCCTGATATCCATTGCGGATACTGTCATCGGAAAGCAGCTGCTCAATCTCCGCTTTGCTAAACAGAAAACGGCTGTTTCCCATCATGCTGGATCCGAGCAGCGCATCCTTTGCCATGCCGTCCAGCGTCACAGAAAACGATACGCTATGATGCGTGATGGTAATCTGATCGCCCGGCTTCAGGTGATTCTTTTCCATAAAATCTCCGGTTGCATAGGCATGTCCCGGTTCAATCTTCGTAATCTGCTCATTGTTTTTGTCAAAAAATTTGAGCCGGCTGTCTTCTATGGCCTGGTAGACCACCGAGTTCTTAGCCTCCAGTTCTTTTCCGTCCACATCCTTGAGATTGGATTTGTCGCCCCAGGCAACCGGCTCCGTGCGGTATTCTATGACCTTCTCCTCCGTACGCAGCATCTCATCCAGTGCCGCCCCGCTGTCCGTTCCCATAGAGATTACAACATAATCTCCGATGCCCGCCTTATCCAGATAAGAGTCGATTCCGTTCGTGACAGAAACGACATTGCTGATTCCACTCGCCACAAACATTGTCGCCAGCAGAATAAAGGAAAGCATAACGGCATTCATCGCCTTTTTTCTTTTTAAGTCTTTCTTCAAAATACGAAAAAACATCTAATCCTCCTTGTTTTCCGAAGGAAAATGCGAACCCTCTGGTGAGCAGAGGATTTTCCTCCTTGTTTTCCTCACCTTTATTTAATGTACTCATCTTACAGGAGAATTTATTAAACAATCCTTAAATGCCGTTATGCCTTCCGCACAACTACCGTCGCACAGAAATCATCGTCTTTGATCTCTGCATACACTTCGCCATCCATCTTATGCATCAGCTGTCTGCTGATATACAGTCCAAGTCCGGAACCATTTGCCGCTTCAACATTACTTCCGCGGTAAAATGAATCAAATATATTCACAAGTTCCTCCTGTTTTAATGTACAGCCGGAATTTGTGACTGTAATCAGCCGGCAGTCCTCTTCCTCCGAAAAAGAAACAATAATCCTTTTCCCGTCTCCGTATTTCAATGCATTCTCCAAAAGATTCTGCATCACTTCGATCAATCGGTCTGCATCACCTTTTAGCAGACAGTCCGTATAGGGTTCCATCTCAAATACCGTATGCAGACTGCCAAATTTATCCATATAAAGTTTCCTGATTGCTTCTATCACATCTGACAGATACACTTCTGTCAGATTTACGGTCAGAGAAAGGAAATCCTCCCTTGATGCAACGGTAATCTCATTCACATATTCCTCAATATCTGTTACATTCTTCTCAATTCCCCGATATGCTTCCATACGTTTATCTTCCTCTGTATACAAACCTTCCGCCAAAGCCCTTGTGTACAGGCGGATGGCGGACAGCGGAGTGTTGATATCATGCGTCAGCGATAAAACCAGGGTCTTTTTCTCTTTTTGCAGCTCCAGTTCTTTCTTCCTGTTGCTCTCTAACGTATCCCGCAGCATATCCATTCCCCAGAGGAACCTGCCGAAGAACCTGCTTTTCTCTGCCTTGATTGGCGTAGAAAGATTTCCTTTTGCCAGTTCCTCCGTCAGATTCTGCATATTCTGAAACGGTCTTATCACTTTCTCTCCAACGTAACATACGAAAAAAACAGACAACAAAAACATGATTCCCAGGACGATATCCATGAAAATCCATGTTCCGTAGTCTGTTTGTGTGTAAATAATTTTATAGATGGTATCTGTTTTTTCCTGCGCTCTCTCAATACGCGGTTCCCGGGTCACTGCTGCCATATAATAGAACACATTCGCCGCCATGATGAAAAAAAGTTCTATGCCAAGAACCCCCGCCGCCAATTTTTTATAATGCTTCATACCGGTATCCTGTCCCCCAGACCGTAATAATATGTTTTGGATTTTTCGGATCCTGCTCGATTTTCTCCCGCAGCCATTTGATATGGACAGTAAGCGTCTGCATCTCAGACTCACTGTCGCTGCCCCAGATACGATTGAACAGATATTCTTTCTTCAACGTGGTTCCCCTGTTTTCTATCAAAAGCTTTAACAGCTGAAACTCTTTTTCTGTGACATTGACCGGCATGCCATCGACCGTAAGTGTCTGTGTAACACTGTTTAACCGCAGATGGTCGCAGACGATTTCATCCAGTGCATATTTCCGCTTAAAAATCCCGTTGATCTTCGCAAGCAGAATATCAATATCGTAGGGTTTGCTGATATAGTCGTCCGCGCCGATCTGCAACCCCTTTAATGTGCTCTCCTTATCCGTTCTGGCACTGGCAATCAGAATATGCGCATTCGAGATCTCCCGGATCTTTGCACAGACAGAAAAACCGTCCACTCCCGGCAGACCGATGTCGAGCACCAGCAGATTAGCACCGTACCGTTCAAAAATATCAAGCGCCTTTTCTCCCGTGTCTGCAAGGCTGACCGTATAATTTTCTTTTCTGAGGAAATCACATAAAAGCGTACCTATTTCCCTGTTATCTTCTACAATAATAATATCCGGCATAAATCCTGTCTCACCTGCTCCCGTTATTTTATCACTGCTTTTCTGCGCGGATTTTTTCTCCGCCCGGGCAGCTACACCATCTGCACCAGCCATACATTGCTCCGCACCATGCGGTATCCGATCACCACCTTAATCAGCTCGGTCGCCTGCACCAGAAAGTACACGCCCACAATGCCAAGTCCTGTAAAATGTGCCAGTAAAAACGCGGCCGGCACGACAACGATCCACGTGAAAACCGAGTCAAATAAAAACGTGACCATCGTTTTTCCGCCCGAGCGCAGCGTAAAGTACGACGCATGGCTGAACGAACAGAACGGCATGATCATCGCCGATACAGCGATAAAGCTTGTCGCAAGCGCCTTGATCTCCTCCGTCGTATTGTAGATCTGCGGGAAAAATCCTCCGACCACCAGCATAAGACCTGCCACGATCACGCAGCAGAACACGCTGAACACGATCATTTTGTTGTCTGCGTCCTTTGCTTCTTCCAGCTCGCCGGCGCCCAGATACTGTCCGACCACAATACTGATGCAGGAACCAAGCTGCAGATAGATGATGTTGAACAGGTTTGTGATCGTCGTCGCAATATTCAGTCCTGCCACAACCTCCAGTCCACGCACAGAATAGCACTGTGTGACCGCCGTCATACCCGCCGCCCACAGAACCTCGTTGAGCATCAGCGGAAATCCCTTCACGATAATCGCCTTCAATTCCTCTCCCGGAATGCCAAATCCGGTATAGGCACCCTTTAAATACAGATTCTGTCCGGTATGGCTGTGCGCCCAGACAATAATGATGAACGCCTCAATGTAGCGTGCAATCACCGTCGCAAGCGCGGCGCCGGCAACACCAAGCTCCGGGAACGGTCCGATTCCGAAGATCAGAAGATAATCTAACAGCGCATTGCTTCCCACAGCGACAAAACTCGCAGCCATCGGCACCATTGTCTGTCCCGTCTCCTTGATATTCGTCGCATACGCCTGGTTGACCGCAAACGGAACCAGTCCCACTACCATGATCCCAAGATACTGGAGTCCATACCCAAGTGCCACATCCGTCGCCCCGTCTCCGGCGGTATCCGTCAGATAAAGCGAGATCAGATTGTCCCCGCACGTTAAAAACAACAGAATGGTAAGCCCCGTCACAAGCAGCGCCGCATATAACTTAAATCGGAAGGAATACATATGTCCCTTGTGATTTCCCTTGCCGTAATACTGCGCCCCGAAAATACTGGCTGCCGAAACCGCGCCGAAAACCGCCAGATTGTATACAAAAATGAGCTGGTTCACGATGGCAACCCCGGACATCTGCTCCGTGCCGAGCTGTCCCACCATGATGTTATCCAGAAAGCTGACGAGATTCGTGATCGCATTCTGTACAATCATGGGCAGCGCCAGATATAAATATCTTTTATAAAACGCCCGGTCTCCGATATATTTTTCCTTAAATTCTGCTAACTTCATACGTTCTTTTCCTTCTATAAGATCTCTTGTGTGTTTATCTGATCATCTTAACATCTTCCCGCAAAAAAAGCACTGTTTTTTTGAAAAACAGTGCCATTTCCCGCCTGCCGCCCATTGCTGCTGCTCTATCGCAGCCGCTCAGAACAGATCCAGCATATTGTCCAGATAAATCTTTTCCCTGACATGCAGCTGATACTCAGGTTTCGTCATATAGTAGAGAAGAAACTCCAGAATCAGCGCACTGCCAAGTCCCCGCCCCTCGATCTTGAACTGGGAAAATCCCATGGGCAGGTAGACATTTTTGATGGCGTCCGTACCGATAAATCCCGGATTAGCCATCGCTTTGGAAAACAGATAGCCGCCCTCTGCATCCGGAGCCGCGCAGTGATGCTCCCCGCCGCTTTCTCCGAGATTTTTGCGGCTGACGGCTTCGTAACAGCGCTTCCTGTCCCTGCAGCCAAACCAGCAGCATTCATTGCACAGAAATTCCACTTTGTCTCTCTGCCATCCGGTCAGCGTATCCCACTGCGCAAACGCCTTATTCAGCCGGAAATCCGGTACGACATAGCGGAAATCCTCCCGGTTGATCTCCCCGCAAAGATCCTCAAAATCCGTCAGAACCTTGGTGGTCGAGGAGACAAAATAGAACCCCGGATACTGCTGCTTCAAATACGCTAACAACAGATCCGAGTGAACGATCACACCGTTTCTTTGATCCCCACCTTCCTCAAACAGGGCACACAGGTCATTACATTTCCGGTCCGAGAGATGCTCCTCCCGCAACAGAGAGTTGCTGAACGTCAGCCGGGCGGAGATTCCGTACTCCCGCAGCAGCGCCAGAACCTCCGCAGGGTCATGATCTCCGAACCCGACGCGTCCGCCTCCCCAGAGGCAGTCCGCCGGTGCGCCATAGATCGATCCGATGTCGCACCAGTCATAAAAATATTCCCTGTGCTCATAAAACAGCGGCAGAAACACACGATACAGTTCATAAAACTCAAACAGCCCCGGAAGGTGATAGTATGCGGTATCTTTTTTTAATGAAGCCATATCTGCCTCGTCACCTCGTTGGTTCCTGGCCTAGGCAACCGTGATCAATTCGTACTCGCGGGTTCCAAAACCTAAGGCTGCGGCTGCCTCGATCGTGTGTACGCCATGTCTGGATTCGATTCGCTCGAGCAGATGATCTCTGCCCGGATCATCACTCGCATAGACCAGATCAAGACATGCCTGATCGATTGCAATCGGATCTGTCGAAATCAGGATACCCATATCCTTCATGCACGGATCCTCCGCCACTGCACAGCAGTCACAGTCGACCGACATATTTTTCATGACATTGACATAGACTGCATTCCCCTTAAAGTAATCAACAACGGAAGATGCCGCATCCGCCATAGACTCCAGGAAAGAGTCGTGATCTGCCGTCCAGATATCTTCCGGCTTTCCTGCACCATGAATATATGCCTTACCGGCGGAAGATGCAATGCCGATCGAAAGCTGTTTGAGCGCTCCGCCGTATCCCCCCATCGGATGTCCCTTGAAATGGGAGAGAACCAGAAGCGAATCATAATCCGCAAGGTCTTTTCCTACAAAGTTCTTCTGAATGACTTTGCCGTTCGGGATCGCAAGCTCCAGATCCGGTCCCTCCGCATCCAGAAGATCGACTTTAAAGTACCGGCTCCATCCATGTGCCTCCAGCGTCTTTTTGTGCTTGGCGGTTGTATTACGCTCTCCTTCATATGCGGTGTTGCATTCCACAACGGTACCGCCAACGTAATCAATGACCGGCTTCCAGAATTCCGGTTTTAAGAAATTCTGGTTCCCCGCCTCACCGGAGTGAAGCTTGATCGCCACTTTGCCGTCCAGCTTCTTCCCGAGAAGCTGATACATCTCTAATACCTTCTCCGGACTGATTTCTTTTGAAAAGTATACGTTTGCTTTTTCACTCATATACAGAATCCAACCTTTCTCCTGACTCGATTTCAACATCGCTGTTTGGAACGTATTTCTATCCGTTACTTCTATTTTAAAGAGTCATGGCGCAAATTTCAAGGTGGCAGACGGGATTCTGCTGCATTCTGGAGCTTTTTTATGTAATAGGAACGAAGTTTCCTAATTACATAAAAAAAGCCCCGCGTGCGGAACTCTTTGCACCGGGACTTCTCTTATACATGATACTTTGTCTGCTTTATGACATGCTGTTGACAGTCTTATACTTATAGAGCATCTCCGCATGATTCTGCTCCTCCACCTGAATGTCTGCGAGCAGTTTGCGGACGCCCGGGTCTGCAAACACAAACACGTCGGTATTATACTCGGAAGACACCAGCTTCTCGGTACCGATACAGTCAGTCGCAAGGAAGCAGTCGTTTTTCTTGTCCTCGGACTCCGCGAGAGAGTAGGTGGCGGTCGGGTTATAATTCTTTCCGTCGCTGTCGTTGCAGTTGCAGTTCGGTACGGTACCGTTTAACACCTGTCCCAGCGAATCAAAATGCTGCTGCTCCTTCTTATGAAGATCGGTGAACAAATTCACAAGAACCGGATCCTTTGCCTCCTTGCTGTATCTGGAATACTTCTCCACGCAGGTTTTCTCCTGGGTCTGAAGATCCTTGATCGCCGCTGTCTCTTTTTCACTTAATACCATCGTTGTTACCTCTTTTCTTATTTTTTTCTATGCTGGTATTATTGGGAAAAAGTTTCGCAATTATACACAATATTTATTTTCCGGTTGACAAATGCGCGCGGACGCGTCTATAATGGCGTTAATCGGAGCAGAACACAGGCTTTGACGGGAAGAAGTAAGAATAAGCGGAACGAACAGAAAGCAACCGGCTGATGAGAGGTGCACGGAAAGCTTATTACGAATACATCCCCGAGCTTCACACCCAATTTGCATGACCGTTCTTTTTGCGGCGATGCGATAGTAGGCTGTGACGTAGCGGCGCACGTTACAAGCGCCTGAGTGTTGTCGGACACTCGCAGAGGCAGACCGTGTGAATGGTCTGTGAACAAAGGTGGTAACACGAGTTTATACCCTCGTCCTTTTTGAAGGACGGGGGTTTTTTTGTGCGGCAGCAAAGGTCCGGCACCGTCCGGCTGTTGTACCGCCGCCAGAAAAAGACAACCACAAATACAACCACAAAGAAAGGAACTGACATCATGACATTATACGATGAATTAGTTGCCCGCGGCTTAATCGCGCAGGTAACAGACGAAGAAGAGATCAAAGAACTGATCAACAATGGAAAAGCAACCTTCTACATTGGGTTTGACCCGACTGCAGACAGTCTGCATGTCGGACATTTCATGGCGCTCTGCTTAATGAAGCGCCTCCAGCAGGCAGGCAACAAGCCGATCGCCTTAATCGGCGGCGGTACTGCCATGATCGGTGATCCGTCCGGCCGTACCGACATGCGCCAGATGATGACACCGGAGACCATCCAGCACAACTGCGACTGCTTCAAGAAGCAGATGAGCCGCTTTATTGATTTTTCCGACGGCAAAGCGCTCATGGTCAACAACGCAGACTGGCTGATGGACTTAAATTACATTGATGTTCTGCGCGAGGTCGGCGCTCATTTCTCCGTAAACCGCATGCTGACCGCTGAGTGCTACAAGCAGCGTATGGAAAAAGGCTTAAGCTTCCTTGAGTTCAACTACATGATCATGCAGAGCTACGATTTCTACACCTTATTCCAGAAATACGGCTGCAACATGGAGTTCGGCGGCGACGACCAGTGGAGCAACATGCTCGGCGGTACGGAGCTGATCCGCCGTAAGCTCGGAAAAGACGCTTACGCCATGACGATCAACCTGCTCCTTAATTCCGAAGGCAAGAAGATGGGCAAGACACAGTCCGGCGCCGTATGGCTTGATCCGGAGAAGACTTCCCCGTTTGATTTCTTCCAGTACTGGAGAAACGTGTCTGACTCCGATGTCTTAAAGTGCATCCGTATGCTGACCTTCCTCCCCCTCGAGGAGATCGACGCGATGGAGAGCTGGGAAGGCGCGCAATTAAACCAGGCAAAAGAGATCTTAGCTTTCGAGCTGACCAAGCTGGTACACGGCGAGGAGGAAGCCACCAAGGCACGCGAGGCATCCCATGCACTCTTTGCAGGCGGCGGAGATTCCGCACACATGCCGACCGTAGAGCTTTCGGCTGCTGACTTTGCAGACGGCGATCTCGACATCCTTGCACTTCTCGTGAAGACAGAGCTTGCTCCATCCCGTTCTGATGCAAGACGTGCCGTTGAGCAGGGCGGCGTAAGCGTTGCCGATGCAAAGATCACCGATATCAAGACCACCTACAGCGCTGATTCCTTCGGTGCTGACGGTCTTGTCGTAAAACGCGGCAAGAAGAAATTCGTCAAGGTTCTTGTAAAATAAACCGTGCATCAACGCAAAAAGAAATTGCCGCGATAAGCATAGACCGCTTTTGGGGTGATAAGTAATATTATTAGAAGACCACACCGTGGGATTTCAGATGGAAATGCAGATGAACATTCGGTTCAAAAAATGTGGCATTTCTAACCGCCCGAATGTCTGCATCCGCGATGATCTGTGTCTTTCCAAGTTTGGAGCACTCCGCGGGTCATGTCCGCATCCCGGAAGACAA
>OGDN01000306.1_pt1 | contig 102589 bp, 92 predicted proteins | sample 1570271 | NCBI WGS metagenome assembly OGDN01 (sample SAMEA4384481, study PRJEB24528) | human gut metagenome | reverse complement strand
GTAGCCGGTAAACTGGATTTACGCTTACTTGCTACTCGTTTCTTGTAATTATATTGCCTCTTTTTCAAAAAGTCAAACAAAATTTTTCTTGCATTGACACATCAAACAGTTTTCAGTATTTCCCCCAAAAGATATTTTGGTTAATAAATACCTAAATATCTTATAGCCATTTTAGCATTTTCATATCATATAAATACAAAAAGGCAGGCAGTCTGTTATATGGCCACCTGCTTGTTACCTACTCTAATATTGTTTTTTATATATCATTAGTCCGTCAAACTTGAAGTGGTTGTTCTAGCAAGTAGTATCTGCCCATACGAATATTCTTTTTATAGATGATTTTCTTTAAATTCATCCTCATGTTTTTTGAAGAAATTATAAAAGTATCGCACATTATCCAAATCACTCCATTTTGCAATATCATACTCTTCCGTATCAAGATTGTATATTTTGGCATTTAATGTTCCAAGCATAAATGGCGAATGCGTTGCAATAATAAACTGGCATCCTAACAACCTTGCCATTTTATTAATTTCCTCTGCTAGCATAACCTGATTCGCAGGTGAAAGCGATACTTCTGGTTCATCTAATAAATATAATGCATCCGGTTGTAAATATTCCTCAAAATATTGCATTGATGTCTCTCCGTTAGAATATTTTTCCTGTGCAAATTTTATATATTCTTCCTGCTTACACCCTTCTTTAGATGCTAAAAATTTTTTTGCTTCAAGTAAAGACATACCTCTCTTAACGTAATCATACTCCATGCCATCTGATAATATCTGCTTTTGTTGTATCTTCTTAATCTCATACAATATATCTTCACTTTTAATATACCGGCTGTTTCCCGGTATTTTTTTTATTGTATTTCCATAGTCATCTTCCCCAAAAGTATACAAGCATTCGCTGGAAAACGAATCACAGTAATCGACACTTCCAAATGAATTACTTGTTGCGTATTCTTTTCCTTTTAGTTGTAAGCAATTGGCTATAATATTTAAGAGTGTTGATTTACCTGAGCCATTATTCCCATAAAAAACAGTGATAGGTATAAAAACAAATGGTTCAATATACTTATCCCGGAATACATTGTAGGGATAAATGTTAGGATTGTTTACTTTTCTTTCACTTAACTTAAAACTACTTAAATATATCATAACTTTTCTTTATCCCTTTCCCGATAAAAGAGCTCCGGATAATACGGTAGAAACAGTTTCATACTTTCAAACTTGATATTCTTCTTTTTCATATAACCAATCAATCTATTTGTCAATTCTTCTCCATCCACTTCATATTCCGGCACAATATAGCCATTCAGAATGTCGCTCTTTTCGGTAAATTATCTGTTGAACTTTCTCTTAAGGCACTTCTACTAACTATTCTAAACTATTTCATAAGTAAATGAAAGACTACTTTATATCAAGAAATTTCTTGCTATATTAAATTAAAAAGAATCTGAGTTCTTCGCCCACTTCTCCAGTGTCCGGAAGTCAATCTTTCCTGCTCCTGTTGTCGGCAATTTCTCTACAAAGTGATATTCAAAAGGCCAGGAGTTTTCTTTCAGCTCCTGTCTACAAAGCTGTCTTAATTCTTTTTCTACATTGTCTCCGGTATCTTTGGATTTCAATGTCACATAGGCAATCACAAGATAACCTTTTTCACCATTGATTCTTCCTACTACCGCACATTTATCCACGGCAGAATGCCTGCTCAATACATTTTCAATCTCCATCGGATAAACTCTTGACGGTGTCTTATCTGCTCCAATCGACCACAGGATTCGCTTCAGTCTTCCGGTCAGTCGGAAATATCCATCTTTTGTCACATGTCCCAAATCTCCGGTTCGAAGCCATCTTGTTCCGTTCTCTTCGAAAATGATTTCTCTTGTAGCTTCCGGATTCTTATAGTATTCCATCATCATACTCGGACCGCTGACACAGATTTCACCTTCCTGATCATATCCAAGCTCCTCACCTGTATCAATGTCTAATATCTTAATATTGTTACAGAAAAATGGAAGCATGACAGGGAATTTATGATTGCTTGTACATACAGGTCCTGCCATTTCCGTCATTCCATAACCTTTCATCAGTCCATACGAATCCTGATGACTTTTCAAGAACTTTGACATCTCATCTTCCCATTCTTGATTCATCCCGTCACCACCGTAAGCAACCGTCTTGGCAAAAGAAAGATTCATTTTTTGTATCTTTCTATCTTTTGTCATTGCCTCCATATGTAACGGGCCTCCGCTTAGATGATTTGGTCTATATTTTGTAAAAAGTTTCGGCAATCGTTCTGGTGCCGAATCTGGGCAAAGAACATCCTCAAGACATGTACATAGTGCCATATGTACCCCCAAAAATAAACCATAGGCTAAGAAAGGCGGAATGATATCTAAAAAACGTTCTCCATTTTGAAAGTCCAGCACTTTATCTGCATATTTGTATTGAAATGCTATCGTATTCGCTGCGCGGTTTGACAACAGTACACCTTTTGCCTTGCCGGTTTTCCCTCCTGTATATGCAATCACTGCCGGTGCATCTGCTTTTATTTCCGGATATTCTACATTCTTCCCCTGTCCTGCCTTCAGAAATTCTGAAAATAAAACACAATTTTCCTGCTTTACTTTTGATTTCCACTTATAAAGCGTACCGATTACACATGGCATAGATTCTGCCAGCGAAACACCTATGATGTGTTTTATAGATGTTTCCTTTGATGCCTGTACAATCTTTTCCAATGCCAGATCAACCGTAATCACAACTTTACTCTCCGTTACGGCTAACTTATCATGAATCTCCGCTTCCGTTGCATTCATCACAAGCATATTAGCGATTGCTCCGATTTTATTGATTGCATAAAGCAGATACACAGACTCCGGCATTGCCAGAACACAAAGACTCACTGCATCACCAGCCCTGACACCATACGCTGTTAATGCTCTTGCACATGCATCAATCTTCTCCTGCATTTGCCGGTGCGTAACCTTTTTTCCAAAGTAATTCAAAGCAGCTGAATCTAACCGATCTACATTGCAGGAAGTCAGATAGTCATACATCGAACCTTCCGGCAATGGACGATGCAGAACCTCTTCTCCATAATATTTCAGCCACGGTTTATCGATAGACGGATACCCCGTCAGCTTATGCTCTGTCTGTGAAATCATATTTCTCTCATTCTCCTTTGTCAAACTACTTTTTCATAAAAATACCGTCTCAAATTCTCTGCTACATTTTTCTTGTCGAGATCCATTTCCTTCTGGATATATTCCCTGCTGTTCAAGTTGGTTTCCTTCAGGACATTTTTCTTTAGTCGTAAACCACTCAGTGTTCTTACGACTGCTTCATATTCCCGCTCTTCGTCCGTTTTCTTGGTCAGATATTCTGCTTCAAATACATCGTGTTTCCAATTCAGCTTACGAAATGTATCCATCACATAAAAATCCACAAAATATTGTCCAATATCTCCATATTCATTTCTTTTCATCGGAACAAGATGACGTTCCATCATATGGTAAACTGCTGTTGCCATCTGATCCCGTACATAGCTGCTCATGGATTTTATCCGGTATTTTTCACTCTCTTCTTTTCCCGGATAATAATCCTGTATGTTCAAATTAAGATTTCTTACATCTATCGGATTCCCGACATCCAGATATGCCACGTTATTCTCATAATCTTTTACCAGGGCAACCGGAACAATCTTTTTTCCGGTCTTTAATGCCAGATTCACTGGACCGTCATAGAGTGGTTTAATCAATCTGTTTAAATCATAATTGTGCGAACCCTCTGGGAATATCAGAATGCTTTGTTTCTGTAATACCCTCTCCATTTTTGTCGGAAGCGCACTTCTTTCCTCTGGATTAAGAATGTCAAATACAATCATGCCATTTAACCAGGACAAGTATGCCTCAGGATTATATCTTAAAGTTTCTACCGAACCTAATATCAGATATGCATTTCTGTCGATAACATTTAACATGGTTTCAATATCTTCCGGACAGACATGAGTTCCCACAAAAATATAACTTTCATCTTTGTCTAGGTTCGGATAACGCTCGACAACAATATTGTTGGCATTCTTTTTCGTTGACAGTGGGTAATGTGCTAATGCTATTCTGTCCGGTTTCAGATTTCCGTAATACTCTTCATCACTGGCATAATCCGGTGTATCTTCCCTTATAATCGTTGCATTTGTAAAAATATTGCATAGTTTACGAAAAGCTCCGTTTGTCTTTCGCCTCAGGAAAAGACCAGTGTCTGTGGTAAAATGGTCTACATCTTTTGTATTCAGTTGGTTGATAAATAAATTTTTATTATGTTTCATCTGTTTTCTTTCTGATATTTTTCTTCAAGTTTCTTATAATCAATCTTATTACTTTGTGTGTAAGGCATTTTTTCAATCAGCATAATCTTTTTAGGAACAGCATGCTCTGGCAAATGAGCCCTCGCAAATTTTAAAATTTTTTCTCTAACTCTCTCTTCATCCAAGCCAGCTTTCACCCGAACAAATGTAATTGCAACATGAATTTTTTCTTGATCTGGCACAACTATCGTTCCACACTCAAGGATATCTTCTATCTTTTCCAATTCATTTTCAATCTGCATCGGAAAAAGCTTATATACACTGTTATCGCTTTCTTTGGTTAAATAGATTTTCTTTATTCTTCCTTGAAAGCGCAAAAAACCATCTTGATTTACGCTTCCCAGATCACCCGTATGTATCCATTTCTTTCCATCTGCATGTACTTTTATAATATTATCCGTTTCTTTCGGATTCTTAAAATATCCCACCATAATATTAGGAGCACAAAAACAAATTTCCCCTTCTTCTCCATATTTTCGTTCTTGACCATTTTCAGGATCTATTATTTTCATATTTACTTTTGGCAAAGGAATACCCAAAGTTCCTTCTTTATAACCCCCCTGCATTCCTGTGCATACCGTGGCACAGCATTCTGTCATTCCATATCCTGTCACATAGTTTCCGTTATATCCTTTGTTATGTAAATATGAATTCACTTTCTTTTCCTGTTCTATAGATAACGATTCTCCACCACCCGCAAATGTTGAAAGGAATTTCATATCTTTGATATTACTTTCCAACATCTGATTTACAATTACCGGACCAGACACAAAATGCCGCGGTTTAATTCTTTCAAAAGCCTGAACCACTTTATTGGGTTCAATATCAATCCAAAGGGCTGATTCCATTCCCAGAGCTAATGGCAAGTGAATTCCAATACTAATTCCAAACCCCAAAAATGGCGGTATCATATCCATAAATATATCATTCATTCTGAAATCAAATGTTGTATACGAATACTGCTCTGCTCTCATTATCCTTTTTCTCCTCATCTATCTGTCAAGTATCTTTTTGTATACGCATCTGTTTTCATGAATATTCCAGTACTACAAAAAGCCATTCCCAGCTACATATTCAGTAGTTGAAAATGGCTTCAATCTCTGCATTTTCTATATTCTTTTTGAGGAAAAAGTACACAGTTCAGACTTACTTGGACATTGTAATTTATAACCATCACCTATGTAGCTCCTTCCTGATAATAGACACTTTAACACATTTATTCTATCAAAAGTTTGATTTCCTTACAATAGAGAATATTTAGTATTTTCTCAGGATTTAATTTTTCTCTCTGGTGTGCTATCTGACGCCAATATCAAACATCTCCCTGCAAATCATTTTTCCACATGTTGTTTTGAAAATACTATGATAGGCTTTTATAGCTGCTTCTTTCGATAAACCATCCTCCATAATATTAACCAGAAAATCGGCTTCTACTAATATTTGATAATCAATTTCATTAATGTTATCATAAGTATGATGATGTGCAATCAGATACTGAACCCGATTAGATACATCTTGATCAAAGCCTAATTCTCCGAGTAGCTTTTCTGCGATTGCCGGGCCTTCTTTTTCTTGTAATTTTCCATTGCAATTTCCATATTTTTCTTCACAGAAATGAATTCCAATATCATGTGTCAAAGCTGCTGCTTCAATGGTAAATAAACATTTCTTATCTACATTCTCCGTTTCTGCTATCAATTTTGCATAGCTATGCACTTTACAGAAATGTTGAATTCTCTTTGCATCTCCTTTATATAATTCAATCATTGCCAAATGTAATTTATTTATCATCTAAATTTTCCTCCTCTTGCACATTTTAACATCTCTCAAATTAATTCTATGTTTTCCATAATGTATATCACATTTTCGTTCTTGAATCCGCATCTTTAGAAACAGTCAATTCAAAATGATTTCGATTTGTTTTTATAAAGCCTTCTTTTTGTAACTTTGATATTTCTGTAGACATTGCTGCTCGATCAATACAAAGATAATCTGCCAGCTGCTGCCGGTCAAAAGGAATGTCAAAGGACAAAGATGAATGTCTGATGGATTCGGCTGACAAATATGACAATAGTTTATCCCTTGTCGTTCGCTTGCAAACATGTGTGATCTTATCGTTCAGGAGCAGTATCTTATTTGCCAGGACACTGACCAGGTTACGAATCAGCTTCTGATGATGACCACATGCCGTTGGACAAGTAGCCAGAAGCCTTTGGATATTTAAGAAAATAATCTCACAATCCATATCTGCCACCACACTAACATTCAAAACCGCTCCCGGACTTGCTGCATATGGCTCGCCAAAAAAATCTCCAACGTGACATTTTGACAAAATGTTTCGATGTCCCCAGAGATCTTCCTGCACAACAAGAACACAGCCTGACACCACAAGTCCCATCACCTCTGTAGAATCTGCTGCTCTAAAAATATATGAATCTTTTTCTTTCGAAATTACCGTCGCATTTACACAATGCAATATAGATAATATCTCGTCATCTGTAAGACCTTTAAAAAATGGGCTGTTTCTTAGCATCGGTAAATATTTTTTCAAAATCGCTCCTCCTGTTGGAAATCAAACATACAAGTTGTATTTATCATACTATAATTCTAGCAGAAACAAAAGTAAAACACGATTGACGGAGGGTAAAAATGATAAGAAAAATTATCAAGATTGATAAAGAAAAATGTAACGGCTGCGGTGCCTGTGCAGATGCCTGCCACGAAGGTGCTATTGATATCATTAACGGAAAAGCAGGATTGGTAAGAGAACATTTCTGTGACGGACTGGGCGATTGTCTCCCGGAATGTCCTACAGGTGCCATTTCTTTTGAAGAAAGAGAAGCCCCTGCATATGATGAAGAAGCTGTGAAGGAAGCACAGAAAAAATTATCTGCCAAAAATCAGGCAATATCCGCTCACTCTGGCTGTCCGGGATCTAAAATCATGCAGATTCAGCGAACGGAAACACCTGAGCCTGTAGAATCATCTTTAACTGCAGATTCCGTATCAAAGCTTCAGAACTGGCCGGTACAGATTAAACTGGCTCCTGTTAATGCGCCATATTTTAATGGCTCAAAGCTTTTAATCGCAGCTGATTGTACTGCTTACGCTTACGCAAGCTTTCATCAGGATTTTATTCGGAATAAGATAACTTTAATTGGTTGTCCCAAATTGGATCAGATGGATTATAGTGAGAAACTGACCGAAATTATCCAAAATAACAACATTCAAAGCGTGACAATTGTAAGAATGGAAGTTCCATGCTGTGGTGGTCTGGAGATGGCCGCAAAAAAAGCACTGCAAAACAGTGGAAAATTCATACCATGGCAGGTTGTAACAATAAGTATTGATGGGAAAATTATGGAGTAAAATGAATACCTTGCCGGACTCAATCGAAAATGAAGTCCGGCAAGGTATTATCTGTATACCATTTAAAATAAGTTGCTAAATGTTCTTTCCTTAATAACTTATTCCCTTGTCATAATTCCTGTAAACTGTTCCACTTCAAAACGTCTCATAAACATTTCGCATTTACATAGGAAAAAATAATACATATTCAGTCCGCAGCCACTTAACCCTTCATAATTTCCCTGTCCTTTCGAAATCAACACATCCGCGTTCTCGACTTCGTCCATGGCTTCCTTCGATATTGCTCCAATGACATTACCTGGCATACCGGTGCCATTTCCCATTACCTTTTGTGCAACTTCTTCCATATGAACATCTCTCGCATCCTCTAACGTTGCATCATTTAAAACCGGTTTTCCTCTAACGATTACCGTTATATATAACTTAGGATTTATCTCTCGAAGGGCGGAAATCAACAACTTATCTGTTACGATTTCTCCGCAATTATCTGTAAAATATACTAACCTTTTTGCATGAAGAATATCCTCACAAAAAGCCTCCAACATCAAAGAATCGATCTGTATCTTTACAGCTTCGTCTAATTTTTCTTTTAGCTCACGTTCATTCACATTTTCCAATGCACCAAAATCTATGTAATTTCCCACCATGGCATACTGTATTGCCATTTTCAAATGATTTTCAGCAGCATCCACTTTTTCTTCCATATATGGAAAGTAATCAAGCATTAATTGATTGTAATGTTTTTTTATTTCCGTATAATCCACGACGCTTCCAAATATCTCTTGGCGAAGTGCATTCATTTTTTCTGAAATCTGTGGTGTAGCCTCTCCATCACAATTCTTTACAATCTCCTGTACTGCATTCTGATATCTTTTGATTTGCTCCTTTGAAGCATCCACCGGGTAGTTAGCCATATTACGTTTGATCTGACATTTTTTACAGTATTCACTTATAACCATAATTCCCCTCCATAAATCATCACCCTAGGTGTTTCTTTGCTTTTTTACGAATCGAAAAATAGAGCATACACTTTAGCGTGTTGCTCTATTTTGATTATACTATGAAATTTCTATTATGAGAAACTTAAATTACATGATTTTTCTAAAGAGATCTTTCAAATCTTCTACATTTGCATCCTTTGGATTACCTGGGCAGCATGCATCTGCAAATGCTGACTCAGCAAGGAACTGTAAATCTTCTTCTTTGATAGCCTCTAACTTTGTAGGGATTCCTACATCCTGTGAAAGCTGTGCAACCGCATCAACAGCTGCTTTTCTATATTCGTCAACAGACATATCGTCAACGCCTTTTACGCCCATTGCACGAGCAATCTCTCTATATTTTTCTCCAGAATATTCTTTGTTATATTCCATAACGATTGGAAGCATCATTGCACATGCAACTCCGTGTGGTGTATCGTATACAGCACCCAATGTATGCGCCATGGAATGTGCAATTCCAAGTCCTACGTTAGAAAATCCCATTCCTGCAATATACTGTCCCAAAGCCATTCCTTCTCTTCCTTCTGGCTTATTCTCAACGGCATCTCTTAAGGATCTGCTGATGATTTCAATTGCTTTTAAATGGAACATATCTGTCATTTCCCATGCTGCTTTTGTTGTATATCCTTCAATCGCATGTGTCAGGGCATCCATTCCTGTAGAAGCAGTAAGTCCCTTTGGCATAGAAGACATCATCTCTGGATCTACAACTGCAATGATTGGCATATCATGTGGATCTACACAGACAAATTTTCTCTTTTTCTCTACATCCGTAATAACGTAATTGATGGTAACCTCTGCTGCTGTTCCTGCTGTTGTAGGTACTGCAATAATCGGTACACAAGGATTCTTTGTTGGTGCAACACCCTCTAAACTTCTTACATCAGAAAATTCCGGATTCGTAATGATAATTCCGATTGCTTTTGATGTGTCCATAGAAGAACCACCACCGATTGCTACGATATAATCAGCCCCTGCTTTCTTAAAAGCTTCCACACCATTTTTTACATTTTCAATCGTTGGATTTGCTTTAATGTCAGAGTAGATTTCATAATCCAATCCTGCATCTTCTAATACTTTTGTTACTTTTCCTGTAACTCCGAATTTGATCAGATCTGGGTCAGAGCATACAAATGCTTTTTTGAAAGCTCTTGTTTTTGCCTCTGTAGCAATTTCCGCAATTGCTCCTGCTCCGTGGTAAGATGTCTCATTCAATGTGATTCTGTTTGCCATGATACGTACTTCCTTTCTTAAAATCGATTTTTTAATTTGTTATTAGTTTAACAAGATACTTTTTAGAAAGGAAGTTACAAATGTATCAATCTGTCACTTTTGAACAAATATTTTTTAATTTTGTACGAATTTATAGTAAATTTAATTCCCGAAATACTTCCATCAACTCTGCTGGCATAGCCTCAACCAACGCACTTGCCATCTTCTCCGGTGTAGACTTACGAAATCCCAGTACCCACTGCGTTGTCATATACACCGAACCCTGACAGTACATTTCCAGCATAAATTTTAATTTTTCATCAATTGGCTGCCCTGTTTTTTCTTCTATCTGTCGTGTATAAAAGTCTAAAATCAACTCAAAATCATGTTGTTTTAAGCAATTCTGCTCATCCGTTTTAAAAGCTGCGCGAAAGAATAATTGTTCCTCTTCTATATAACGAAACTTATTTAATAAGCCTTCCTTTACCGTATCCCCTTCTCCCATGTGCTGGAAGGATTCCAATAATATTTTGTCAAAATACCAGTTGATCAGATCATATTTATCCTGAAAATTCCGGTAAAAGGTCTGTCTTGTCGTTCCACATGCTTCTACGATTTCTTTCACGGTTATCTTCTCTACCGGCATCTTTTTCATGCAGATTTTCATTGCATCTGCCAGACGATATTTCATTTTTTCCCGCTGCTTATCCATCTATCGTCCTCCCTCTACACAATCGGTATCCGAATCTCCGTCACAAACTTCTCCCGGTCGTTGGTTAATCCGTCATCGATCAGCGTGATTTCTCTTGAAAATCCTGCAATTTCATACTGCTTTTCTTTCATATACGCCAGCAATTTTTTGTAGTACACCGGTGCTTCACTATGCCCACCGCGAAAACGGATCATCACGCATTTTTGTTCTGGCATATTAGTGATTTCACCCACATATTTATCTTCCGCATCCAAAAGCAAAAAGGCAACCTGATACCAGTCAAACTTGCCCTCTAACATCTTGTCTTTGATAATCCCCACTCCCACTTTTCCAAGAAAGGCTAACGTATCCTTTTGGTCTTTTTGCAGCTTACGGATGGCATACTCTAAATCCAGATAGGAATGCAATTGCATGGAATCTTCCAGAAGTACATATCGGCTGGCTGGAATGATTGTCTCCTCAATACAATCCAACTGTGAATGCAGTGCATCCCGCAAATTTTCCAGGCGATGATCAATCTTTTTTTCGATCTGCTCTAATTCCTGCTGCTTTTTCTGCACCATTTCTTTTTGCCGCAACAGTTTCTCTTCCATAATCTGCGTATCACGATTTTCTAAAAATTCTGCAATCTGCGGCAATGGAAGATCCAGCAAACGCAGATAGCGTATGGTATTCAATTCTTCCAACTGTTTAAGGCTGTAATAACGATACCCGGTTCGTTCATCTATTTTTTCCGGCAAAACAAGTCCATTCTGCTCATAATGACGCAATGTTCCCATACTGATATGAAACATCTTCGCAACTTCCCCAATGCGAAACAGCTTTTCCTCTTTCATGTAAGCATTCCTCCCCAAAGCCATCTACGCCTTTATGGTCCCTAGAGAGCCTCGTTTTTTCATCCAAAAATATACAATCACACAAATCATTACCGATAACAGTGACCCCGCCGGGGCTGCCAGTCCCATTGGAAACAATGTATCTGGATACCATTTGGAAAACAAATATGACGCTGGCAAACGTACCACCGCAATCGCCAGAATATTATGTATAAATCCAATATACGATTTTCCATATGCACAAAAATATCCGGTAAAACAAAAATGTATCCCAGCTAATATACTGTCAAAAATATAGCTGCTGATATACTGTGTTCCTAATAGAATAACACGGGCATCCGCGGTAAATAAACCAATAATCTGATTCCCCCAGCAAAGAACAATCAGTGTTGCAAGCACACCATATCCCGCAGTAACCATTGTTCCCAAGTGAAGAATTTTTGCTGCCCGATCGTGCTTATTTGCACCAATATTTTGTGCGGAAAGCGTAGAAATCGTTGCCAGCATTGACGAAGGGACAATAAAAATTGCCGTAATCATTTTTTCAACAATACCAACAGCTGCCGCATCATTTAATCCTCTGTGATTGGCTATGATCGTAATAATAATAAATGCCACCTGAATGCAACCATCCTGCACAGCTACTGGCACGCCAATCTTTAAGATGCGTCCTAGCACTTGTCTTTTCGGTATAAAATGACTTTTTCGCAAAGAAATGCCACTCTTCTTTTTTCTTATGCCAAGCACGGCTATCACAACGCTAAATGTCTGCGAAATCGTTGTTCCAAGCGCTGCTCCGGATGCTCCTAAATGCAAATATCCAATAAATACATAATCCAAAACAATATTGAAGGCACAGGCAATCCCTATGAAATACATCGGTGTTTTGGAATCTCCCAATCCACGATAAATCGAACTGATAATATTATACGCTGTAATAAAAGGAATCCCCAAAAATGTGATTGTCAAATATGCGATGGAACCTGCTATGGCCTCTTGTGGCGTTCCAAGCAGATATACAATTGGCTGGCGCAAAAAAAGAAGCACACCTGTTGTGAGTATCGATAACACCAAAAACATCGTTACGGTATTTCCAATCGTATCTGCCGCATCTTCCATGCGATTTCCGCCAACATAACGTCCAACGATAACCGTGGTTCCCATTGCCAGACCGACAATAATGACTGTAATCATATGCATAATCTGACTTCCGTTCGATACTGCAGTAATGTGAGCCACACCATAAAACTGGCCTGTGATAAACAAATCTGCCATACCATACAGCGTCTGTAAAAAATAAGATAATAAATACGGAAGAGCAAAAACAAGCATTGATTTTGCCACACTTCCGGATGTAAGATTTCGCTCCATTGTCTTTCCTCCAAGGAAAGACTTTAAACCCTATAATTATTGTAAGGTCAAGCATCAAACACGATATCGATTAAAGCAAGCATAAATCTCTTGTTTTCTCGGAATTGCATATCCTCCACAAAGTGTTCCACGCCCCACTATAAACTGCATACCGTCCCTCGCCAATTTTTCATCCAGATCATCTGCGATTTCAGCAATTGTTCTTTTTCCGTCGATCAGATTTTCCACAGCATACTTTAGCAATTGTCCTAACACTGCTGTCTGTTCACTATCAATCAGTTGCTCTAGTGCATGTAAATTTACATTCTGTTTTCCTATGGAAAAGCCTTCCACGCCCAAGGTTTTTACTTTCAAATGCTCCGGTGCATCTTTTTTTATAGCACCGCTTCGATAATCTCTGCGTTTTGTTGCACCATTTTTATCCTTTTCCATAATGCGATGACTCTGCGGCAACACAAATGGTCTTGATTCTTCTTCCGAGATAGGGAATTCCTTACACAATTCTTTGGCTTTCTTTGTAATATCAAGCGGTACATACTGATCCATCTGAATCACCGTATCTGCAATATGGAAAAAAGCACCTGAACTTCCAGCAACTAAAATCGTTGAAATCCCCGCCTTCTCGTATAAATCTCTTGCTCTTGCCAAAAACGGTGTGATTGGTTCATGATCCATACTTACAACACGCTGCATAAAAGCATCACGCACCATAAAATTTGTTGCGGAAGTATCTTCATCCAGTAAAAACAGACGGCTTCCAGCCTCCATTCCTTCGATAACGCCCGCCGCTTGTGATGTACTTCCACTTGCATCCAATGTCGAAAAGTCATGTGTATCTATACCATTTGGCAAATCATTGATAAACATCGAAATGTCTACATTTTTGATACATCTGCCATCCTCTGCGCGCAATTTTAATGCTGTGTCATCAGCAATCACATATTCCCTTCCATCGCCGGCAATATGATTATAAATACCTAGTTCTAACGCATTTAGTAATGTAGACTTACCGTGATATCCTCCACCAACAATCAGTGTAATTCCCTGCTTGATTCCCATACCTTGTATGGTTCCTTTATGCGGTAATTCCATACTCACCTGTAGTGATTCTGGAGATATAAATGCTTTTGCATGTTTCATTGGTCGAGAGGAAATACCACTTTCTCTTGGCAAAACAGAGCCATTTGCAATGAATGCCACCAGATTTTTTTCTTTTAACTGCTCACGGATAGCCTGTTGATCTTCCGCAAGCGCAATTGCCTCTTCCAAACGTTTTGCATCCAAATTTTTATAATACAGTGCTTTTTCAACACAAACTGGTAAGTATTCAAAAAAGATTTTATCCAGTTCCCGCGCATTGATGGTTCTGCCATTTGCCGGAAATCCAACGGAAAAACGAATCACGATTTCTTTATCATCCACCTGTGCTGCCGTTCTTTTTAGAACTTCCTGTCCTGGATGTGAAACAGATAATAATCCACTTTTTCCAGAGCCTTTCGCCTTAAAGGTAAATTGATTGATTTGCTTGGAAAATTCGCGCAAAATCACATCCGCAATCGTATCCTTTGTAAGTGTATTTTTTAACGCATACGCTGGAAAATCTGCCTTTTTTAAATCAACTGTAACCGACACATCTGATGGCGCCGCAAAGGGATCTCCCTGCACATGATCAATATGTAAAACAAATTTCGGGAAACGATACGCTCCTTTTAACGACTTATAAAGTGGATACGATTTGTGATCCATATTTCGTAATTGTTCTCTTAATTCTCTTTCTGATTGCATATGTACTCCTTATGCCTTTGCAATACTTTTTTATACCCGGTTAAATTTGTCCATCTCAGCTTCTACTTCCGGGATCTTTTTTACCTGTGGATGATCATATACCACACCATCTTTTACAACCATCTGCACATGGCGAAGGACGGAAAGATTATCCCGCGGATTCTTCTTTGTCACAATCATATCCGCGCACTTTCCGACTTCGATAGAACCAGTAACATCTCCAACACCCGCTAACGTCGCATTTAAAAGTGTTCCTGTATAAAGTGCAAACGCGTTCGAAACGCCACAATATTTTCCATAAAAATCAAGTTCACGCCACATATCATATTGTGTAACAAATGGACATGCTGTATCGGTTCCTAAGCCCACAGGAACACCATGTGCGATATTACCCTTAGCCATTTCAACAATACCATCAAATACGACTTTTCCATTGGCCTTCTGCTCTTTTGTTGCATGCGATACTTCGCAATCAAACAGACCATACGGTAACGCAGGACAAAGTGTTGCAACCTGAAAAGCTCCTGTTTCTTTAAACAGTTCTGTGATATGTGCATTCGGTTTTGCTCCATGTTCAATCGAATCAACACCATTTTCCAAGGCAACTTCTACACCCTTTGGGCTCTCAACATGGGCTGCAACCTTCAAGCCAAGTTCATGTGCTCTGTCACATGCCACCTTTACACACTCTGGAGGCATACGTAGAACGCCCGGCTCACCTACAACCTCAGCATCCATTACTCCGCCAGTGATCATTAGTTTGATTAAATCCGGCTTATCTTTTGCAATGACATCTACATAATGCCTTGCTTCCTCTGCATTGTGTGCCACATAAGCAAGCGAACCTGCCATATGTCCCTCTGGTACAGAAATTGCCATACCACTCGCAATGATACGAGGACCAATACGTTTTCCTGCATTGATTTCATCACGGATCTTTGTATCAAAGTCTGCTATACCACCCACGGTACGAATGGTTGTTGTTCCACTCATTAACTGCGTCTTCGCAAAATTTGCAACCATAGCCTGCCCTACGGCTCGCATCAATCCACTCGATGTAATCTGCTTTACAGCCTTGACTGGATCTAACGGTTTCTTTTTCGGTTTGCCTGAGCCCGCCAGATGCACATGCAAATTGACAAGTCCCGGCATAATATACACACCTTTTAAATCGATGATTTCACATCCCTGATACGTTTCTTTCTCCTCTTTATCTACAATGGCTGTGATTTTTCCATCTTCCACTACAATCACACGATTCTTCTGTGGTTCCATATCCTTTGTTCCATCTAATATAATGCCATTTATAAATGCTTTTTTCATTGTCTCTGTCTCTCTTTTCTTAAATCTATATTGTATTTTCGTCTTTTGTGGCGTTTATATAACCTCTCGTGTGTATTATATCACTTTTTCTGTAATGCGGCATCTTTTACAAGAACCGTTGTCAAATATGGCAGCTCTTCTTCCCATGCATCCAGTCCCACCATAACTTTTTCCGAATCCATACCACAGTTAGACACCACATACACTTCCAGCTGTTTTCCTTCCATAACTTCTCTCTGCAAGCCCTCTTTCAGATATTGCAATTTTTTTCCAGATTTCATATAGATTCTTGTCCCCGGATATGTCTTAGCATCCTCTATATCATAACTTCCCGGTATCACATGTATCTGCTCTTCCCTGTCAGCCAAAGAAATTCCAAGTCTTGCTGCTACTGCAAGAAAGGATGGTATTCCACTGATGATTTGTGCCTGATACCCCTGTTCACATAGGATTCGATGCACATAGTGATACGTCGCATAAACCGTCGGATCCCCGATCGTAAGAAACGCAATGCGCATATCTTTGTTTAACCATGATATAATTTCTTCTGCATTCTCTTTCATTTTTGCATCCAAAACGGATACATCTTTACTCATGGGAAAATCCAGGCAGATACATGGTTTATCACAAATCTGCGGCACTGCCTGCACGGCAATCTGATAGGCATAGCATTGTTCCTTATCTTTTACCGGCAGCGCCAACAAATCACATCTTTGCAGCGTTTTGACCGCCTTTATCGTTAAAAGCTCCGGGTCTCCCGGTCCTACACCGATTCCTATAAATTCACCTGTCATGGTTTTCTCCTTTTACATTGCCCGATAAAGTGCTCCACAAATGTGGGGTTGGACGGATAATATAAATGTGCAAAACCCAGAAACTGATTTTCACTTGTATGCATGCAATCCCACTGACGTCCATCCACTGGTTTGGTAGCCACACAAGCTCCACCATTATTTGTACTGTCAAAATAATGAAATTCATGCCCCCGGATTTCCGTTTTTTCAGGCAAGAACAGTGGTGTTTTCTCCTGAATGCCAACATAACCAAAACGAACCAGATGCCCTGTATATGCACATGTACCATGCAAATACCCTACCATTGGATACGTTTTTTCCTCCTGCGTTTCGATGCTATCATGTAAATACATAAAGCCACCGCATTCTGCCAACGCCGTCATACCTCTTTGCAGCGCCTCACAAATTGCTTCACGCATCGGTTTGTTATCCGCCAACTCTTTTGCATACAATTCCGGATAACCTCCACCTAGTACAATCCCTTGTATATCTTTTGGCAAGCAAGCATCCCTAAGCGGGGAGAAAAAGCACAGCTGTGCTCCCGCCTGTTCTAACATGCGAAGATTATCTTCATAATAAAAGCAAAAGGCCTCATCATATGCTACAGCAATCTTTACCTGCATTTCTGAACTTTTCTGTTTTGGTAGCATCTGTGTATAAAGTTTCTCATCCATAGAAAGTAATGGAGCGTCTTCCGCCAATTGCAATATTCTATCCAAATCAACCGATGCTTCCATCTGCTCTGCAATAGCCCATAATTTTTGTTTGATATCTTCGATTTCACCTGGTAATTGCAATCCCAAATGGCGGCTTTGAAATTGAAGATCTTTTCGAACTGGAAAATACCCGACTACAGGAATATCTAAGTGTTTTTCTAAGAGTGGCGCCAGTTTTTCATAAAAAGACGCACTACAACGATTCAGTAACACCCCTTGAATCAAATGCGCTTCATCCATCGCTAAAAAACCTATAATCTCAGCCAAAACCGATCTTCCCATGCCATGCACATCTACCACCAGAAGAATCGGCATCTGCAATGTCTTTGCCAGATGATAGGCACTCGCTGTCTCTTCTGTTCCACCCAGACCATCATAAAGTCCCATAACGCCTTCCACAATCGCCAAATCTCTGTCCTGATCTGTCAGAAACAACGCCTTTGTCATGGCTTCATCGGTAAAATATAAATCCAGATTCTTCGACGGAATACCGAGTACACGCTTATGAAAAAGTGGATCAATATAATCTGGTCCACATTTATATGCCTTTATATTCTTTTGTCTTTTTGTCATAGCCTGCAACAGACCACATGTAATCATGGTTTTTCCACTTCCACTATGCGGAGCTGCAATGAGCAGTCTTGGGCATCTTTTTCCTTGTTGTATTTCCATTCTTAAATCATCCTTTAACAACTCGTAAAAGTAAACGATACAATGGTTACCGGATTTTGTCCCATCATCATATGATACTCTCCAACTGTCTTCGCTTTACTAATCTGTACTTGCGTAATATCAAGGTCGGTCACGGAAAACTGTTTTAAGCATTCCATAAGTTCTCCTACCGTTTCTAAACTAATAGCATTCACAACCACACGCATAGACGCATTTTTCTGATACAATGCCTCTAAAATTGTCGTCATCTGTCCACGGCTTCCTCCCACGAAAGCGTGTGACGCAACAGGCAATGTCTTAAGTCCCTCCGGTGCCATTGCCTGCAGCACGTGAATATTCTCCAATCCAAAACGTTTCGCATTTTTTGTTGTAAGCGACACCGCTTCCTCTACCACATCCATGGCATATACTGATATGGATGTATCCTGCATTGCCATTTCTACAGCAACACTTCCACTACCACAACCAATATCATAACAGATGGCATTCTTTTTCAATTGCAGCTTTGCAACAGACAAATGGCGCACTTCCTCTTTTGTCATTGGCACCTTTGTTCGCAGGAACAATTCGTCAGAAATACCAGCACCTAAGTATAGGTCCTGTGGTGCATCATTTTCTATCATCCCTACATACAATCCCTCTTCCTGCATCTGCATACATTCTCTCGGTGATACCTGTAATACCCGCTCTGTATCATAGGACAATTGGTATCCTATATACATCCGCACTTGTGGTCCATAATGCATAAAAAGAGCGCCAATCTTTTGCAAATCTCTCACACCGGAAGTTAAAAAGAATACTTTTCTTTCATGTAATCCATGCCAGAGCATTTGCTGTTTCCACACATCTTCCTGCACGCCATGAGCACTGACAATCGCTGCATCCTCCCATGATGTCGGTATCTTTGCTGCCAAATATGCAATCGATGAAATTCCCGGTACCACTTCAACGGTAACATCCGTTAATGTTTGAAGTGCATGGTATAGTTTTTTTGCTCCACTATAGAACCCGGTATCTCCGGAAAATAAGATTGCAACCTTACCATGTTTGCCCTGCTCTAACAAAGCCAAAAGTTGTGGCAGAATATCCTTTGCCAGATAATATGGATACTTTCCAACTTTTGCTTCATATGGCGCAATCATGCGTTCTGCGCCAAAAATATAATCTGCATTTAAAATAGTGTCTTTTCCATAACAGGTGAGACATGTTTCATTCCCCATGCCAATGCCTACCAGCGATATTTGCATCTTTCCTTTCTCTTTTTCCATCACTGGCATCTGTAAATTGCAAGACAATATGGACGCAAGCACTGCATAGATTTCCTTTTCATCACAAATACGCCAATCTATGTTTTTCTCTTTTGGCCGCTGAATCACATAACAAGTCACACCTGCCTTCTTTGCAGCCGCCAATTTTTCATCCATACCACCAATAGAGCCACTTTCCTTTGTCACCATATGACAAATTTCATACTGATGATAAATGGCTGTATTCATTTCCTCTGAAAATGGTCCCTGCATGGCTATAATCTGATTTCCTTCCAGACCATTTGCATAACACAATGCCAGACTTTCTGCCCCCGGCAATACTCGTACAATCAAACGCTTACGCAATATTTCATTTTCACAAAATGCCGCCAGTTCCTTGCTTCCAGTTGTTAGTAATATATTGCCCTGCGTCATTTCTAACGCGCGTACAACGGCTGCGCTATTGGCATAGGTTCTCATATCATAAGCTGTTTCCTGCTGTGTCCGCTCTAAGCGAATATAAGGTATCTCTGTCTCTTTTAGGCTCTCTCGGATGTGATTGGATACAACCGTTGCAAACGGATGTGTTGCATCCACCACCACTTGTGGCTCACACTGTTCGTACAACTGTTTCATCTCTTCTACCGACAGTCGCCCCGTATGTAATTGTAACAAAGACGCTTCTTCCATCACCTGGGCTCCATACTCGGTTGCCACACAGACATCGCAAAAAACACCTGCTTTCATAAGGTGTTCTGCTAATTGACGTCCTTCTGTTGTTCCTGAAAAAATCAAAACGCGTTTCATACTGCATACCCTCTTGGCGTGATTAATTTATCCTTTTGTATCATCGTTTTCTCATTTCCAATAAAAACGGTAGTAAACATATTCACTTCGCGCTCACGTAACTCCTGTAATGTACAAACATCATGATTGCAGCCATCTCTTCCTATGTTTTCTACATAGCCACAAGCACGTGTCGGTTTTGCACCGGCATCCATTAAAATATCACATGTGCGCTGTAAATAATCTTTTCTCTTATGACTCGAAGGATTATAGAGAACAAGGACAAAATCCCCTTGAATCGCTGCGCGCAGGCGAGCTTCGATTTTATCCCACGGTGTCAAAAGATCACTTAAACTGACTACGCAATAATCATGATTGAGTGGTGCGCCAAGTATGGCTGCGCCACTATTGGCTGCTGTCACACCAGATATCACTTCTAATACCACTTCCGGATATCGTTCTTCCATCTCGTACAGCGGCGCTGCCATTCCATAAACACCTGCGTCTCCACTGCAAACCATAGCCACCACTTTGCCTTCCATTGCATAGGCATAACATATCTCACAGCGCTCTATTTCCTTTCGCATTGGCGTTGTTGCAAATTCTTTCTCTGGAAAATACGGACGAAGTAAATCTACATAAACGGTATATCCTACAATAATATCACATTGCTGCAATGCTTTTTTCGCTTCTCCACTCATACCATCTATATTTCCCGGTCCCATTCCGATGATATATATCTTTTTGTCAGTCATTCTATTATCCTCTCACCTAAGCCCTATGCACATCCGTGCTCCAATCCATAATTTGAGGCTTTCTTTTTGCTATTGCAATCGTCATGCCATCTTTTGCCTGTTTTTTCATCACAAGTTCTGCATCTTCTCCTGCTGCAGCCATCGACGCTCTTTCACATACATTAGGTACGCCTGTGACTTGTGCAACAAAGCCAGATTCAGAAAAACTGCCCGACACAGCCTGCAATTGTTCCGCTGTATAAGTAAAAAAAGGCAAATGATAAAAACATGACAGATACAATAGTCCCCATTCTTTGCGCTTTATATCGATGCTTGCCATAGCATACACTTCGCTCATTTTTATCTTTCTTTCTTTGATTATGGCATCCACAAATGGCTGTAATTCTGTAAAATCTTTCCCTTTTTTGCATCCTATTCCCAGCACATACGGCTGAAAAATCAATTGTAAAGCTGTCTCCTCTTCTCTTGGTTTTGTACCAATCCAAAGATCTGCTTTTTCTTCGTTTTCAACCAGAAAGAAGTTTTTTGGCATATCCGTTAATGAAAATGTAACCTCTTTTTCGATTGCAACACGCACTGTTTCCTTCTCCAGCATTTTCTGTGAAATTACACGAATTCCATCCCGATTCCAAACGCAAAACCCATTTTTTCTGGCAAAAACATCTACCGCAAAAACACCCTCTACGTCTGTCGCTGTTGTAAGCACAGCTTCTGCACCAAGCTGCTTTGCCATCTGTACTGCCATTGCATTTGCGCCCCCCATATGTCCGGACAAAATAGGAATCACATGTGCTCCCCTTTCATCCATCACAATAACCGGACTGTCCTGCAATTTATCCTTGGTGCATGGTGCAATCAAGCGTACTGCAATCCCCACTGCGCCAACAAACAAAATTGGCATGTGGTAAGAAAATGCCATTGCCATCCAGGCTTCCCTTGGTATGTCCTTCATATAATATAGCGGTATAGCATCCTGCCATGTGGCAAACAAACGCTCTGCTGTTTTTTCCCCCTGTTTTGAAAACGTCATCACACCTACGATTGTCATACCTGTTTCCTCCGAAACTCCGTCTCAAAATCGGGTGCATACAGACGTGATCTCTCATAATGACTGTGTGCAATCACATCACCCACTAAAACAATCGCAGTCTTTGTAATGCCATGTTCCTTTGCAACCTGAGGTAATGTGTCCACAGTACAGACAAATGCCTGTTCTTCCTGCCAGGTTGCTTTATAAACAAGCGCTGCCGGTGTATTTGCGTCATAACCGCCCGCCATCAGATTTTTTCGTAACTCATCAAGCATTCCTGCACTTAGATAAATAGCCATACTCGCCTGATGTGCTGCTAAGCTCTCAATTTTTTCTTTCAGTGGGACTTTTGTCCTTCCTTCCTGTCTTGTAATAATGAGCGTTTGTGAAATCTGTGGCAGGGTAAACTCCAGATTTAATCCAGCTGCGGCGCCAAAACATGCACTCACGCCCGGACAGGATTCATACGCAATTCCCTTTTCCTCAAGCAAATCCATCTGTTCCCGCACAGCCCCGTAAATGCTTGGTTCTCCTGTATGCAAACGAACAATCAGTGCATCTTTTTCTTCTTCCATGACCGCCATCACTTCTTCTAATGTCATATATGCACTGTTATAAATCTTTGCCTCTTTCTTTGCATAGGATAAAAGTTCCGGATTCACAAGGGAACCGGCATAAATAATAACATCTGCCTTTTCCAGTAAATTTTTTCCACGCACTGTAATCAAATCCGGTGCACCACACCCTGCGCCAACAAAATAAACCATTGTTTTACCTATCCTTTCAACTCCTGCAACAACGCTTCCGCGCCTTCACTTTGCGCCAATAGGCCGTATTCGGTTGCATACATCATACATTCGATCTGAAGATTTTCACCTGCGCGCTTTCGCAGATAAAATAGGATACGTTCCATCACGCGATCCATTACCTGCTGCAGACAATCTGCCTCACATAAGATCCGAACGCCCTCTTCTGTCGTAACTGCCTCTAATAGATTTCTTGCCACTGTCGCATCACACCCTGCATACAGAGCCGCTGCTGCTAAAAGTTCCATACGACAATCGCCTTCTTTCGAATGCGTATTCATAATTCCACCAGAAAGCTTGATCATTTTTCCCACATGACCTGTCAAAAGCATCGCGCGAAACCCGCAAGTTCGAACCATATCAATCGTATCACCAATAAAGTTGGAACATTTTACACTGCGATCCAAATCATAGCCATACGTACGCCACATAAAATCCAATCCATAATTTCCCGGAGAAACAGCAACTGCATGTTCGCCTAATGCTTTTTTCTGCCGCAATTCAACCGCAATCGTATCCTTGAGGGCCTGTGCACTCATTGGCTCAACAATCCCACTTGTCCCTAAAATGGATATTCCACCGACAATACCAAGTCTTGGATTAAAGGTTGATTTTGCCAGCTTTTCCCCCTCGGGAACGCGAATCATCACCTGCAGCGCACCGTGGTAATCACACACCTCACAGACTTCCTTAACTTCTCTTGTAATCATTTCCCGCGGCACATGATTGATTGCCGCGTTTCCTACTGGCTGATCCAGACCTGGCTTTGTCACACGCCCAACACCTTCTCCACCGTCAATCAGAATACACAGCTCATCTTCCTGTTGTTCTTTTAGAAAGGAGACTTCTGCTACAATATGTGCACCACTCGTAATATCCGGATCATCTCCACCATCTTTTAAAACCGCGCAACGTACCCACTTCTCTTTTCGTTCAATATCCCATACCTTCGGCTGAAACAAAATACCTTTTGGAGTGGTAATCGTAATAGATTCCTTGTTTTTCCCAGTCAACAACATATAACACGCCGCTTTTGCTGCAGCTGCCGCACAACTTCCTGTTGTAAAACCATTTCGTAACTTTTCTTCCAAATGTCTTTCTTCTCCACTAATCTCTTTGATTATTACTTGCCTGATACAGCAGTGCATTGCATATAGCAGCTGCAATATTACTGCCGCCTTTGCGTCCACGATTAATAATATATGGCACTTTACTATTCAAAAACAGTTCTTTTGCAGCTTCTACATTCACAAATCCCACAGGAACACCAATCACAAATTCTGGGGTGAACACCCCCTGTTCCATCATGTCATGAAGCGCAATCAGCGCTGTAGGTGCATTTCCTATTGCAAAAATTACATGCCCAGGCAAATGGCTTGCGTGCTCCATACTTACCACTGCGCGTGTAACACCGCGTTCCTTCGCTTCCTGTGCCACTGCTTCGTCAGCCATAAAACAATGTACTTCTCCACCAAAACGCGCCAACGTCTTTTTATTGACTCCTGCCTTTGCCATATTCGTATCTGTCACAATATGTGCTCCGCCGCGCAGCAATGCAATCGCATGTGAAATAGCTCCCTCCGCATACGTCATTGTTTCTGCATAACTAAAATCCGCACTTGTATGAATCACGCGTTTCGTAATTGCTTCCTGCTCCTGCGGTAAGACAATATTCATTTGCTGCAATTCTGCTTCGATTATTTCAAAACTCCGCTTTTCAATATCCTGCGGAAGAATCATTTCAATCTCTTTCATTTCTTTCCTCTATCTGACATTGTTGCATTGCCAGCAGCAATGCCTCATTCTCTGCATGCGTACGAATGGCTATGCGATAAAATCCTGTTGTCAGCCCTTCATAATCACTGCAGTCCCGTATCAAAATCTGCTGTTGTAACAATCGTTTCTGCCAGGGAATCGTCTTTTCATAAAACAGCAGATAATTTGCATGGCTCGGATACACCTTGCATCCCATTTTCTGCAATCCCTCACGCAAAAATATGGACTCTGCTTCTAATAATGTTCTTGTCTTTTCCAGATATGTCTTTTTTTCCAAAAGCTGCATTGCCGCAATCCCTGCTTTTTGGGCGATCACAGATACATTCCATTCACTCAGCTGCTTTTTGATTCTTGCAGCATCTTTTGCTGCCGGGCAAAAAAGATAACCTAAGCGCACACCTGGAATTGCCATACTTTTTGTCAGCGCCTGCAGAATAAATACATGGTTCCACTGCTTGCTCTCCTGCAAAAAGGATGCGCCATCCCCTTCTTTCGTCAGTGCAATAAAGCATTCATCCACTAAGAGTCTTGCTCCTATATTGGCGCAGCAACGACTGACTTTTTTTAAATAATTAAGCGACGCCAGTGCGCCATTCGGATTGTTGGGATTGGTTAAAATAACAAGCTCCGGCTGCTTTTCTTCGAGAAATGATAGTAACGTATCATCCAACAAAAATTCCTGTTCCTCTTTTGCATAGAAATAACAGATTTCACAGGAGATACTATGAAGCGCGTGCAAATACCCCGAAAATCCCGGAGCAACGACAACCGCTCTTTGGGGAGCATACGCGCGCACAAAACCAAGCAATAGCTCCGATGCTCCATTCCCACAAAGTATAGTCGCCGGTTCCCATGCATATTGCTTTGCGATTGCCTCACGCAATGCCTCACACTGCTCATCCGGATAAACATCCGCTAAAAGAAGTGCCTCCTGCATTGCCTGCTGTATCTTTGGCGCAATGCCTGATGGATTCACATTGATGGAGAAATCAATATTTACTTCATTACGATAACGGTCTCCTCCGTGCATGCTGTTTTCCTTTTCTATATCATCATAACTGCCATGATTGTGACACATACCAGCAGGCAAAAGATAGCTGCTCCATATGCCAAATGATTCATGTGCAAAATATCTTCATAAACAATAGGACGTGTATCATCCCCTAAATATGGTTTTTTAACAACTTTACCAAAATAGCTTGCATCTCCAGCAAGGCGAATTCCAAGCGCTCCTGCGCACATTGCCTCTGTATGTGCTGCATTGGGGCTGGCATGCTGATCACGATCTCTTTTATAAATACGCCACGCCCTGCGTGCATTATAATTTTTTCCCATAAGCGCTGCAGCAACCCAAAGACAATATGCACTGATACGCGCTGGAATATAATTCACAACATCATCCAGTTTTGCCGCACATCTTCCAAAATCAAGATAACGCTCATTCTTATAGCCGATCATGGAATCCATCGTGTTGATTGCTTTATAGGTAAACCCAAGAACCGGACCACCAAGCGCCAGATATAAAAGCGGGGCAATCTCTCCATCCGATGTATTTTCAGCCACGGTTTCAATAGCAGCTTTTGCAACACCTATATCACTGAGCTCGTTTGTATCCCTTCCCACAATCATAGACACTGCATATCTGGCATCTTCCAATGTCCCCCTTTTCAGGCAGCGATACACTTTTTTACTTTCCTTACATAAACAGCGTAGTGCTAATGCCTGATAGGTCATCAAAAGTTCTACCACGCATCCAAACATTGGATGGAGCCAATATGCGCCCGCCAAGACACCTGCCGTCACGCAAAAGGTTACAAGGCATACCAATAACACAACACAGCATCCATAGGCACGCTTCTTTTCTGCTGGTACGTCTTTTTCTTTTCCTTTTTCACCAAGAAAATGGTTTTCTAAGGCAGCGATAAAACGCCCGATCAGACGTACGGGATGTGGAAATGTATAAGGATCTCCCAAAAGCAGATCTAATAAAAATCCACCGACAAAAGCAATCATATGGTACATCACGATGGTCTCTCCTGCATCTCATTGTCTTCCCCTAAAAGTGGCTGCATCGAAATCAGCATCCCGGCAGCATCCAGATACATACGATAACCGCCTCCATTATTTACCATATGACTGTAATAATCATCTCCGGTCAGTTGGGATGTGATTGCCATAATCGTGCCACCATGTGCAACAACAGCAGCTTTTTTTATGCCCTCTTTTTGCATGTTTTGCACCACTTGTAAAAAACCATTGAGCGTACGTTCGCTGAATTTTTTCATAGATTCACCCTGCGGGATTTTTAACTTTCCTCTCGCTGCAATCCACAGCACATACGACGGTCTATGTTTTAATTGTGCATGCGATTTACCTTCAAACACACCAAAATCCATTTCGCGCAATCCCTCCACCAGCTCTATCGTCTGTTCCGGATAAATCAATGCTGCTGTCTGTCTTGTCCGAAGCATAGGACTTGCATATACCTTTTCAACGTCAGGATAGCTGCCGCTTCTGATTTCTGCTTTTCCTTCCTCAGAAAGGGGCTGGTCCGTTCTTCCAATATATTGTTTTTGCTTGTTACCTTCTGTTTTTCCATGACGAATCAACACAATCTCTATTTGATTTTCTGTGGTATCTGACATATGATTCTTTCCACCCTTTCTGCTTTCTTTGCATAGCGGATCAAAAGTGCTCCGACCAGATCCCGGTATGCTCTATCCTCCTGTTGTAATGGCACTACACCATTTCCCACTTCATTGCTGATCAAAATCAGATGCGATGTCTTCGCGCAGACTACATCTACATACTGCTGCATCTGTTCTAATGTTTTTCCCTGCTGCTGCCATAAGCGCACACACCGATGAAAATGATTCCAAAGGATCTCCTCCTGCCAGGTTACATCAAAAAGTGCATCTAAATTTGTTTCATCATACAAAGGTGCCTTACTATATTTCTTTTTTGCATATGCTTCTTTTCCCTGTGATGCGCCGCCAAGGATCAATTCCATTGTCGTTTTCATCCATTTCTCCTTTTACTGTAACACAAGATAGACACCTACAACAATGACAGACCATAATTCTGCCATGCACACATAATACCCTGCCAAATCACCGGTAATACCGCCAAATGTCCGCTTACTCATCCTATAATAATACAAAAACATCATAAAATTTGCTGCCACGACAAGAAAGCCATATTGTTTCGTGCAATACACGGAAACACCCACAGCAATCACAATCTGCAAAACCAGGCCGATTGATACGTTACGCCGATCTGACGTATCTGCTTCGGTATACAGACTGCCTTCTTTTTTTGCCGCCGGAAAATGTAAAACAGACCAGCCACTCAGACATCTGCTCATAAAAAAACTAAAACAAAGTGACGCAATTGCCGTTTTTTGATCAATAACGGATAAAAATCCAAACGCTAACAGCAGATAGAGCACCAGATGGATCACGGCAAACGCCCCTATGTGCGGATCTTTTAAAATAACAAGCTTTTTATCCTGCGCCTGATAACTGCTTTGCGCATCTTTCGTATCCATAAAGCCATCCAAATGGAATCCACCGGTCACAAGAATTGGCAGTGCGATTGCCATGGTAAGATACAAAACCGATCCAATGGAAAACATTTCCGTCATACAGTACCAGCCCCATTCCAGCAATCCGATCACAGCACCTATCCATGGAAAAAAGAAAAGATGATAACGCATATCTTCCGATGCCCATTCAAAACGCGGCATGGGGATCTTTGAATACATAGAAAATGCCACATTACATGCTTTTGCTATTTTTTTCATATGTCCTTACTCCTATCTTTCTTTTTTACGACCACGGGAATGCCTGCTACCACTTCAATCACTTCATCCGCCTGTTGCGCCAGTGTCTGGTTGATCTGCCCCAGCGCATGCAGATACTGCTGCATAGCATCATCGTATTCTGCTCCATCTTCAAAAATATTGTTGGTAACAATCACACCATGCTTTCCTTTTTTCATCAGCGCATCCATCTCGCCTACAATCTTTTTTATAACAACATCCGCTGCCTGAAACCCTCGCTCATCAAACATTTCATTTGCCACCAGATTTGATACACATTCCAGCAGCCAGGCATCTGCATCCTCCAACACAACCTCTGCGATATCACGCTGTTTTTCGATTGTCAAAAATCCCTTGTCTTTTCGCATATTGCGGTGCTTTTGTACGCGTTTTTCTCCCTCAGAATCCCACACTTGCATAGTAGCAATATAGTATTTTTTTGCTGCCTGCATCTGCAGCAGGCGTGTTTCTGCATAAGCAGATTTTCCACTTGCACTACCACCAATGATTAACACTATCATTTCGTTTCCTCATATCTTTGATATGTCTCTACCCCTGCTGTTGCAAAAGAATTTGTCTCTTCATAAACGGCTTTTGCCATAGAAAGCATCGGAAGAAGCATCATCGCTCCCGTTCCTTCCCCCAGTGCCATCTTCGCATCAATTACCGGTTGTAAAGAAAGTGCCTGCACCAGTGCACATGTCGCGGGTTCTTTACTGCTGTGAGATGCAATCAGATATGCTTTTGTTCCCGGCAAAAGTGTTTCTGCTACCAGTGCTGCCACCATACTGATCATGCCATCTAAAATCAGTGGTATCTCATACAATGCCGCAGCCATACATGCCCCTGCCATACCGGCAATATCAAAACCACCAACAGCACACATCACTTCTTCTGCACTTGCATGTTCTAAATCTTTCTTTTCTATGGTTTGTCGAATCACCTGCTCCTTTTTCAAAAGACCCGCATCACTAAGCCCTGCTCCACGCCCAACTGCCTGTAAAGGATCTAGATGCAGCATAGCACAAGCGATTGCGCTGCTTGTCGTCGTATTTCCAATTCCCATCTCTCCAATACAGACAAAATCCAGCTGTTCCTGCTTGCACGCATACACTGCATCCATGCCGCATTGCATTGCCTGTTTCATCTGCTGTAGAGTCATGGCATTTTCCCGAAAGAAATTCTTTGTTCCCATTGCAACTTTTTTATCAATTACGCCTGGCAACACCTCATTTGTATTGATTCCCAGATCCAGCACCTGTATCGCACAACCTGTTAGATGTGCCATTCTGCCAACAGCTGTACTTCCTGCCGCAATATTTTTTGCACAAATTGCTGTCACTTCCTGTGGCGATTGACTGATTCCCTCTTCCACAATGCCATTATCACTGCAAAAAACGCATAGTTTGCCATTGGAAACCTGCGGATTTTCTTTTCTTTGTATGGCGCCTATCTGCGCTAGCATCGGCTCAAATGTCCCCATTCCATCAAGTGGTTTTGCAACACGGTCCCAATGCTTACAAATTGCCGTATAAACCGACGCATCATAGCCTTTTACCTGCCGCTTTTGTTCTAAGATCTGTTCGATTGTAATCCGTTCTTCCTGCTGTCCCATCTTTTTATCCATTTCTTTTAGATTGCTGCTTCCTGTAACATCTCATAAATGCGCTTCATATCCATATGCTTACGGATACCATCTGCCAGCAAATCATACTGTTTTTCCTTAAAGCTCTGGTAGTCCTTTTCATCCGGATTCTCAAGACACACGCCTTTTCTTTTTGCTAAACACTGACATAAATCATATGCCAATGTCCCCTCATCAAAAATGCCATGTACATAGGTACCATACACATTCTTCTGCTGGCCTCCATCCTGCGTAACTGCTTTTTCTTCGCCCATATCACTAAACTGGCAAAGTGCGTTTACGCGCTGCACTGCGCAGGTTCTGCCCATATGAATCTCATACCCCATAATCTTTTGTGTACCAAGAGATGCCAGCACACCTTCGGTCAGTGTTATCGTTCCCTGCACCCGGCTGCGCCGCTTTTGCGTTGTCAATTCGGTTTCCATCGGTAACAGTTCCAATCCCCGAATTTCTCCTGCTTCTTCCACTCCATAAGGATCACGGATAGACATACCAAGCATCTGATAACCACCACAAATACCAAACACCGGACCGTGCTCCGCAAACTTTTTAACGGCACTTTCCATGCCACTCTCCCGCATCCAGACCAGATCTGCTATTGTATTTTTTGTTCCCGGTAAAATAATCATATCCATTGCCTCGATTTTATCCGGTTTTCGAATGTAATGGACACTCACACCCGCAATCTGATCAAACACGTTAAAATCTGTAAAATTAGAAAGTCTCGGCAGACGTATCACCCCTATATTAATAAGCGTCTTTTGCTTTTCCTCCAGACGTGTACTCAGGCTATCCTCATCATCAATGGTAAGCTGCATATAAGGAACGACACCAACAACCGGCACGTCTGCTTTCTCTTCTAACATCACAATACCCGGATCCAGAATCGTCGCATCCCCACGGAATTTATTGATAACCAGACCTTTTATACGCTCTTTTTCCTTTTCTTCCAAAAGCATGATGGTACCAAGCAACTGCGCAAACACACCACCGCGATCGATATCTCCCACCAAAAGAACCGGTGCATCTATTAATTCTGCCAGACCCATATTCACAATGTCATTTTCTTTGAGATTGATTTCCGCCGGGCTTCCTGCCCCTTCAATCACAATGATATCCGCCTTTTTCTCCAAACGTTGAAACGCTGCAGCAATATTAGGAAGTAATTGTTTTTTATATGAAAAATAGTCCCTGGCTTCCATATTTCCAATCACATGGCCTCCCACAATAATCTGTGAGCCATGGTCGTTCGTTGGTTTTAACAATATGGGATTCATATCTACATCCGGTTCTATCCCTGCTGCTTCTGCCTGCATCACCTGTGCACGCCCCATCTCCAGTCCATCTTTTGTAATGAAAGAATTGAGTGCCATATTTTGTGATTTAAAAGGCGCTACCCGATAGCCGTCCTGTGCAAACACGCGGCACAGTCCCGCTACCAAAAGACTCTTTCCCGCATTGGACATCGTTCCCTGCACCATAATTACTTTTGCCATGGCATTTCTTTCCTTTCCCAGAATTTTCCCTGTTCTTTTGCATATGAAATAAGTTCTTGATTTGCCTGATTTCCAGGACCAAACTCCGTCAGCGTCGTCATGCACCAGGTGCATGCATCAATCCTTTTTCGTGCTTCTGTGATTTGTGCCATAGTAATCGGAAAAAAAGCTGGTGTTGCCACAACATCTGTTGCCAGTGCCCTTGCCGCCGCATATTCCACATCATTTTCCTGCAAAATACCGGCAGAAAACGCAATTTGCTCACGCTGTAGGGCATAATACATTGCCACACCACTTCCGCCGCCACCAATGACAAACACCTGTGGTGTTCCCTCTGCTCTCTGTAAAAACATATTGCCGGAAACAACATCAAAATTTTCAGGTTTCACATCATATAAAGTGGCTATCGTATCCCCACAGAAAATTTCTTCCGGTTTTCCCATCGCACAAATACTGTTCCCATCGACACATGCAACAACGTCGGATACCTTTTGCGCTAAATCGAGTTCATGTAGCGACATGACAACCGCCAGATTTTCCTTGCGTGCCATGTCTCTTACCGACTGTAAAATTTCCAGCTTGTAATGCATATCCAGATATGATGTCGGTTCATCCAATATCAAAATGTCCGGTTCCTGACACAGTGCACGGGCTAACATCACCCGCTGTCGTTGCCCATCGCTCACCTTTGTAAAAAGCTTATCTGCCACATCAAGCGCATGCAAACGGCACAGTGCATCTTGTACTTTTTTCCTGTCTTTCTCCCCTAAAATACCAAATCGGCCGGTATAAGGGTAACGTCCTGTCTCTACCACTTCCCGACACGTCATAAGTTCCGGTGCAATCCGTTCTGTCATAACCATGGACATCTTTTTTGCGAGTGCGGTATCCGTGGTCTTTTCTACCGCTTCCCCATCCACCCAGACATTTCCTGCAATGGTTTGCAGCTGTCTTGTTATACTTTTTAGAAGGGTTGACTTTCCCGAGCCATTCGGGCCAATCAGTGTCAGAATCTCTCCCGGATGCACACAAAAATTAATATTTGCTAATACACTTTTTCCTTCGTAGCCAACAACCAGGTCAGCGACAGCGATCTTTTTTTGTTCTTTCCATTCTGACATCCTCTGTCCCTCCCATCCGTTTATCTGGCATTCTGTCTTTTTACCATCATCACAATAACCACAGGAACTAAAAATACTGCCGTCACTGAGCTGATGCTGATTTCCGTCGGTGCAAAAAGACTTCTGGCAATGCCATCACAAAAAAGTGTTACCACAGCACCACCCAAAAAACAGCCTGGAATCAAATAAAGTGGTTTCGCCGTTTTCATTGCCTGCTTGATTAAATGCGGCACAGCAATTCCCACAAAGGAAATCGGACCGGCAAACGCGGTTACACATCCGGAGAGCAGGCTGGAGAGTAAAATTAAAAGAACACGAAGCAGGCGGATATTTACCCCCATGTTTCTAGCATACGCTTCTCCCATCTGATAGGCGCCGATTGGTTTTGCCAGCCAAAATACTGCTGCAACCGTTATACATATAATCACCGTAAAAAGCAGCACATCTGTCCAATCTGTTCCGGAAAAACTGCCCATAGACCAGTTATGTAAATTCACAATATTGGAATCTGATGCAAATGTCACAAGAAAATCCGTAATTGCAGAACAGATATAACCAATCATAATGCCACACACAACAAGCAGCGACATTTTATGTACACGCATGGACAAAAGCAGCACAAAGCCCATTGCTAAAAGTGAACCGAAAAACGCAGCCAGTACCATCGCAAATGACGACAGTTGTATTCCTTTTCCCAGGCAGACAATCATAACGACAGCCACCACCATTTTTGCACCTGATGAAATACCCAATACATAAGGTCCTGCAATGGGATTTTGAAAAAAAGTCTGTAACAAGAATCCGGATACCGACAGCGCTCCACCTAAAAAGAGTGCCGCCAGCATACGTGGCATACGAATATCCCATACAATATGATAAAAGGTACCTTCTGTTGTTTTGCGAAACAGAACCTCACACATCTGTGCTGCTGTAACGCTCACGCTTCCAGAACCAATATTCCATGCCACCAGTAACACAAGTAATGCCACCAGTCCCATCATTGTTACAAAAAATCGTTTCATGTTCTCTCCCGTCAATTGAGTTTCTTTAAATAGGTCAGATGATTTTCCTCACCAATCAATACCGCATGGATATCTTCTACAAATTCTGCCATTCCGGTCGATTCCTGGAAAAAGTTTTTTGACGTACAGTACACCTTTTTCTGTTTAACCGCAGAAAAGTCAGAAAATAGTCCATTTTTCCTTAAAAGGTCATCGATGCTTGTAATCTCTCCCTCGATTGCACTGTTGTAAATCAAAACGTCTGCATCCCATGCCGCATTGTAGAAGTCTTCCATCTGCATGTTCATGGTAGAAAGAGCGTTTTCTTCCTCTGGAATCACATCATTTAGTGCATAATTTCCACCTGCCATACCAATCATCTGCGCAATATAGTCATTTGGCTTTCTAACATTTATTGCACCGGCAGAATTCACAGAGAAAAATGCTACTTTCTTTCCGGTATTTTCCTGTTCTAATAACGGGATTATCTTTTCCTCTTCACTTTTAAAATAGGACTCTGCCGCATCTTGCGCATCATATAATACACCATATAACTTGATCCATTCCAATCGTCCAAGCGGATGCGATTCATAGCTGGATTTTTCTACCAACACCGGTATCCCCAGTTCTTCAAGTTTTTCTTTTACCTCCGGCGTATGATAGATCATCGTATTTTCAATGGCCAGATTACAGCCCTCCTGCAAAATGCATTCATAATCCGGGGCACTATATTTTCCAGCATAAAGCATATCGCCCTGCTTCATCGCTTCCTGCGCTTCTTTGATATACCAATCTTTTTCTTTGCTTCCCGATAAACGAATATATGACATCGCATCCAATTGACGGATAAAATCCATAACTGACGTTGATACAAGATACGTCTTATCCAGCGGTTGCTTTAAAACCACAACATCTTCCGGTAAGTTTTTCGGTTCTTCTTCCTTCTCCGGCACAAGCAGATAGCGTCCCTCTTGTTCAATCGTAATTAACGTATAAGGATCATAATAATCCACTTGAAATTGTGTGGCATATGAAAGCGTCAGCTCTCCTGTTTTTTGCAAGGAGGCAAATGAAATCCGATCCGTAGTATCAGACTGACTCTGCACGCCACATGCGCCCAGAGTCAGCATCATAACCACAGCAAGTAACAGGCTTATGCCTCTTTTTTTCCAATTTTTCATCTTGCTTTTTGGTTCCTATTCTTTTATTTGTCTTCCAATGTAAAATACAATGTATAATCGATTTCATGAGGTGTACTCATGGCTGTTGTATCACCTACAACCTCTAGTGGTTCTTCGATATTTTTTACCGGTATGGTAAACGTAGAACCCATGCCTTCTTCTGCTTCATTTTCATATTTTTCACCATCCACAAGCATGTAATCATAATGACTGCTACTCCAGATAATGGTTGCTGTCATTTCTCCGTTCTTGACCGTAATTTCTGTTGGTGAAGCTACTGTTGCTTTACCGCTTCCACCTTCCAGGCGAACATCCACAAGATAGGTTCCGTCCGCTAACGTATCTGCTTTTTTTGCTGTACATCCAACGAATGAAATAAGCATCACCAGCAGACACAAAACCGTTGTGCCATATCGTTTCCAATGATTTCGTTTTTCTTGTATTTTCATGATTCCTCTATATCCTTTTTTACTACTGTGGACTAGATACCATGACCTTGTGATCATACCATGTGCCTTTTGTTCCCAAAAGTGCAAGGTCAAATTCCTTATCCAGATATGGAACCGGCACATCAAATCCATTGACTTCTTCCGTTGTTCCATCACTATATGTCACGGTATCCACCGTTGGCTGTAATACATTCTTTGTATCTTTTTGTGCATCCGCTGCAAGTCCTTCATAAAGGTTTACAATTTTCTTTGAGGTAAGAGAAATATGAATGGTCATCTTACCGTCTTTTACAGTCAACTCGCCCAGATCATTGTTTGCCTCATTGACATGAAACATACTGCTGTCTGTTGTAAACTTTGCCTGATAAGTACCATCTGCAAGTTTTGTTGTACCTCCTGCGTTTGCTGCAAGGTCTACAATAAGGCCAGTAGATGCAATAGCATCCTTTGTATGGTGTACATAAAGCTTTTGAATTGCTTCGATTTCGCCAAGTCCTGAAATCTGACATTTGACAGAATCAAATGCCTTAGAAGCTTTGAACTGGCTCTTCCAAGAATCTTCATCATCCCCTGCCATATCATTGTTTGCATGATCTCCGGCAACCACCATCAGTGGACGTAAAATCACATTCTTATAGCCTGCTTCTTTAACGGCTTCAATGACATTTTCACAGGCGGTTTCTTCCGGCTCGCCCTCTACAGTTCCGATAAACACATTATCGTAACCTAATTCTTCCATCTGTGTTGCCATCTGTGAATAGCTTACTTTCGCTGTATGAGAAGTACCATGTCCCATAAATACAAATGCAGTGCTATCTTCTTTTGCAGCATCCAAAGAATCGTATTTTGCATCTTTTACGGCTTCTGCTGTGATTGCTTCTGCAACTGCCTTTTTATCTGCATTGATTACTTTGGCATCATCTCCTACTTCTCCAAGAAGTGGTTCTGCAACAGAAACAGAATCAAACTTATCCATATAGTCTTTGACTGTTTCCATCAGTTCATCGTACTCTGCACCATGCATTAAATGCGTTGGCTGAATGACAAGATTTTTCACGCCATTGTCTACGGCACGATCCAATGCCTGTTCTACATTATCAATCTTTTCATCATCCCTTGCCTGGATATGGTTGATGATAATCTGTGCTGTAAAGGCACGTCTTACGGACCAGCCTGAATTCGCTTCTGCGATTGCCTTTTCTACACCACCGATGTCTGCAACACGGCTATCGTTAAAGGATGTACCAAAACTGACAACGAGAATCTCATTTGGTCCAATCTCATCCTGGTTCAATGGATCATCCTTAGAGGCATCCCCTGTATCTCTTCCAAAATAATCCGGGTCTGCGTTCTCTCCACTGACAAGTTCCTTTTGTGCATCTGTCAAAGCATCCCATGCTTTCTTTGCAGCAGCGCACTGCTCGTCTGTCTTATCTGTTCTTTCCTGCACATAAATGGCATCAATCAACTCTGCCACCTTATCTGCTGCTTCCTGATCGCTAACGGTATTACTTGTCTGTGCTGCGTCTTTGCTGCCACAACCGGTTGCAAGGCCAACGGCTAACATGCATACCATCATAAGTGAAATTACTTTCTTTTTCATCTGATTCCTCCTATTATTTCATTGCTTTTCACAGGATTAAACAGGTCATATCCCCACGAAAAGACTGTATAAAAAGAAATACTCTGCCCCATATAAAAAGGAACAGAGTAATCAAATCCTAATGCAAGCCAAAATCAGCACACCAAAAAAATGCAGTTTTGCATTACTTAAAACAGTACGACCAATGCCTCGTGATCTGGAATGATTCCTGTACCAAACAACTGGCAGGTTTCCTGGCTGAAAGATCATCACGCGTTTCTCACCTTCCCAATGCCTTTGCATCAGTGGCGTAAAACAAAAGAAACGCACTCCCTAATCACAGTGACGAGATCGTACAGGAATTTCACCTGTTTCCCTTTTAACCCTTTCTCAAGCCTATCTCATCCTGGAAGGGCACCAATTATTTCTCTATGAAATTCGCCTTATTCTATCACATTCCATTTTGCATTTCAACGAAAAACAAAATCAGTCTCCGTCATTTGCGCCATAACCTGTAAAACGAATCAGGTCATCTGAAATGTTCTTTACTTCATCCGATGCTTCGTATTCTGTATCTTCATAGAGCTCCTGATGAAGCTGTACCACATTGGTCTCTAAGCTGCATGGAACTACAGCGGATCCAATACCATCCCCAAAGCGATCGGTTGACTTAGAAAATGGAAATCCCTTGGTTTCACCAAGATTATAATCCATCATATTCTTTGCCAGATAAATCAGCTGATCCATCTCAAGGCTGGTATCAACATCCGGAAATACGCCACTGATCAAAGATGCCAGCTGTGCCGGATTTGCGCTCTTTGCCTTTGCAATAATCTGGGTCAAGACGGTACGTTGTCTTTCCGTTCTCTTAAAATCATCCCCTACCGTAGAACGAATTCTGCAATAAGCAGTTGCCTGTACACCATCAAGATGCTGCATGCCTTCGGATACCGGATTGGCTTCCTTTCCAACAATAGCACCTACTTCTCCGATATAGCCACCATTCATTGCCTCAACTTCTGCATCCGACAATTCAAGATCAATACCGTCTACCGCATCCACTGCATTTACAAGTGCCATAAAATCTACTGCAACATAATCTTTGATTTGCAGGTCCAAATTGCGATTCAACATAGCAATGGCATTGTCCATTCCGCCATGATTAAACGCATAATTACATTTACGGAACGTTCCTTCGCCATCAACATCCATCAAGGTATCTCGATAGACTGACACGATCTCTACCTGCTTCGTGTAGTTGTTGATGTTGCAAAGCATCACCGTATCACTATTTCCGCTGTCAAAATTACCATTCGAACGATTGTCCACGCCAAAGAAGGCAATGGTTGTGTATCCCTCTAAAATGTCATCTGTCTTTTCGTCTTTCCCGCTATTGCCAAACAATATGTATGCAACAAGTGCCAAAATCGCTACCAGAAGAGCAATCACGATAATTGCAATGCGCTTCTTATATGACATACGCTTTTTCTTCTTTTTCTTATTGTTATTTGCCATAAGGTTCTCCCTTCCTCTGTTTGTCTTATTACCATACAACTTTTTCCAATTCTTTTATATTTTATCATATCTTCTATAGAAAAAATACCAAAAAGTGGGTAGAATATATGCGTAAAGTTTTCACTTTTATTTTTACACCAAAGGAGATTATCGCATCATGAAACACAAAATCAGCAGTCTCGTTATGATTACTATGAGTACCTTTATTATGGCCATTGGTATTTACTTTTTTAAATTCCCGGATAATTTCTGTTTTGGCGGCATCACCGGTTTTGCAGCTGTTATCGCAAAAATCACGCCGCTGAGTGCTTCCGCTTTTACTTTTCTTGCAAATACCATACTTTTGATTATTGGTTTTATTTTTCTAGGAAAAAGTTTTGCATTAAAGACAACTTACGCCAGTATGCTCCTTTCCCTGCTTTTGCTTGTCTTTGAAAAATGGCTTCCTCTATCTGCCCCGCTTTCCAATGAGCCTATGCTGGATCTGATATTTGCGATTGCCTTACCATCCATCGGCTCTGCCATCCTATTTCATATTGGTGCTTCCAGCGGTGGAACGGATGTCATTGCCATGCTTTTAAAAAAATATACCAATATGAAAGACATCGGCATTGCTCTGTTTGTCACAGATCTTATGATGATTCTTGTAGCCTGCTTTGTATTCGACTTAAAAACCGCACTTTATTCCTTCGTTGGTCTGACCGTCAAATCTTTTTTAATTGACGACATTATTGCCACGATCAACCTGCGCAAATCCATCACGATCGTATGTGATGACAAAGATGACATCTGCTCTTTTATCACAAAAAATCTGGGACGAAGTGCAACGATTACCGAGGGCGTCGGCGCTTATTCTAACAGTCAGAAATATATCATTTTCACCTCACTATCACGCACACAGGCGGTAGAATTGCGTAATTACATTCGCGATAATCACTTGCAGGCATTCATGTCCGTTTCCAGTACAAGTGAAGTGTTTGGTAAGGGTTTTCACTCCATATAATACGCCCTTTCCTATATAAAGAAGCAACATACGTGATGAAATGGAGAAAAAAGGATTGTTTTTATGTGCATTTTTCTTGATTTTATGATGAATTATTGTATAATATGATGAGGGTACTTTGAAATGTTTATTTTTTAACAAAGTACTGCTACTATTTCAAATCATACAGAAAAGAGGTTAAAAGAAATGGCAGAAATCAATTTAAGCAAGTATGGTATTTCCGGAACCACAGAAATCGTTCACAACCCTTCTTACGAAGAATTATTCAAAGAAGAGACAAAGCCGGAATTAGAAGGTTATGAAAAAGGCCATGAAAGTGAACTTGGTGCTGTAAACGTTATGACAGGTGTTTACACAGGACGTTCTCCTAAAGACAAATACATCGTTGTTGATGAGAACTCTAAGGACACTGTATGGTGGACAACAGACGAGTACAAGAATGACAACCATCCAATGGATGAAAAGACTTGGGAAGTTGTTAAGGAAATCGCTAAGAAGGAACTTTGCAACAAGAGATTATTTGTTGTAGATGCATTCTGCGGTGCTAATGCTGATACTCGTATGGCTATCCGTTTTATTGTAGAGGTTGCTTGGCAGGCTCACTTTGTAACAAATATGTTCATCCAGCCAACTGCTGAAGAATTAGAAAACTTCGAGCCTGATTTCGTTGTTTACAACGCTTCCAAGGCAAAAGTTGAGAACTACAAAGAATTAGGTCTTAACTCTGAGACATGTGTAGCATTCAACATCTCTAGCCGTGAGCAGGTTATCATCAACACATGGTACGGCGGAGAAATGAAAAAAGGTATGTTCTCTATGATGAACTACTATCTTCCACTTAAGGGCATCGCTGCTATGCACTGCTCTGCAAACACAGATTTAAATGGTGAAAACACTGCTATCTTCTTTGGTCTTTCTGGAACAGGTAAGACAACACTTTCTACCGATCCTAAGCGTCTTTTGATCGGTGATGATGAGCACGGTTGGGATGACAACGGTGTATTCAACTTCGAAGGTGGTTGCTACGCTAAGGTTATCGATCTGGATAAGGATTCTGAGCCAGACATCTACAATGCAATCAAGAGAGATGCTCTTCTTGAGAACGTAACATTGGATGCTGATGGCAAGATTGACTTTGCAGACAAGAGTGTTACAGAAAACACACGTGTTTCTTATCCAATCAACCATATTAAAAACATTGTACGTCCAATCTCTTCTGCTCCAGCAGCAAAGAATGTTATCTTCTTGTCAGCAGATGCATTTGGTGTACTTCCTCCAGTATCTATCCTGACTCCAGAGCAGACACAGTACTACTTCTTATCAGGATTTACAGCAAAACTTGCTGGTACAGAGCGTGGTATCACAGAGCCAACTCCTACTTTCTCAGCTTGCTTCGGACAGGCTTTCTTGGAATTACATCCAACAAAGTATGCTGAAGAACTCGTTAAGAAGATGGAACAGAGCGGCGCTAAGGCTTATCTTGTAAACACAGGATGGAACGGAACTGGTAAGAGAATCTCTATCAAGGATACTCGTGGAATCATCGATGCTATCTTAAACGGAGATATCAAGAATGCTCCTACTAAGACAATTCCTTACTTCAACTTTGAGGTTCCAACAGAACTTCCTGGTGTTGATCCAGCAATCTTAGATCCTAGAGATACTTATGCTGATGCTTCTGAATGGGAAGAAAAGGCAAAAGATCTTGCTGCAAGATTCATCAAGAACTTCGCTAAGTATGAAGGTAACGATGCTGGTAAGGCTCTTGTTTCTGCAGGTCCTCAGTTATAATTTCTTTAACCGATTAAATACACGAAAAAAGATGTAAGCGATTTTCGCTTACATCTTTTTTTTCGTCAGGGACGTTCCTTTTGCCACAAGAAGTGTCCCTGTCGTAACTATTCGTAACGAAGTGCATCGATTGGCGACATATTCGCCGCTCTCTTTGCCGGATAATATCCAAAGATGATACCGATTAACATCGAGAATACCACTGATATCACAATTGCTGATACAGAAGGACTTACGGTAATGTTCAGCATGCCGGAAAGATCCGGTTGATAATTTGTTACCAGAACTCCTGCAACCTGTGCAAGAATAAATCCATTCAAAACACCGATCAAAATACCAATGACACCACCCATCAGACAGATGACAACAGCTTCCGTCATGAACTGGCGCCGGATACTCTTATTCTTCGCTCCCAGTGCTTTTCGAATACCGATTTCTCTCGTTCTTTCTACCACACTTACAAGCATGATATTCATAACACCAACACCACCTACAATCAAGGATATCGCCGCAATAACGGAAATGGCAATCGTAAGTACATTCAAAACCTGATCAATCTGGCCAAGTTCTGATGCCATATCATAACTCTGTAATTCAAAATTTCCCGTATCAGAAAAATATTTTGTATCGAAATAAGCTGCCATATCCTTGGATAACTGGGTAGCATCCTCACCGTCTTTTGCCATAACCTGAAAACTCTGTAATTGATTTCCCATACCGTTTGCTTTGTTTGTTTCCGCAACATACGTATAAGGAACCAGAATTGGTGTGACCCATTCACGCTCCGATGCTTTCGGATCTCCACTTCCCAGTTTTAAGTTGTCATAATGGTAAATACCGACAACATAAAACTTCTGAACCGTTCCATCATCCTCAAGCTGCACGGAAATCTCTTTACCGATTGGATTCTGTCCACCCCATGCATATTTTACATACAAATCTGACACAAGAGCTGTTGTCTTCATCTCCTGGTTATCCTTATCATTGATATTTCTACCCGCTAATAACTGTACTTTTTTTGCATTCAGATAGCCCGGCGTCACACCGTTTACAGAAACTTTTGTTGTTCCCTTATCACCGGTACTCGAGGCAGAATATGTCAATCCTTCCTCTACGCTCACACTATCGACGCGGTCTGCAAAATCTTTTTGAAACTCCGATAATTTTTCATATGTCAGTTTTTCCTTTGCCGTCATTTCCGGGTATTCCCATCGTTCCCATTCTGCATCATTTTCAAATTCCGGCATAATGGCATTCACATAAGCATAAATCAAATTGGTTCCACCCAGTTCGCGCATCGTTGATGCAATGGTCTTTTGCAAAGAATTTCCAATGGTTGTAATGGTAATAACCGCACTGATACCAATAATAATACCAAGCATTGTAAGGAATGAACGTAATTTATTTGATTTTAAGCTTTCAAAGGAAAGGCGTATACTTTCTGTCAAATTCATGCTCGTTCACCCCCAATCCCCTGATCCGCAATGATTCTTCCATCGGAAATCGTAATCATGCGTTCCGTCTCGTGTGCAAGTTCCTGACTATGTGTAATCAAAACTACTGTCTTATTCTGTTCTTCATGCAATCTGTGAAAGATATCCATAACCAGATGCCCTGTCTTAGAATCAAGCGCTCCCGTCGGTTCATCCGCCAGTAAAAGATTCGGATCATTTGCCATAGCGCGTGCGATAGCAACACGCTGATTTTGTCCACCAGATAATTCGTTCGGTTTATGATTTGCACGATCTTCCATACCAACCATTGCGAGCAGCTCCATCGCGCGCTCCCTACGCTGTTTTGGTGGCATATTGGCATACATCAGCGGAATCTCTACATTTCGCACAGCACTCATACGTGGAATCAGGCAAAAATTCTGGAATATAAATCCGATTTCCTGGTTACGAATGTCACTCAGCTGTTCATCCTTTAGCTGACTGATATCCTGGCCCACCAGGCGATATGTTCCCTCTGTCGGACGATCCAAAGCACCAATCATATTCATCAGAGTACTTTTACCTGAACCAGACTCTCCCACAATTGCAACAAACTCATTTTGTGAAACTTGCAAATCTATGCCATGCAAAATTTCAAGTTCATTGGGCTGACCCACATAGTAACGCTTAACAATGCCTTGCATGTCAATTACGTTTGTTTTATCCATAAAGCAGTTAGCCCCTTTCTAATATGTTGTTGTAGAATCTGTTGTTGAAGAATCTGTTGCACCATCTCCCGTTCCAGCGAAATTGCTGTCATTCTCCGGGAAATACAGCTCTACTTCTTCTCCTTCTTCGACTTCGTATGGATAGTTGATGATCGTATCTCCTTCCTTCAAGTCATCCGATGTAATCGCTGTGTAGTAGTTATTTGAAATACCAGGAGTAACCGTTACTTTTTTCACCTTATACTTGCCATTATCCTTTGCCTCTCCTACCATCACATAGCTTGTTCCGTCATCGTCCTGTGAAATCGCATCGTATGGTACAGCAAGCTGTTCTCCCTCTTCATTTAAAAGGATTTCTACATTGACAGACATGCCTAATAAAAGTGGTGTTCCCGGCTCTAATGCAATCGTTGCACTATAACCTGAAGTCGAACCGGAACCATCACTGGCTGCACTCTTAGTGGCAAAATTAACCACTTTATCAACGGTTCCGCTAAATACCTGATCACTTCCAATCGCATCGGCACTGATGCTTGCTTTCTGTCCTGCTGCCAGTTTTAAAATATCTTTTTCTTTGATGTTTACATTTACCTTTAGTGTTGTATCATCCTCAATACGCATCAAAGAACCATTCGCAGGAATACTTCCCTTTGAAACATTCAACTGTGTAATCACACCGGATTGGCTCGCAACGACGGTAAGATTATTCAGCTGCTGGCGCAATTTGGTAAGGTCAGATGATGAACTATTATCTACGGTTGTATTTTTTGCATCTTCTAACGCTTCCTGTGCAGCTATAAGGCTTTGATTGGCTCCATCTAACTCTCCCTGTGCACTCTGCACATTTGCCTGAGCGGAAGCAAGGGCTGCTGATTTATTCTCTGCAGACTGGTCGCCATTTCCTAACATATTCTGAATGGTCTGATAGTCATTTTGCGCTGCTGCTAAAGCTGCCGTTTTTGCATTTACCTGTGCACTTGCTGTATCTACTGCACGCTGTGCTTTTTGTATGGTATTGTCATTTGCCTTTTGTGCAGCACCTTTTTGTTTCTCTAAATCTGCAATCTGCTGCTTGATTTCTTCATCATCAAAGGTACAAAGCACCTGTCCTTTTTCTACATGATCGCCAAGCGATACATTTAACTCTTTAATCGCACTATTGACCTCGGTTGTTACTTCGGTCACATTGCTGCTCTCTACGGTACCACTTGTGCTGACAGAACTTGTCATGTCCTGTTTTGCCAGTGAAAATGCCTGAATGCCATTTTCCTCCTTGGTAATTTCTCCTGCATTATTTTTCATTTTCGTAACCACAATTCCTGCAACAATTGCAACAATTACGATTACTACCAGTACAATCACCAGCTTCTTATGTTTCTTGATTTTTTCCAACATAACACTCTCCTTATGATTTGTATCAAACCGCCACAACATCTTGTTTTGATTTTGTTCTCTTCTCACACTATACTGGTTTTTCCCGATTAGGTAAATATAGAAACCCTTTATTTTTTCTTAATTTTCCTTAAGAAACTTCATAAATAAAAACAGAGTGTCACAAACATCCCTTTGTTTTCATGACACTCTGCATCTGTTTCTATTCTGTTTTATTTACCTGCGGTTGCTTTCAATCGCGCCATCGCTCTCGCCAAAGATGCACGTGAGTGGTAGTACTCATGGATGCTCTGTTTCTGACGAAGCTGTTCTTCCGCTCGTTCTTTTGCTTCCTGTGCTCTCGCCACATCAATCTCTTCCGGTCGCTCTGCTGTCTCTACCAAAAGTGTCACACGGTTATGCACAATCTCGACAAATCCCATGCCGACAACTGCATATTCCCAGTCTTCACTGCCTTCCGGCTGGAAACGCATTTCACCTTCGTCAACGGCAATGACCATATCCTCATGATGTGCCAAAATCTCTTTTTGACCATCGTATTCCGGCACGATCAAAGAACGGCATCTGCCCGAGTAAAACACACGGTTTGCAGATATAACTTTTAAATAAAATGTATTACTTGCAGCCATAACTTTTCACCTTTCTGTCACAAGAGAAACTACTGCATAGATTTTGCCTTGTCTATCACATCTTCTATCGTACCTACGTTAAAGAACGCATTTTCCGGATATTCATCCATTTCACCATCAATAATTGCCTTAAATCCGCGAACAGTCTCTTTCAATGGCACATACACACCCTTTACTCCGGTAAAGTTCTCTGCTACATGGAATGGCTGAGACAAGAACTTCTGAATCTTTCTTGCACGAAATACGGTAAGCTTATCCTCATCTGCCAGTTCTTCCATACCAAGGATGGCAATGATGTCCTGCAGTTCTTTGTATTTCTGTAAAATTTCCTGTACTTTTCTTGCCACTTCATAGTGCTCTTCGCCTACGATATCCGGCTCTAAGATACGTGATGTAGATTCCAGTGGATCTACCGCAGGATAAATTCCCTGCTCTACGATTTTTCTGGAAAGAACCGTTGTTGCATCCAAATGTGCAAATGTTGTTGCCGGAGCCGGGTCTGTCAAATCGTCTGCCGGTACATAAACCGCCTGTACGGAAGTGACCGAACCATTTTTTGTAGATGCAATACGTTCCTGCAATTCACCCATTTCAGTAGCAAGTGTCGGCTGATAACCTACTGCAGATGGCATACGGCCTAAAAGTGCTGACACCTCAGATCCTGCCTGTGTGAAACGGAATATATTATCAATAAACAAAAGCACATTCTGGTGCTTCTCATCACGGAAATATTCCGCCATGGTAAGTCCTGTTTCTGCGACTCTCATACGTGCTCCAGGTGGCTCGTTCATCTGTCCAAACACAAGCGCTGTCTTTTCCAAAACACCGGATTCTTTCATTTCTGTCCACAAATCATTTCCTTCACGGGAACGCTCGCCAACACCGGTAAAAATAGAATAACCGCCATGTTCTGTCGCAATATTGCTGATCAATTCCTGGATTAATACCGTCTTACCTACACCGGCACCACCAAACAGACCAATCTTACCACCTTTTGCATAAGGGGCAAGCAGATCAATAACCTTGATACCTGTCTCTAAGATTTCTTCCGCCGGATTTTGTTCTTCGAATGTTGGTGGCTCTCTGTGGATTTCCCACTGCTCACCATCTTTTAACTGTTCTCCGCCATCGATGGTTTCACCTAAGACATTAAACAAACGTCCTAATGTCTGTTCTCCCACCGGTGTTTTAATGCCGCTGCCTGTTGCAACAACCTCCATATCACGGGAAAGTCCCTCGCTGGATGCTAACATAATACAGCGGACAGTTTTATTGCCAATATGTTGTGCAACTTCCATCACACACTTCTTGTCACCATTTTGTACTTCAAGTGCGTCTCTGATTGCCGGTAAGTCTTCGTCGAAAAACTCTACATCGACAACCGGTCCCATCACCTGAACAATTTTTCCTGTCTTCATCAAAAAGCCTCCTTAATCTTAGCTTTTTTATTTTTTACGTTTTCGCTTTTGTGACTTTGCACCAGCGATTACTTCTGTAATTTCCTGTGTAATTGCAGCCTGTCTTGCTCGATTGTATAAAATATCCAATTCATGAAGCATATCTTTTGCACTCTTTGATGCTGCTTCCATTGCCATCATACGTGCATTCTGTTCGCAGGAATATGATTCCACCAGCGCACCATATACAAAACCAACCACATAATCCGGAACAATACGATCCATCACCGCCTCCGCCGATGGACGAAGGGCTAATTCCTCATGCGGAATATCAATCGGTAATTTTATATCAAAGTCCGTCTTTTTCAGTGGCAGCAATTGTAAAATCTGGGTTTCTTCCTGCACTGCATTGACCATCGTTGTATAAATGATGTAGACCTCATCTAATTTTTCTTCCTGATACATCTCCAACAATTCCTCTGCGATATTTCGCGCACGGTTTAACGTCGGATTCTGTACGGTGTAATGAAACTGCTTATCAATCGCAATTCCACGTTGTTCAAAATAATGACGTCCCAATTCTCCAAGTACAAACAATTCATGATTTGGATGGGAAAGCAAATGCTCTTCTGCCAATTTCAAGACATTATGATTATAGGAACCTGCCAAACCTTTGTCTGCCGTAATAACGATATAACCGACTTTTCTTTCTTCCATCGGTTTCTCTTCATTCGACTTAAAATAAATATCTTCCATATCCGGAAGATGTCGTAAGATTCGACTCATTTCCGACTGCAACGTAAAGAAATATGGTTCCGTATCTGCCAACATTTTCTTTGCCTTCTTCAACTTAGAAGAAGAAATCATGTACATGGCATTTGTAATTTTTAATGTATCATTGATACTTTTGATACGATCCTGTATCTCCTTCGTATTTGCCATAACAACACCTACTATCCTACAAATTCTTTTGCTGCATCAAGCATCTTTTCTACCAGTTCGTCGCTGATTGCTTTCGTATTCTCGATTTCTTCGCCGATTTGTGGATGTTTTAAATCCATAAAGGAAAGGACATCCTTTTGGTACTGTTTTACCTGCTTTGTCTCGACGGTATCAAAAAATCCATGATTTGCCAGACAAAGTGTCATCACCTGTTCATGCAAAGAAAGTGGCTGGCAAAGTGGCTGTTTTAACAGTTCCATCAATGCTTTACCATGTGTCAGCTGCGCCTTTGTTGCATCATCAAGATCCGATGCAAACTGGGTAAATACTTCCATCTCACGGTATTGCGCCAAATCAATACGAATACTGCCGGATGCTTTTTTCATTGCCTTTGTCTGTGCTGCACCACCAACACGGGATACAGAAAGACCTACATTGACAGCTGGACGCATACCGGAGTTGAAAAGATTACTCTCCAAAAAAATCTGTCCATCTGTAATAGAAATAACGTTTGTCGGAATATAGGCAGATACATCTCCTGCCTGTGTTTCAATGATTGGAAGTGCTGTAATAGAGCCTCCTCCCAATTCCTCTGACAAACGACTGCTTCTTTCCAGCAATCTGGAGTGTAGATAAAATACGTCGCCCGGATACGCCTCACGTCCCGGAGAACGTTCCAAAAGCAGACTCAGCGCACGATATGCTACAGCATGTTTTGACAAATCATCATATACAATTAAAACATCTTTTCCCTGATGCATAAAGTATTCTGCCAATGCAGTACCGGCATATGGTGCTACATACTGTAACGATGCCGGATCACTTGCGGTAGAGGACAGTACAATGGAATAATCCATCGCGCCATGCTTCGTAAGCGTAGATACAATCTTTGCGACCGTGGATGCTTTCTGTCCGATTGCAACATAAACACAGATCACATCTTTTCCCTTCTGGTTGATGATTGTATCTGTTGCAATGGATGTTTTACCCGTCTGACGGTCACCGATAATCAACTCACGCTGGCCTCTTCCGATTGGAAACATGGAATCAATCGAAAGAATACCTGTTTCCATTGGTGTATCTACGGATTTTCTGTCTACAATTCCAGGTGCATCTTCTTCCATCGGACGGTATCCATCCGCCTTAATCTCACCATTTCCATCAATCGGCTCACCCAGTGCATTCACGATTCTTCCAATAAAAGCATCGCCCACTGGTATACCAGCTTTTTTCTTGGTTCTAACAACCTTTGTTCCTTCTTTGATTCCGGTATCTCTGCCAAATAAAATTACACCTATCTCATTTGCACGGATATCCTGAACCATTCCTTTGACTCCATTATCAAAAATAACAATCTCGCCATACATGGCATGATTGATACCATAAATCGTTGCGATACCATCGCCGACCCAAATAACTTCACCTGTCTCTTTGCTCTCGTCATTCCAATGGGTATTTTCGATTTCTTCCTGAATAATGGAGATAATATCTGTTGCACTTATTGCGCCCACAGGGGTCACCTCCCGGTTAATTTTCTTTCTAACTGACGAAGTCGTCCCTCATAACTTCTGTCATACTCTTCGTTTTTCATACGAACAATATAACCACCTAAAAGTGTTTCATCTACGCTCTCCGTCATCACTATTTTATAATCTGGATATTTCTTTTGTAACAGCTGTTCTGCTTCTTCACGCGTCGCCGCATCCGGCTCACCTGCAAAAATAATCTGCGCCCGTATGATATGATTTTGCTCATCCCAATACGCATAATACGCATCAAAAATCTGACGCATGATATCACATTCTCCCAAATGACTCATCATTTTAAGAAAGCTTACCATCATCTGTGGCATTTGTGCCAGCGCACATACCCGCTCGATAATCTCATGTTTTTTTGCTTCTGCAATTGTCGGATTTTCTAATACCGCTAACAATTCCGGTGTCAAAAAGATGAGTTCATCCGCTTTTTCTACCACTTCGCGCTCAACCGGCAGCTGATACAAAACTTTTGCATTATTGATTGCTGCCTGCGTCATGAGCATCACCTGTCTTTACAATTTTTCTTGCTGCAATGAGCGCCAACTTAGCAATTTCTGCTTCAGCCGCCTTTGTTGCCTTTTCCTGCTCGTTTGCAATATCGCTCTTTGCCTTTTCTAACATGGCATCTGCCTCGACTCTGGTTTTTTCCAAAGTCATCTCGTGTTCCTTTTGTGCACGGTCTCTGGCTTCCAGAACAATCTGATCTGCCTCTGTCTTTGCACTCTCCAACTTATCCTGATATGCAGCCTTTAATGCCTTTGCGTCATCCTGCTCTTTTTTTGCATCTGCAAACTGGCTTTTTACCAGATCATCTCTGGCATTGATGACATTCATGACCGGCTGATATAAAAATTTTTTAAAGATCGCATAAAGGACCAACAGATTGACTACCGTCCACAGGATGTTCCATGGATCTATACTCAGCATAACTGTGCCTTCCTTTCACTTACTTTTTAGCCTAAGAAGAGGATGATCAAAAGGGCAATTACGAAACCATAAATAGCTGTTGCCTCTGCAAGGGCACATCCCAAAAGAAGTGACTTAGAAATTTTACTTTCTGCTTCCGGCTGTCTTGCGATTGCATCTACTGCAGAACTGGTTGCTTTACCAATACCAAGACCTGCTCCAATACCTGTTAAAACGGCTACACCTGCTCCAATTGCTACTAATAATGTTGCTGACATAATTTTTTCTCCTTTTTCTTTACATATTTTTCATTTTGTTTATTCGGTTGCTTCCTTTATGAACAACCCGGTCAGGAATACAAATACATACGCTTGTATCAGACCATCAAAAATATCAAAATAGCAGCTAAATACTGCCGGTACCACTGCCGGTACAACCATTTTCAAAAGTTCCATGATAACAAATGAACCTAAGACGTTACCAAACAGTCGCATACATAGGGACAATGGCTTGATAAATAATTCCAGGATATTAATCGGTAAAACAACCGGCATCGGTTCTGCAAAACTTTTTACCCAGCCTTTTGTGCCTTTCGCACGTATGCTTGATACCTGGATTAATATAATACTCATCAGTGCCAATGCCGCAGTGACATTCATATCCTTCGTTGGTGGTTTGAATCCCAAAAGACCTATCAGATTCGCCACACCAATGTAGATGGCTACAGCAGAGAGATATGGAATATATACTTTTCCTTTCTCTCCTACGGTCTCATCAAAAAAGTCGTGTAAGAACTTAACACCTGTTTCCACAACAATCTGTCTTCGTCCCGGATTCTGTATGCTTAAGTTTCTTCCTAATAAGAAGAAAATAACGGCAAGTACCGCCATGATAATCCATGTAACAACAACAGATTCATAAATGGGAATTCCTCCAAATAGTGGAATGGTAAAGACTGTCTCACAGTTTAACTCTTCCATCAGACCATTTACCAGAGCATCCATCTGTATACCTCCTTTCTTAAAAAATAGTATTTTTCTTAATTTACGTTACGATTTTAATCTTGCAAATTTTCAATGTCAATCTTTACCAGTGCACACTTTTTTTCCTGATTTCTTTGTATTTTTTCATGTACATTTTCCATAATTTATATTTTTTTATTTTTTGTTTTGTGCAAATTATACATTGTTTTTTCCCAAAAAAAAGAGATGATTTTCAACAAAAAAAGTTTTTGTCAAAAAAACGACAAAAACTTTTTATATTTTTTACATATTTACTTTATATTTCACATATACAAAGCTGTCTGCATGTCGTAAAACTTATACAAATGCTTTTATTTGTCGCAATGCTAACGCTTTGCTATTTCTCTTTGTAATGCATTCCACACGCGTTTTTTATCTGCACTCCAGAGTGGCGCCACCAGTTGTTTCTTATCGCCATCTCCTGTCATGCGATGAATCACCATATCCTTTGGTAATCGTTCCAGACAATCGGCCACGAGTTCTACATATTCTTCCATCGTAAATACCGGACAATGACCTGCAAGATATTCCTGTTCCAGATCCGTTCCTTTTAACACATGAAGAAGCTGCAGCTTGATTCCTTGTACACCACTGCTGCCAACATATGCTACTGTCTCTTTCATCATCTCTTTCGTCTCTCCCGGAAGTCCTAGAATCACATGCGTAATCACTTCGATACCACACTTTCGTAGCTGTTTGACTGCCTCATCATAAACAGGCAGTGCATAGCCGCGCCGGATATTTTTTGCCGTATCTTCATGAATGGTCTGTAATCCCAACTCCACCCACACAGGCTTTCTTGTGCAAAGCTCTTCCAAAAGGGACAGCACTTCAACATCCAGACAGTCCGGACGTGTCGCAATGGATAATGCCACAATATCATTCGCCTCTATCGCTGCATCAAAAATCTCTTTTAAATAAGAAACAGGCGCATACGTATTCGTATACGCCTGAAAATACGCAATGTATTTACCATTTTTATTCTTTTGTTTCACTCGCTTTTTGCCTGCTTCTAGCTGCGCATGTACTGCCTGGCGCAGCATTTGTACGTCCGCTGCACATAACGTTTGCTTGTCACGACACTTATGTAAAATCTCCTGCATCTGCAAGTGTTCCGCAAAATCGCCACTTCCGGAAGCAGAGCAAAAGATACATCCTCTCGTATCGATAAGCCCGTCCCGGTTTGGACAGGAACAACCTGCATCCAAGGAAATTTTATAAACTTTCGTTCCAAACGTGTGGCGCAGATATGCATTCAGTGAATAGTATTCCATAATTACATTCTTTCCGGTGCGCTAAATCCAAGCAAAGCAATACAGATTTCGAGTACATTCTTTGTTGTTTCTAACAAACGGATATAACCTGCCTGCTTTGCCTGATCCTCTTCTGCCATAATTTTTGTCTCATGATAGAAATGATTAAACGCATTTGCCAAATCATAAATATAAGCACAAATTCTATGTGGTGCATTTTCTTCATAGGCACCACGCATTGCGCTGTTAAACTTCGCAAGTTCTAACATCAAAGACTTCTCACTTTCTGTCTCTGCTGTTAAAATCTTGGCTCCTGCTGCGCTCTTACCTGCCTCTTCGTATTTATGCAAAATAGACTTCATACGAACGATGGTATAGAGAATATATGGACCTGTATTTCCTTCAAAGGAAGTAAAACGATCGATGTCAAAGATATAATCCTTAGAAGCCTGGTTGGAAAGATCTCCATACTTGATTGCAGAAAGTGCAACCGTCTGTGCTGTCTTTCTTGCTTCTGCTTCATCCATTGTCTTATTTTCCATAATTTTCTCATACATCTTGTCATTGATTTCAGAAACCAATGTTTCCAGACGCATAACGCCACCTTCTCTGGTCTTAAACGGCTTACCATCTTTTCCATTCATCGTACCAAAACCAATAAACTTAAGATCTGTGGTATCCGGCACGATACCTGTCTTTCTAGCACAACGGAACACCTGGATAAAGTGTAGTTCCTGGCGCTTATCTACAACATAAATCACACTGTCTGGATGATAATCTTCCATACGCCATACAAGTGTTGCAAGATCTGTTGTATCATATAAAGATGCCCCATCTGATTTCAAAATCATACATGGTGGAATTTCTTTGGTATCGGTGTCTTCTTTTACATCAACAACCAACGCTCCCTCGCTGACATAGGCATAACCATCTTTTTTCATCTTCTCTACCATGTCCGGAATGTATGGCTGTGCATCAGATTCACCCTTCCACAGTTCAAATGACACATTTAAATTCTCATAGTTTTTCTTCAGATCACTTACCGATACATTTAAAATATGCGCAAGCAATGCCTGATATCCACGATTACCATGCTGCAATTCAAATGTTGCTGTCATAGCTTCTTCCTTGTATGCTGGATCTTCTTTTGATTTACCACTGGCTGTCGGATAAATTTCTTCTAATTCGCTGATGGTAAATGGTGGTTCACTTGGATATTCCCCGGTATAATCCGGATCAAAGTAGCAAAGATCCGGCTGACGCAAACGCAACTCTGTAATAATAAGTCCCATCTGCAGACCCCAGTCTCCCAGATGCACATCACCAATCATGTTATCTCCCATGAATTTACCGATACGCTTGATGCTCTCACCAATGATTGCGGAACGAAGATGTCCTACATGAAGTGGCTTTGCCACATTTGGTCCGCCGTAATCAATCATAATGGTCTTTGGCTCTGTAACTTTTTCTACACCGCCACGCTCATCTTCTGCCATCGCATTGACATAGTCCGTCAGATACGCTGCATCTAAGATCAGATTCAAGAATCCCGGAGGGCAGGCAATAACACTTTCAAACATTGGGTTGTCCTGCAATTTCTCACTTACCTCAGTAGCAATTGCGATAGGTGCTTTTTTATATTCTTTTGCTGCTGCCATGGCACCATTACACTGATACTCACACAGATCAGGTCTGTTAGACAACGATACTCTTCCATATTTTTCATCGTAGCCACATGCTACAAAAGCATCTGTTATTTCCTGTCGGATTAAATCCAAGATTTCTTTCATAATCTTATCCTTTCTTTTTAAATTGCAAACACATATGCGTTGCAGGAATTACTCTTCTGTTTTAAAGATTTTGAAACGATTCTTCCATAATGCCTGCTTTAAAATCATGCCAAGAATGCATATAGAAATCACTTCTCCAATGCCTACGGTCAACATAAGATACCATACAGCATCCTCAAGACCATACACATTGCGCAGTACCAGCGGTACAATAATGGTGTTCGCGATCACTGGTGGCAAGGTAAATACAAACTTTGTCTTTCTAAGTAAGTAGGTTCCAACTGCTCCAATCAATGTAGCAATACTTCCAAATACGACATCCAGTGCCATACAGCCTGTCAAAATGTTACTGAGCAGACATCCCACAAACAGTCCCGGGATTGCCGCCGGCGTAAAAATCGGAAGGATGGTAAGTGCCTCCGAGATTCTTACCTGAATAGCGCCATTTGCCAATCCAAACGCACTGATAAAGTAAGTCAACACCACATAAATAGCCGCAATCATTGCGGCCTGAGTCAATCGTAACGCATTTGTTTTTTTCATATTTAATTCTCCTTAGTTTTGTTTTACGTGTGGATGGTTTCGAACACACGTTGTATATCTTTATAATTCTATCATAATTTAGCAGGTTTGGAAAGATGCATGTTTTTCACAAGGTGTAAAATCAAACATGTCAGCAAGCATCCCACCAGACATCCGACACTGTCAAGCATCACATCTGTCATCTGACCGCTGCGTCCTGGCACAAACAATTGATGAAATTCATCGGTTGCCGCATATGCACTTCCCATAAGCCAGCTCCACATGTAAGCTTTCTTCATAGTAAGCGACAGACACAGGTTTGTCAGTAAACAGCCCAAAATCGCATACTCTGTCGCATGTGCCATTTTTCGCACAGGAAATTCTATTTTTTCTGCATAATCCATCTGTTCTTCTTTTGGCATTTCCGAGAATCCTGGCACAATCATATGTCCAATTGCCATTCCCACATGCAAACTAGTATCTGTAGATACATCTGCCGGCTGTGCAGAAAAGCAAAAAATGACCGTCATCCACACGACTGTTATGATAAGCCATACGACGGATTTATTATTTTTACTCATTACTCTCCTGCCCATTTCGCAGTGCTTCCTGTATACGTTTTTCGGTCAGACCTGTAAGAATTACTATATCACGAATCGACATACCATTCCGATGCATTTTACAAATCAGATTATTTTCTCCTTGCGAAACCCCTTGTTCTATTCCTTGTTCTATTCCTCTCTCAAGTCCTTCATTCAGTCCCTCCTGCCATGTTTCCTCAAATACCGTACACATATCAACCTCTCCTTTCGTTTCCATCTGACTATAGTCTAATTTACAATTTGCGGCACCCGCTGCAGTAATCACAACACTTTTATCCACTTTGTGTTCCTTGGTATATGCAATTGCCGCCTGTTTTATCAAGTCCTTTTGTCTTGTATTATTCAGCAGAATTGCCAACAGCTGAAACAAATCCTGATTATTTATATTGTGAAAGTGAAGTTTATTCTTTCGTGCCTCTACCAATTGCATCTTATAGTCATTTACAAATGGTTTTACCATATCTTCTAAAACTAACATCGCATGTAAAGATGTTGCTGCATCCCACGGCTTTTCCCCATAATATACAACAACTGTTATCACCGGGATGAATCTATCCGCTTTTCGCATCCGTGACAGATACTCATCCTCCGTTACACCTAATGCTTCCTTATAACTTTTAGCGTTTGCATCATATTGTTTCTTGTATGCTATATAATCATATCCCATCACGCGCATAGGCATCGCATAGTGAATATGTTCCTGTGATTCCATACCAAGCAAAACAAATTCAACATTATGCTTGTTAGAGTGCTTACAAAGTTTCACCACATCCCGCGTCATTTGCATACTTCTCATCATTTTCTTATTTTCCACTACCGTTGTTTCCTGTGAATCTACGTCACATAAATCCTGCGATTTTATGATCGCTTCCCCTTGAAACAACACTGCATTGAAAAAATCTGCAAAATGCTCATTATCATCCCAGTATTGTTTTAAAACAGCATCTGGTTTTAATTCTAATTTTTGCTGCACCATACACAACTCTCTCCTTATCTTACGTTATTTACATGAAAGTTCGCAAGTACAAATGCTTCATCTTACCTATTGTTTTCTCACTTGAGATTCTGAATCGATACGATTCTTTAGAATAATTATAATAAAAACGAAAAAAGATAGTGTCAGTATACATAGTATTCCTGATAATGTAAAGGTATTTTAGAACATCCGCGATATGTGCTACTTTAGGGAACGTGCCGAAATCGAGGAAAAATACCGTAACAATCTAATCAAGAAACAAGAATCAGAACTTGCAAAAAAAGATAAAGATCTGGCCGAAAAAGATCGCATCATCGCAGAATTACAAGCTCAACTGGCATCACAGAAGTAGATATATTATACTTCAAATCATCATCGTCCGATAAATCATCACACAAAAAAACAGAATAGCCATACCATTTGCTGCTCTAAGCATTTGGTATGGCTATATAATTTCAACAAATTTTCACACGACTTCTTGTTACAGATTTTTCTTTCGATTAATCTGTATTTCATTTCCATTTACTGCATACTGAAATCATAACCCTTTTACCGTTGTAAAGGAGTATCCCTCAAAAACTTCAATCATAGGGTAAGATTTTTCCATCCGATTTTTATTCATAGTATTCCTGCAACTCTTTTATTCGCTTGAGAGCTTTAGGATAATAAGCATTAAGGAAAACATCAAGTGAGATAATATTTGTAAATAGCCCACCATTCTTCCCAGCGAACTTATAATCTGCAACATAATAATTATCTATACCAAATTCCACAACATCCTGCTCGATCATATGCAAACCACCATCAAAGGAATATCCGTCCATTTGAAATAATAAATCCACTTCACAATCTGGGGTTCCATCGAAGTCTCCTTTATCCGCATTCCACTCTAAACTACCTTGCGTACACTCTATCACGCAGTTATGTTTTACTCCAGCTTTTAAATCTCCGGCAACCCAAAATCCCTCGTTCTTCTTTCTGCCGTTGTTATAATACTCTATTCCCATTCCGTAATAGTGTCCATCTTGTACATAACCTTTATATATTTTTGTACTTTTACATCCTACTTCTAATCCATAGTTGTGATATGTATCACAGTCCTTGGCGAACACACCATAAGCAATCAGTTCATTGTAATCATAAATAGCGACATACTGATTATCACGATTCGATTCTGGATATTTAATTTTTGTTGCACTCCTTATATCTTCTACTTTAGAGAACATTTTTTTGAAGTTTTCATCTTCGTATACATTATAGGTTTCCGTGACATCTATTTGATTCTGATCTAATTCGCCCTCAGCCAACTCAAATAGAATTCGATTCCATATATCTAAAATCTGGTGGACATTATCATCATACTTCTCTTCTGTCCCATACACACCCAGCGCTTGTAGCAAGTCATATATCTCACGATCCAATAACTGATAGATGTTACCACACATTTTGTATCGCCATTGAAACTCACTTCCCATAATTGGTTTAATCCAATCTCGAAATAAAAACTCTCTGTCTTCCTCTGCGGTATATATTGAAACACCATCTTCATCGGATATTTCCTTTTGCACTGTTTCGACAATTTGCCACAATATTTTTAACTGATTCGTTGTCAATATCAGTGCCATCGTCTCCTCATAGCGGTTCAAATACTCTCGTACTCGATTTGCAACGCCTACTTGTCGCTCATCCACATCTGTCATGAGCCATCGAATTGCCTCTACTACGACTGCGCCCATCAGTTTCTTTGCTATGTTTTTTTGTGCTTCTTCGTTTTCTTCCACATCGTTTTTACCCTTATTATAGATATACAATGCAATAAATATAGTCGCTGCCAATGTGCAAATAGCTACTATAACAGCAATCAATGATAAGAATTCGCTCCTCTGCGCCCTGGCAGTATGATAATATAAACCAAGGGTTATCCCTAACACCACGCAAGTCATTGTTCCAATCACCCAATACCATTTATTCTTCCGCATCCATGCCTCCTTGTAAAATCTCTTCACGTCTTCTCCGCCGATACTCCGCATCTTCTGACTTCTGATGAAACATCCCACCAATCTCATCCAATACATTCCGATTATCATACATGGCATTAATGCTTTCTCGTAAATCATCAGAAATCATAAATTGGTCGACATCGTCATTTACAATCTGTATACCTTTCGTTTTAAGTGCAGTACATAAATCTTCCATGGTAAGAAAAATAGAACGATTCACATGATCATAATCCCACATATCCTTTACATCGTAGATTGAAAATGAAGTACACTCCTTTATGTCCTGAATAATAGAGCGCGCCTTTGTAATACCTTCGCGTGGAAATATCTTCAGCCCTTTGTCCATCATATTGAATACTCGTTCAGACAAAGCCACCGATTGCCGAAAACGTAATCTTTCAAATCGATAATCCTCCTGCAACGAACATGAAAATCTCATAGGAAAAATATATCCGCTCTGGTAATGACATCGCAGGAAAGGTTGAAACCCAATCTGAAATGCATATCCATCCATATCACCACTGCATAGGTCCGGCATTTGTTTATCATACATATGCTCCATATACCAAAAATTCGACACCATATTGTTGAAATCAATCGTCCAGTTTGGCGTATGATAAATAATTCCATATTTAAAATCGCCATCCACATCTTCCTGCGTCAATGGCTCATAGCAATCTTCTTCATAATTATATTTGCAGGTAGCAAAGAATAATGCTGTCTTAAAATCATTTGTCAGATCTATCAGATATGTATCCAATCCATAATGCTGCGCTAACGCATGGTAATTAACATCACACAGATTTGCTTCCCAATATGGCACAATACTAAATTTCCACATAAAATACCAAAATTGCCTTATTCGCATTTCCGCAATAATCCAAGTCAACTCTTCTTCATACGCAGACATCCCAATCGTTTTTCTTCGAAGAGAAGGCAAGCTACTAGGATATTCCTGATTTTCTCCGCGATAAAAATGTCGTTTGCTATTAAAAGTAATAATTCGCTCACCAAACGGATATGAAATTACTGTTCCTGCTGTATTACGAATCCTGTTCTCATCCAAGAATCTCGTAGGTGGAATACTCGGATCTAGGAGACGCTGTCTCACTTCCTCTCTAACATTTTGTGCCCACACCTCATCCTGTTCAGCGAGTTTTAGCAACTGTTCTAGATTATCCATCCCAATATCGTGCACTACTTTTCTATCATCATTATTCGGAAAAATATAACCACTTTCTTTGTCGTATTCACATATTGTCATTACACGTTTCCTCGCAGTTTTTCTCAGATTCATGAAAATTTGGCTCTATACCACATTTACTCCAGTTATACGCCTTACCATCCACAAATACTCTGTTCAAATATTCTATCAATGATAGGATACCACTCTGTAAAATATATCAGCTTTGTTATATACTGCTTGCTGTCCTTATCTGTTGAATAATAAATTCCACCTGTTTTAACCCTTCATGTGGATAAATCAGATTTCCTATCCCATATATCATTTTCCCTTTAAAATATCATAAACCGCACTGGGAAGCCAAATTTACTTGGCTTCCCAGTTTTAAATTTAATAGTGTCTGACACCTATTATCTGTGTACTTTTATGGACATGTATTATTTTTTTCATATTGTGCAAGTTTCTGCTGAAGTTGTAGAATCGTTGCCTCTTGCGTTTGTATCCTGTTCTCCTGTGTCTGTATCGTATTCTCTTTCGCTTGGATAGTCGCGCCAAGATCAGAAACAACGCCCTTGAGTTCATTCACGTGTTTATTCAATTCTTCTACCATATATCGTTCTGTGTTACGATCCATTTCATTTAAAGCATCTGAAAACATACAAATCAACTCCTCTGGATTATTTCGATATGCAATCAAATCACGATAACATGAAAGAAATTCTGGAAAACGATTCACCAATTCTATAATCTCATTGGGATTATCGGTTGTCAGAAACTTCAGCCATGCATCCTGTCTACTACTTATATTTTGGACTACGTTTTCAAAAGTGTCAAGCAATCTGGCTTCCTTCTCGCGGCAAAATATTTTTGATATAAATAGCTTCACCAAGAATTGCTGACAAAAATGCCTCTAATCGTTCCGTGGAATCATTAGGCATCATAATCGGCCGAAATACTCTATCATATGTTATGGCTAAGCCGGAATTTCCTTGGATAAAGTGTAGCAATTTCTTCTGATACATTTTGTCCATCAGATTAAAGGCTTCTAGTGTATCCGTGGTCGTGTTTTGGCGGATAAAGGATAGTGCATCCTGTTTGGTTCTTGGTGCGCCAAGAATATCAGCCAGTGTGTAATTGTGTTTTTTTGATGCCATAGGCAAAGTCCTCCTTAGAAAATGATACAAAATAATTTCTTGAAAAAAGTGGCAGATACGCCAGATTTTATAGAATCACACAGACGACTGTCTGTTAATGAGATAGATCATAACACGAGAGAAGGTAAATAACAACCACTTCACTGTTAAAATTTAGGGAAGTAATTTATCTTAGATATGTGCTACTTCAGAGAACGTGCCGAAATCGAGGAAAAATATCGTAACGTTCTAATCAAAAAACAAGAAGCAGAACTCGCAAAAAAAGGCAAAGATTTCGCAAAAAAAATAAAGATCTGGCCGAAAAAGATCGCATCATTGCAGAATTACAAGCTCAACTGGCATCGCAGAAGTAGATATATTATACTTCAAATCATTATCGTCCGATAAATCAGCACACGAAAAAATCAGCACCACCAGCTTAGCTGGTGGTGCTGATTGTATAGGTATACAACTAAAAGAGGCCAGATCCCATTTCAAGGATTCGGCCTCTTCTTTCATGCATCCACAAGTGGATTTTATTTTGATTCTTTTTCTACAGCATCTTCCGGCTTCTCTACTGCTGAGATAGCAGCCTTCTGCATTGGGATACGGCAGTTCTTGTTGCTACCAAACTCAACAATAACTGTATCGTCTGCGATATCAATAACAACTCCATAAAAACCGCTTGTTGTAAGAACAGTATCTCCTACTGCAAGGGAAGACATCATAGCATTTTTCGCTTTTGTCTCCTTCTGCTGTGGACGGATCATAAAGAAATACATAAATGCAAATAAAACTACAATCCAGATAATTGGCATCAATGCGTTACCGCCTGCTGTTGCGCTCATTAAAATATTCATGATAAAAATTCCTCCTAAATGTCTGGCTTTATGCCTCAAACTTTAACTATTGTACTAAATCCCGCTACTTTTCGCAAGGATTTGCAGGGATTTTTCATAGAGTTTATAAAACTTTTATAATTATTCTCCTGCTTCCATTCCCTCTAACTTACGCTTCTTATATCCTGCGAAATCTCCGGCATCCAAAGCATCCCGGATTTCTTCCATCATATGATTATAGAAATATAAGTTATGAAGTACGCAAAGACGCATACCAAGCATCTCTTTTGCCTTGAGCAAATGACGAATATACGCTCTTGCGTAGGTACGACAAGCCGGGCAGTTACATCCCTCCTCGATTGGACGCATATCCTTTTCATATTTCTGATTGAACAGATTCAGCTTTCCATGATCGGTATATACATGACCGTGGCGACCATTACGGCTCGGATAAACGCAGTCAAAGAAATCGATACCACGTTCCACACCTTCTAATATATTTGCCGGTGTTCCAACACCCATCAGATATGTCGGCTTATCCTGTGGTAAATATGGAACGGTCTCCTCTAAGATATGATACATTTCCTCATGAGACTCACCTACGGCAAGCCCACCCACAGCATAACCATCCAGGTTCATATCAGCAATGCGTTTCGCATGTTCAATACGGATATCATCAAAAATTGCCCCCTGATTGATACCAAACAAAAGCTGGTTTTTATTAATAGTATCTTCCAAAGAATTCAATCGTGCCATCTCTGCCTGACATCTTGCAAGCCAGCGTGTGGTACGATTTACGGAATCCGTCACATAATTTCGATCCGCTTTACTGCTTGGGCATTCATCAAATGCCATAGCTATGGTTGATGCCAGATTGGATTGAATCTGCATGCTCTCTTCCGGTCCCATAAAAATCTTATGACCATCGATATGGGACTGAAAATATACGCCTTCTTCCTTAATCTTGCGAAGTCCCCGCAAAGAGAATACCTGAAATCCGCCGGAATCTGTAAGGATTGGACGATCCCACACCATAAACTTATGCAGTCCGCCTAATTCCTTGATGGTCTTATCTCCTGTTCTTACATGTAAGTGGTACGTATTTGATAGTTCCACCTGTGTCCCTATATCATGCAAATCATCTGTAGAAACTGCCCCTTTGATGGCAGCCACTGTTCCTACATTCATGAAAACCGGTGTCTGAATCGTTCCATGCACCGTTTCCATCACTGCTCTTTTTGCTCTTCCCTCTGTTTTTAAAACTTTATACATAACGCTATTCTTTCTATAAATCTAATATCTTATGCTTATCTCTTCTGATAAAAATCAACAATCGCATCCATTCTTGCACTCATATTTGCAAAAAGTGCATCCACCAATGTAATGGCTGCCATACTTTCTACGACCACAACAGCACGCGGTACAATCACCGGATCATGTCTTCCATGAATTTCGATTTGTCTTTCCTTTCCATGCAAATCTACCGTCTGTTGCGCCTGACTGATAGAAGGCGTCGGTTTCACAGCAACGCGAAAGACAATCTCATCGCCGTCGCTCATACCACCGAGCACACCACCGGAATGATTGGTCTGCTTCTTCACCTGTTCATCCTGTATCACAAAAGCGTCGTTATTCGCGGAGCCGGCTGCTGTTGCCGCTAGAAATCCATCTCCGATTTCAAAGCCTTTCACAGCACCAATGGAGAGCATGGCTTTTGCAAGCGTTGCATCCAACTTATCAAAAACAGGTTCTCCGATTCCTACCGGCATTCCCTGCACACGGCATTCAATCACACCACCGGAAGAATCCTGCTTGTGAATACAGTTTTCCAGATATTCCTGTGCTTTTTTTGCTGCATTCGCATCCGGCATAGCCAGCGGATTCTTATGAATCTCTGTCGCATCAAACTGCTCTATTTCCACAGGTCCAATCGACTTTGTATAGGCACATATGGTGATACCAAGCGCCTCTAATATCTGAACCGCAATGGCACCTGCAGCCACTCTTCCAATCGTCTCTCTGCCGCTGGATCTTCCGCCGCCACGATAATCACGGATTCCATATTTTTCCCAGAATGTATAATCTGCATGTCCCGGCCGGAACACCTCCGCAATATCCGAATAATCCTTGGAATGCTGATCCGCATTGCGCACCATCATAGAAATCGGTGTTCCTGTTGTCTTTCCATCAAAAACGCCTGATAGAATTTCGATTGCATCTGCCTCATTTCTAGCAGTCGTAAACTTTGACTGCCCTGGCTTTCGTCTGTCCATAAACTGCTGTATATGCGCCAAATCCAGTGTCAATCCTGCGGGTACACCATCAATCACAACGCCAAGTGCTGCGCCATGTGACTCGCCCCAGGTGCTAATACGAAAAGTCTCTCCAAAGGTCGATCCTGCCATGTTTTGCTCCTATCTTTTTCATACTTCTATGAAGAAGATTATCCCATGAAAAGTGAACTCTCCACAGGATAATCAATCTCATCTTATACTAATTTATGTATCACAATACTGTTTGGTTTATCCACCTTAAGTGGCGGATTCTTCATCAGTACACATTTCTTTTCATGATCAATCGTAAAGGTACGAATCTCATTTGAGTCATGATTTAAAGATACCAGCGTCTTATTATCCGGTAAAATTGCAATTCCCTTTGGATAATCACCGCTGATTTTTGCATTGCACTCAATGGACAACTGCCCATCCTCTCCTACCGCAAGGCACACCACTTCATTCGAACCATCCAAAGAAACATATAAGTACTTTCCATCCGGAGCAAATTCCATTGCTGCACCAGAAGCGAGTGGATCTTCTTTTTTCTGAACAGAAGTGTCTGCCACTTTTTCAAATATCGGTTTGCCGTTGTGTAACTCATAGGTGTAAATTTCAACGATATTGGTTGCTTCCTCTAACACATATGCATACTTTCCATCCTTTGAAAAACAAATACGACGCGGTGCGCTGCTAAATGGGCAACGTAAGATATCATATAAATGCAATTTGCCGTCTGCATAATCAATTTCGTAAATCTTAATCTGGTTCAAGCCCCAATCTACAGCGCATAAATATTTTTCATCCGGTGTCAATTTGGTACAAGCCACTCTTGGATCCATACGCTTTTCTACGGAACTCTTACCAATGCCCTGATGGAATATGCCATCTGCAATACCTGCAATACTGCCATCTTCATTCAGGCGCATCATCGTCACCTTGCCATCATGGAATCCTGCCAAAAACAGATAACGATCCTTTGAATCGATTTCTACATGACATGCGCGCATACCACCGATCCATGCCTGGTTAATTTTTGTCAAATCCCCATTTTCATCAATTGAGAACGATGCTACTCCTTCATCCTCAATGGAATATAAATATTTACCGCTATGTGCCACCACGATATTGGAAGGATTACTGATTGGCGCAACACCGCGCTCCGTCAATCTTCCCTTTTCCATGTCAATATCATACACATGAATCCCAATGCTATTCTCATGTGTATAGGTTCCTACATATGCTACATACTTCTCCTGTGCCATAATCCTTAGTCCTCCTCTTTTCTCCTTAAGATGTCAAACTGATCTAACGGCTGTCCTAAGTCAATCCATAATTTTTGCTTTGGATGCGGTGCACTTGGCATGTCTTCCCCATCCTCATTTACAATACGTTTTACTACTACCTCTATATTATCGCCATTTGGCTTCATAATTTCAATAGTTTCTCCTACAGAAAACTTATTACGTTGTTCAATTGCGTACAGCCCATCCGCGTTACATTCCCCCACAACGCCCAAATAGGTGTATTCTTTGATATAGGTATTGCTATCATAAATCTGTGCTTCATCGGAAGGTTTTCCAAAGAAAAATCCTGTCGTGAACTGACGATAGGTACAGTTGGAAATCTGTTCCTGATACCATGGCATATTTGCACGATATTTTTCTTCCGATTCCAGATAATCGTCAATCGCCTTACGATAGGTCCTGGCTACCGTTGCCACATAAAGAGCTGTTTTCATGCGACCTTCTATTTTAAAGCTGTCAATTCCTGCATCAATCAGCTCTGGAATATGCTCGATCATACACAAATCTTTGGAATTAAAAATATAGGTTCCACGCTCATTTTCATAGACCGGCAGATATTCTCCCGGGCGCTGTTCTTCTACAACCGCATACTTCCAACGACATGGATGTGTACATGCTCCATGATTGGCATCTCTGCCGGTAAAATAATTACTAAGCAGACATCTTCCCGAATAGGAGATACACATTGCACCATGGATAAATGTCTCAATTTCAAGATCTTCCGGAATATTTTCACGGATTTCTTTGATTTCTCTCAGTGATAATTCTCTTGCAGACACCACACGCGCTGCCCCAAGTCCATGCCAGAACTGATAGGTACCGTAATTGGTATTATTTGCCTGCGTACTGATATGTACCTCAATCTCCGGACATACCTCACGCGCGATGGTAAAGACCGCCGGATCTGCAATGATAAGTGCATCCGGTTGCAATTCTTTTAATTCTTCAAAGTAACGGCGTACCCCCGGCAAATCTGCATTATGTGCCAAAATATTTGCTGTCACATAAACTTTGACACCATGTGCATGCGCAAAGGCGATTCCTTCCGCCATATCTTCTTTTGAAAAATTCTTGGCTTTTGCGCGAAGTCCATAGACTTCTCCACCAATATACACCGCATCTGCTCCAAATGTCACGGCAACTTTTAATACTTCCAGACTGCTGGCTGGAACCAACAATTCAATATTTCTCATGAAATAACTCCAACATTTTCTATCATTTATCATGCCAGTGCATGACGTTTTCTTTTTGTATACGCTTTACTTCATCGTACAAAGCGCAAGTCCATCTCCCACCGGTAAAATGCTGCACACAAAATCTTCATCATGCGTCAGGCTATACAAATACTCACGCATACGCTTGTGTATCGTACGGTTGCGTCGTTCGATGGCGTAGTGAGATTCTATCAGATCTCCATCCTGCAAAACATTGTCTGTTACCAGCACACTGCCTGCATGCATCAGCTTTTTGATTTCCGGTAAGAAAATCGGATATTGTCCCTTTGCCGCATCCATAAAGATAAAATCGTATGTTCCCTCTAAGGTCGGCAGAATCTCCTGAGCATCTCCCGGAAGCAGATGAATCCGTTCCTGCTTACCCGCACGCTTAAAATTTGCGCGAGCAATCGGAATACGTGGTTCGTAATTCTCAATGGTTGTAATCTCACAATCCACTGGATTATATGCCTCCATCAAAAGAGCAGAAAAACCAACCGCGGTACCCACTTCTAAAATTTTGTGAGGCTGTAATGTCTGCATAAGGAATTTTAGAAATCCCTGGGTATCCTTACGGATAATGGGCACATACGTCGCTAATGCCTCTTTTTCAATTTCTGCGATATAATCAATCTCCTGACCTTCTAAGGATCTTAGATAGGTCAGGAAACGTTCCTCTACTATCATGTTACACTTCCATAATGATTGGCATAATCATCGGACGTCTCTGTGTTTCTTTCCATACAAAATCTCCCAGAGAATCCTTGATTTCGTTTTTAATCTTGGTCCAATCCGTAATATTCTTATCCTGCAAACGATCCATGGTATCATTCAAAACCGCTCTTGCGCTATCCATCAGATCTTCTGCACCACGCACATATACAAAACCACGCGATACAATATCCGGGCCTGCAAGTACACGGCCACTGCCGGATTCTAAAGTAAGTACTACAATAATAATACCATCTTCTGCCAGATGCTGGCGATCGCGAAGGACGATATTACCGACATCACCGACACCAAGTCCATCGACCATAATCGCGCCTGTGTGTACACGGCCTGTCACTTTTGCACTTTCTTCGTTCAGCTCTAACACATCACCGGAAGATAAAATAAAGATATTATCTTTATCCATGCCAAGATTTTCAGCAATTTTTGCCTGTGCAATCAGATGTTTGTATTCACCATGCACTGGAATGGCATACTTTGGATGTACCAAAGAATAAATGAGTTTAATCTCTTCTTCGCAGGCATGTCCGGAAACATGCACATCCTGAAAGATTACGTTAGCGCCCTTCATACAAAGCTCATTAATAACATTCGATACTGCTTTTTCATTTCCCGGAATCGGATTGGAACTGAAAATAATGGTATCGTTTGGCTTAATGGATACCTTACGGTGTGTTCCATTTGCCATACGGGACAATGCCGCCATGGACTCACCCTGGCTTCCTGTCGTAATCAAAACGGTCTTCTCATCCGGATAATTCTTAAGCATCTCGATATCTACAAGTGTATTCTCCGGTACTTTCAAATAACCAAGTTCTGATGCTGTCGCAATGATATTGACCATACTACGGCCTTCCACAACAACCTTGCGGTCGTATTTGTGTGCCGTGTTGATAATCTGCTGCACACGGTCTACATTGGATGCAAAGGTTGCGATAATAATGCGGGAATTGCTATGTTCTGCAAACAGAGAATCAATTGTCTTTCCGACCGTACGCTCTGATTGGGTAAATCCTTTGCGTTCTGCGTTGGTACTGTCACACATAAGAGCCAATACACCCTTTTTGCCGAGTTCACCAAAACGCTGCAAATCAATGGCATCACCGTAAACAGGTGTGTAATCCACCTTAAAGTCTCCTGTGTGAACAACAATACCAGCCGGTGAATAAATAGCAAGTGCCGCTGCATCCTGAATACTGTGGTTTGTACGAATAAATTCCACACGGAAATTTCCAAGGTTGATATGCTGTCCGTACTTTACAACCTTGCGTTTTACTTTTGTCAAAAGACCGTGTTCTTTTAACTTATTCTCAATCAAACCATTGGTCAGCTTCGTCGCATAAATTGGTACATTCAGCTCTTTCATCACATATGGAATCGCTCCGATATGATCCTCATGTCCATGTGTGATAAAGAAGCCTTTTACCTTCTCTTCATTCTCTTTCAAGTAAGAAATATCCGGGATTACCAGATCAATTCCCAACATATCGTCCTCTGGGAATGCAAGTCCACAATCCACTACAATAATACTATCTTCGTACTCAAAAGCAGTAATGTTCATTCCAATCTGTTCCAGTCCGCCCAATGGAATGATTTTGAGTTTTCCTGTATTCTGTTGTTGTTTTTTGTTCAAAATATACCTCCTGTTTTGTTTCTTTTACATTTCAAAATCGGTATCTTCCACCAATTCCTGAAAAATCTTTACAACTGCTTCAAATTCCACATCGTCTTCTACCATTTCATAAGTGGCATCTGTATCATCGGTTGCAATTTCTTTTAAAATATAGGCTTCGGTATCTCCCTCGCTATCCTCCGTCACGAGTAAATACTTTTGCTGATTTAAAGTCGTTTCTTCTAATACATATACAGTGATTTCTTCTTCTGTATCTGGGGCAATTAATGTAATGCTTTCCATATGCTTTTCCTTCCACTTATGCCTGTAGTGAGTCCAAATAGCCTTGCAAAATAATCATTGCGGCAATCTCATCTACATATTCTTTACGATGTTCTCTTCGGATGCCTGTCTCCATCATTGTCTTATCTGCTGTAACGGTAGACAATCTCTCATCCCATAGGATAACCTCAAGATTTGTGCGGTTTTCTAACATCTCTTTAAAAGCGATGGTCTCTTCGCATCGCTTTCCCTCTGTGCCATTCATATTCTTAGGGTATCCCAAAACAATCTTATCTGCCTGATAAGATGTAATTAGCTCATCAATTCTTGCCAGGGTCTTACGTAATTTGCCCGGTTTTTCTCTTCGAATAATCTCCACGCCCTGTGCAGTCAAAAGTAAAGGGTCACTGATAGCGACCCCTACCGTTTTTGTTCCATAATCTAATCCAAGTACTCTGCTCAATCTAACTCCTACCGATTCCTAATGTTCCCATGATTTGCTCGCGATATACTCCTTTAAGAGTTCCTCTACGAGTTCATCGCGTTCTACCTTCATAATGAGACTACGTGCATTGTTGTGGCTGGTAATGAAAGTCGGGTCTCCGGACATAATATAACCTACAATCTGATTTACTGGATTGTAGCCCTTTTCAGCCAATGCTTCGTAGACTGTACGAAGGATTTCCTTAACGGAAGTCGGTGTCTCCTTTTCAACTTTAAAATACTGTGTGTTACTTAAATTCTGCATAATATATCCGCACCTATCTGCTCTTTTGTTATCAAGCTAATTACTTATATTCTAGTATATCGTAACAAATTTGTAAAGAACTCTGCGAATGAATCCATGCTTTTATCCCTGCAAAAGATAAATGTTTTCTGCAATTTCTTCGCCCAACACGCCCGTTTTTATCTGATTTGATAAATTCTCCGTCGTCGGATATGCCACGCGAATATATTCTCTTGTATAACCGGTATAATATGGTTTGCCTTCCCATTCCCATGGTGTTTCAAACAGCACTTCTACCTCGCGTCCCACATAGCCATCGCGGTATGTCTTCGACATCCTCTCTTCACAGGCAAGCAAAATATCACTGCGCTTCGTTTTTACCTGCTCGTTTACCTGATCTGGCATGACAGAAGCCTTTGTACCTTTTCGTTTTGAATATTTAAAAATATGCATCTCATAAAAACCAATATCTGCCACATATTGTTTTGTCGTTGCAAACTCTTCTTCTGTTTCGCCGGGAAATCCTACAATCACATCCGTTGTAATTGCCGGATCATCAAAATATTTGCGCAGCATAGCGCATCCTGCTGCATATTCTTCTGCTGTATATTTACGATTCATACGCTTTAACGTTGCATCGCACCCACTTTGCAGCGAGAGATGGAAATGCGGACATATTTTTTTGACATTTGCCAACCTTTTTGCAAAAGCTTCCGTGATTATCTGTGGTTCCAAAGATCCCAGTCGTATACGCTCGATTCCTTCCACCTTGGCAACTGCCTCAATCAATTCTAATAACCGGCTATGCTCAAATCCACTGTTATAATTTTCTGAAAGTCCATACGAGCTCAAATGAATTCCCGTCAACACTACCTCCCGGTATCCGCTTTTTGCAAGTGCTGTAACTTCTTCTACCACATCCTCGATGCCACGGCTGCGCACACGGCCTCTGGCATACGGAATGATACAGTATGAGCAAAACTGATTACAGCCATCCTGTACTTTGATAAAAGCTCTTGTATGTTCTGCAGTCTTGTTGACCAGAAAGTACTCATATTCCTGCTCATCTTTGTTGATATCTATGCAATCCACAACCCTTTCTTCTGTATTCCTTACCTGCGCTCCTTGTTCTGCATTCTCCGCACATATCTGGTGGTTTTTATTTTCAAATTCCGCGATACAATCCACCAGATGATTTTTCTGGTTGTTGCCGATGACAATATCCACCGCTAAGTCTTCCATCACTTCCTCGGTACTTGTCTGCACATAACATCCCGCTGCTACTACGATCGCCTGTGGATTCTTTTTCCTTGCACGATGGATCATCTGGCGCGATTTACGATCCGCCATATTGGTAACGGAACAGGTATTGATCACATAGACATCCGCACATTCAGTAAACGGTACAATCTCATATCCATTTTCTTCCAGTAACTGCTGCATAGCATCTGTTTCGTAGGCATTTACCTTACATCCCAGATTATGAAGTGCTGCTTTTTTTCTTGTTGTCATCCTCTTTTTCCTTTACTAAAATCACGTTATTTTTTTACATGTTTTACATTGACTTTTCCCATATAATGAATTACGATAAGCGTATAAAATCAACACATTGAAGGAGGCCTAAATATGCAAAAAGTTGTGATTTCTTTGAATTCAATTGATAAAGTCAAATCTTTTGTTAACACAATCAGCCAGTACGATTTTGATTTCGATTTGATTTCTGGCAGATATGTTATTGATGCAAAGTCTATCATGGGTATCTTCAGCTTAGATCTTTCTAAGCCAATCGATCTTACCATTCATACAGACGAAGACACAACAGCAGTTATGACTGCTCTTGAGCCTTATATCATCAAATAATTACATAGGATTACTTTTAAAAGAATCCTGCTTATCGCAGGATTCTTTTTTTATGCTTCCACATGTATCATTTCAGCAGAAGTAATTGCTTCTTCCATCAATCCATCAATGACATCCGCAAGTTTTTCTTCTGATTTTTTAATAATATTTAAATTTGGCTTTGTAACCGGGTGCTTTGCCACAAAAATGGTACAGCAATCTTCATATGGCAAAATCGATGTCTCATAAGTGCCGATTTTTTCTGATACCTGCACAATCTCCTGCTTATCAAATCCAATCAATGGGCGATATACCGGCATAGTGCACACTTCATTCGTTGCCATTAAAGACTGCATCGTCTGGGATGCCACCTGTCCAATACTCTCTCCTGTAATAAGTCCAAGACAACCATCTTCTTTTGCAAAATGTTCTGCAATTTTCATCATGTATCTACGCATAATGATTGTCAATTCTTCATGTGGGCATTTCTCATAAATAGCAAGCTGGATATCTGTAAAATTAACCACATGCAGATTGATTGGTCCCGTATAAGCAGAAATCTCTTTTGCAAGATCTACAACCTTTTGTTTTGCACGTTCTGAAGTATATGGTGGTGCATGAAAATAAGTTGCATCAATGGCAACACCACGCTTTGAAATCATATAGCCTGCTACCGGGCTGTCAATACCGCCGGACAAAAGGAGCATTGCCTTTCCGCCGGTGCCCACCGGCATACCGCCAGGTCCTGGAATCTCCTGTGAGTAGAAGCTGATCTTCTCACGGATTTCTACATAAAGCATCACCTCAGGATTGTGCACATCAACACGCATTTCCGGGAACGCATCTAAAATCTTTCCACCAAGTGCTGCATTTAATTCCATGGAATCCATCGGATAATTCTTTCTGGCACGACGTGCTTTTACTTTGAATGTCAGATTTTTATCCGGATAAATCTGATCCATATAAGAAACAATCTGTTCCGCCAATTTATCAAATCCTTCATCTTCTACCATCACTGCAGGACAGATTCCGGTAATACCAAAAACATGGCCTAATGCCTCAATGGTCTCCTCATAATCGTAATCGCCTTCTGTCTCTACGAATACACGCCCCTGCTGTTTATGCACGTTAAACGTACCTTCCACATTACGAAGTGCATAACAAATCTGACGTACCAGGGCGTCCTCAAACAAGTGACGGTTCTTCCCTTTGATACCAATTTCTGCATATTTAATCAAAAATGCTTTATACATAGTACTCTCCTTTTAACTTCTTCTGTATTTTGCCAGCATTGGAACCAATCCTCTCATAGCCTCCAATGCATAATCAATTTCTTCTTTTGTCGTGTGCACAGAAAAACTGAATCTTACCGTGCTCTCCAGCAATTCTCTCTTCAATCCGATAGACTGCAATGTCCTGCTCACTGCTGGTTTATTAGAGGAGCATGCACTTCCCGCAGATACATAAATCTGCTTATCTTCTAATGCATGCAACAGCACCTCACTACGCACACCCGAAACACTAACGCTCACAATATGGGGTGCACTTCTGTGATCTTTATGGCCATTGACACTAACGCCATCGATTTGTTCCACTTCCTGAATAAAGTAATCGCGCAAGCGATACATTCTGGTCTGGTTGCTCTCAAAATTCTGATAAATTTCCATTGCCGCCTGACCGAGCCCTGCAATGGCTGGCACATTTTCTGTTCCAGAGCGCATCCCTCTTTCCTGACCGCCACCAAGAATCAGCGGATGTACCTTTACCTTATCTCGTACAAAAAGGAATCCGCTTCCCTTTGGTCCATGAATCTTATGTCCACTTACCGATAACAGATCAATGCCCATACGTTTTGGATAGATTCGGAACTTACCATAGGATTGAATCGCATCCACATGAAACAGACAATTTGGATTTTTTTGTTTGATCACGCGCGCTGCCTCTTCTATCGGCTCTACGGCGCCAATCTCATTATTGACATGCATCATCGATACCAAAATCGTATCACTACACATTGCTTCCTGCAAATCCTCAAGCGAAATACATCCATAAGCATCTACCGGTAAATACGTCACTGCAAATCCCAGTTCTTCCAGATAGGCAAAAGGATTCGCAACCGAAGGATGCTCAATCATCGTCGTAATCACATGCATCCCGGAGCGCTTATTGGCAAGTGCACTACCAACAATTGCCAGATTGTTGCTCTCGCTGCCACCGGATGTAAAATAAATTTCTTTTTCATTGACTTTAAGTGTCTGTGCTATGCGTTTTCTTGCTTCTTTTACATAGTTTTCTGCTTCCATACCACGATTGTGTAAGGAGGATGGATTTCCGTAATCCTCCCGCAACAGGCGCATCATCAAATCGGCTGCCGCCTGCGAACATTGTGTGGTTGCTGAATTATCTAAATATGCTTCCATGTTTTTTCCTATTCACATTCTATTACTATTAGTTTATTCATATATATAATGAAATCTACATTTATTCTGTACTTTTACCCTTGCATTTCGATTGCAAGCATCACCATAGACATCGTTGTAATGGCTGCTGTATCCGTCCGAAGGATCCGGCTTCCCAGAGAAATGACATCCATATCCTCTCTTACTGCCTCTATCTCCTCATCCGCAAAGCCACCTTCCGGTCCAATCATAATACTGATACTTGTCGCATCTGTCATCTGTGCCAATACACGTTTTGTCGCTTCCATACCTTCGGCACACTCATATGGCACAATACACTCATCGCACTGTCTGGCATAAGTAACTGCCTCCGCATACGTCATAAAATCATGTATTTTGGGAATACTGCTGCGCTTTGATTGCTTCGCTGCCGCCTCCGCAATGCTCTGATAACGCTTTAAGCGAGATGCTTTTTTCTTATCGTCTAATTTTACAACACAATACTTCATCTCGACCGGAATGATTTCATAGACACCTAATTCTACTGCTTTTTCAATCACAGTCTCCATGCGGTCACCCTTTGGAATCGCCTGAAAAAGATAAATACGTTTTTCTAATTCCGTGGATGCCATCTTCTCTAAAACACGAAGCGTAACCTCTGTTTTATTTAATGTAACGATTTCACACAAATAGTTATCTCCTGCCTGTGTACTGACGCGAAGGGTTTCCCCAGCGCGCATACGAAGCACCTGCGACAGATGTCTGGCGTCATCCCCTGCCACGGTAAATGTTTCCTGTTCTTTCACTGACTGATCTATAAAAATCTGCTGCATAAATCTCCTTCAACCTGTCTGATCATTTCATCCTGTAAACGCTGTCTACAAGGCATCTGTCCATTCTGGCAGTTATTATTTACGTGCTGTAATATTGCGCCACTCACCTTGTGCATTGCTTTCTATAATGGTAAGTCCGGCAGCTTTTAATGCATCTGCAACTTCCTGTTCTTTAAAATCAATAATACCGGATGTTATAACGATAGCGCCCGGCTTCATTGTTTTTGCCAGTGCCGGTGCCATAGGAATAATGATATCTGCTAAAATATTGGCTACAACAACATCATATTTCTCATACCCGACATTTTCCTGCAATGTGCTGTCATCAATCAGATTTCCCACATAAAAATCTGCTAAAGATCGCTCTAAATGGTTTACATCAAAGTTTTCATAGCTGGATGCAATGCAGTCTGCATCGATATCTGTTCCAACAATATGCTGTGCTCCCAGCTTCGCAGCAACAATGGATAAAATGCCACTGCCACATCCCACATCTAATACTTCATCGCCCGCTTTCAAATATTTTTGCAACTGGCGAATCACAAGTTGTGTACTTTCATGCTTGCCTGTTCCAAAAGATACACCAGGGTCTATCTCTACCAACGTCATATCTGCCTTATCTTCCGGCATATCTTCCCAGGTAGGTTTAATAAAAATATTGCCGATGGAAAAAGAAGAAAAATAAGCTTTCCAGTTGTCACGCCAATCCGCCTCGTCTGAGATTTCATTCGTGATCGTACCCTCGCCGATCTGGGCATACGTTGACATATCGTCCAAAGCCTGTCTTACTTTTTCCAAGATCTCGGATGCGTCTGTCTCATCTTCTTCCAGATAAAAACTAATGCGTGAAGATCCATCGTCCTCCGGCAGATCCGGTTGCAGTTCTTCAAATACACCGCCCTGTCTGTCCGCATCCGGAACCGGGATAAAGTTGTCGATCTCTACACTGGTAATGCCCAGTTCCGATAGCATGGCACAGACCAATTCCTCTGCATCCGTTCTTGTATTTATCGTGTATTTATTCCACCGCATATCTATTCTCCATTTTCTATAACATATAGCCTTGCTAAACTAATGTATTGTACCATGGATTGCCCGTTTTGACAATGCGTGAATACGCGCAAAAAATGCGGTCACCACACCGAGCAACCGCATTTTACTAAAGTTCTTTTATTCTTCTCTACCATGATCCTTAAGATCAAATCTCTTAACCAGTTCCTCCAATGTAGCCGCCTGTGCTGCCAACTCCTGAGAAGTTGCTGATGTCTCCTCAGCAGATGCGGAATTGTCCTCAACGCCCTTGGAAATATCTTCAATGCCGACACGGATCTGCTCCATGCTCTGGTTCTGTGCTTCATTGTTCTCTGCACTCTTACCAATCATGCCATTGACTTCTTCGACGGCATCCAGTACATCCTGCATAGACTGCACAACATTCTGTGCCAGACTGGAACCACGATCAATCTGCTGCAAGGAGATCTCGATCAGATCCCTGGTATTATTTGCAGCCTTAGAACTGTCATCCGCAAGAGATCCGATCTCAGATGCAACGACTGCAAAACCCTTGCCTGCCTCTCCGGCTCTGGCAGCCTCAATAGAAGCATTGAGTGCCAAAAGGTTGGTCTGGTCTGCAATATCTTCGATCGTCTTGATGATGCTGACAACCTCATTGGATGTCTCCGTGATCTTGTTCATTGCCTCCATCATCTGATTCATCTGTTCTCTGCTATCCTGCATCATATGGGTAACACGGGATGTCTCTGTTGCAGACTTCTGCGCATCCTCGGTATTTTCCTCTACCTGCTGTGATACGGATTCGGTTGTTGCAACAAGTTCCTGCACAGATGCAGCCTGCGTCATAGCACCCTCTGCGATATTCTGTGCAGCCTTGGAAAGTTCTTCCGCACCGATAGATACCTGCGTAGAACTGTCAATGATATCTTCGATCATCTGCTCAAAGGATCCTGAGATATGAAGCAGGGCGGTCTTAACCTTTGCAAACTCTCCTGCATAATCATACTTCAAGGTAAACTTCAACTTGCCATCTGCCAGTCGATCCAATACCGAAGAAATCTCATCGATGTAATTGATATATTCTTTCAGACGATCTACTGTCTTTTGAATAGAATCTGCAAGTTCGCCGATCTCATTTTCAGATGCGATATCAAGGGTCACATCCAGATTGCCTTCTGCCAGTTCCTGTGCCACATCATTCAAAGCAACGATCGGCTTAGTCAACTGGGTTGCCAGATGACGGATCGTGATGATGATAACGACAATACCTGCAATGACAAGCAACAATACAATGATGATACAACGGATCAGACTTGCAAAATATTCACTTGCCGGTAAGCAGGAAATGGTCAGATAATCGGTCGAACCAATTCTTCCGACATAACCGTATTTGCTCTTTCCATCTGCGGAATAATGTACGGAAGTATCTTTACCTCCCTCAACTGCCTGGATCAAGGTCTTGTCTACATTCAACTCGCTCAAACTCTTCTGCTGGTTGTCCGTGTTCGGATGATAGATCACATTGCCTTCAGAAGTAACCAGGATAACAAATCCATTGTTTCCGATCTTGTATTCCGGTAAAAGTTCATCGATATGATCCAGTGCCACATCCACACCTGCAACACCGATGATATTTTGTCCGCTCTGGTCATATACCGGAGTAGCCGCACTCAGGATCACATTGCCTGTGCTGGCATCTACATATGCATCCGTAAGGATGGTCTTTTCTTCTTCTACTGCCTTATACCATGCACGCTCTGTGATCTCAAAATCACTGTCACTGGTATAGCCGTCTGACTGTGTCGCAACATTGGCATCAATATCGCCGACCCAGACTGCCTGAATGTTGTCACTGTCTGCTGCCACGATCTTTTTCATAGAATTGAATACGGTTGCATAACGCTCTGACTCTGTAATATTGGCTCCCGGTCCAGTCTCCTCCAATAAAGTCTTCACATCTGTGTTCAGTGCCATCTGTTCTACGACCGTCGTGTATTCCTCAAAGAATAGCTCCAACTGGTATGCTGCTGCTTTGGATTGCATCTCCAGGTCGTTCTTCTGGGCACTCAGACTGATGTTGCCCACCATAAAGGTAACCACTGCCGCAACGATAACAAATACGATGACTACCTTTGACAAGATACTGACCTGTATCTCCTCCGCGATTCCTCTTTTCCTCTGTTGTTTTTTCTTTTTCATAGGACTCCGTTCCTCCTTTACTTTTCCATCATAGCACTTTTTCGACATATCACACAAGATTTCTCTGAAAATTATGCATAATTTCTGATTTTCTTTGCCTTTTCAGCAAAATTGTCCTCACTATTTTGCACAGGTCGAATCAGCACCACCAGCTTAGCTGATGGTTTTATTGTATAGGTATACAACAAAAGCCATAGGGATATTCCTTGCATTGCAAGTTTTTTCCCTATGGCTTTTCTACTTTTTACTTACATGATTATTTTGTTGTCATACTTCCTAACAAAGACAGACTTTCCTTCGGTGTACGCTTCATGTTGCTGCGGTCTACGGCAATCAGTCCAAATTGCATAGAAAAGCCCTTCTGCCACTCAAAATTATCCATGAGTGACCAGTGCATATAGCCCTTGAGTGGAATACCGTCTGCGATACACTCCTGAAGACCTGCCGTTGCTGTTTTGATATATTCCTGACGACGACTGTCGTCTGCAGTTGCGATACCATTTTCGGTAACGATAATATCGCCCTTGAAATCCTTTGCCACTGCACGCACTACATTGGCGATCGCCTGTGGATAGAACTCATATCCCATCTGGGTCAATTCCACGCCGTCCGGTGTATATTTATTGCCCTCAGCATCAAAGCACTGTCTGGTGTAAGACTGTGCGCCAAAGAAATCATCATCTGCAATATATGGAAGATAATGACGGAATTCTTCATCCCATTCTTTTGCTGCTGCATCTTCGCCGCCTGCTTCCGGCTGCATATCATGCAAAGATAAAGTGATACCGACCTTGATGTCCGGATATAATTCCTTGATGACCTTCTTGGCTGCCTGATGCGCCTTCATGACCAGAATATCCCCTTGTGGTGTGCACATGGATACAAACGTATGGATTCCTCTTGGATCCTGCAAGCCAAACGCCTTTGCGCATTCCATCATGCCCATCATCATGGTATTCATGCCCTGTCCAAGGTTGAGTCCAACCTGCACATCGCCTTCCTTTGGTGCATCCTGCTTTGGAGCCTCAGCCATTTTCTTCATGGCATCTGCATTTGATGCATCTTTTGCTCCGCCGCCCATGCTGCCCATGTACTTTTTCATGATGGCAGCCAACTGTAAGCGCATGTTTGCCTCGTTGATGGTGCAAATATAGGTAAGTTCGCTTCCCAGACGTTCTACGACATATTTTACATAATTCGCAAAGAGATCAACGACTTCTTCATTTTCCCAGCCGCCCATGGAAATGAGCCATGCCGGAGAAGTAAAGTGATGCATGGTCACGATCGGCTCGATGCCGTTTTCCTTGCAGCAGGCGATGACCTTGCGATAATGCTCGATCTCCTTGTCATCAAACTCGCCTTTCTTTGGCTCGATTCTTGCCCATTCGATGGAAAAACGATATGCATTCAATCCAGCTTCTGCCATCAGACGAATATCTTCTTCATAACGATGATAATGATCCACCGCTTCCCCGGATGGTTCCACAAACTGCGAATGCTCCACATTCTCCTGTAACCAGTAATCACTATGCACATTGTTACCTTCTACCTGGTGTGCTGCGGTAGAAGCACCTACCATAAATCCCTGTGGAAATTTTCCCATATCTTATCTCCTTCTCTACCAAAACTTTTGTCTTAAAATATCCTTTTCGATATCCTTTCGGAATCTCTCCTCAGATCATAGTATATCGTAAAAAAGCGAATCTCCATTATAGGAAATTCGCTTTTTTGTTCATTATTTTGTTATGTTATTCTAACATCATCCCTTCTCCCCCTAAGCCTGTCTTTTGTTCTCCTCTATCATACCATGTTTGTATTTTGCGACTTTTTTACCATTTGTTTTTTAGCACATCACCTTTCATGTATAAATTTCCTTTTACATCTGTTTTCAGAGGCGATAGACTCTCTTTTCTGAGCATATAAGAAAGATTTTGGCGCGTACAGGAAAGTGCATCACACACCTGCGTCGTATCCCAGATATTCTTTTGCACATAAGTTTCAAAATCCTTGCTTTCTATAGGCATTTCGTTTTTTACATCATATAAGAATTTTGCAGGAATATCGATCGAATCATTGAATGTCAGGCAGTATCCTCCTGTCCCCACCATACCGGATTCAAAAAGAGCTTGATTTTGCATGACTTTATCGATACCACTTACATCTATCAATTGTTCTAACGCGAGTTTCTTTACCACATGATCTGCAAAAAAGCATAGAACCACATGATGGTCGCACATACAGCAGTCCACAAGATTCTTTTTTTGCCTTTCTACCACAAAGGACGGCAATGTATCTATCCTTTTTATCGACATGCTATCCTGCGAACATTTTCCCCTTGCCAGTTCAAGTAGTCTCATCTCATCATATGCTGCCATTTTATGATTGCGCAAGATGTCATCTATATTTTGTCTTCCACTCGGAATCACTCTTTCTTTTACCCATAGATAGCTTTCCTGCCTTGGTATGGTATAGATTCCATGCTTAACAAAATTGATAAACAAAAGAGGGGCAGTCCACTCATCCAAATTTTCTTGAAGTTCTATAATATATCTCTGCTCTTTATCAAAATATTGTAAGATCCCTATTGATAACTGATTTTCATCATCCCATATTTCATAAGCTTTCATAGACTTGATACCTCTTATAAATCATATTCCAAATAGCATCCAAGTGTGTTTCTGATAATATTCCCCACAAATCTGTCAAAAGAGCCTCTTTGTCACTCTCTTCTAGTTCCCTTGCAAATATTTTCTTTTTATTCTCAATCAGATTTAAATTTTCATAACAGGAATAAGAGCCTATAAAGTTCTGACATCGCTTATCCTCTGACACATCAAATTTTTTTACCATATCATCTGATGTACAAGAGTATAACAAAGACAATCCATGATCAAACAAAGGCGCAATCCGAAGTGTTTTTGCTCTTGCATTTCGAAGCACTTCAATATTTGCGCCATGTCGATCCCTATTTAATATGAGATAATCAATAGCAATCATCTGCTCTATATATTCTTTCCAACCTTGCCTCACACAAAAATCATAATGCGACTCTCCCTTTATGGCATTGGTTCGATAATAATCATCAAGAGCAACCTTACTCTCGCCACGCTCTTTAAAGTCCTCAGACGCACACACATATGTCGTATATATTCTTCCCTCAATTTCAATATCTGCATAGATGAGTTCATAGTGAAGATGCTCCACTCCAAGTATCGTAAGTAAACGATCAACGATTATTTCATTGACACACTCATGTCCTACAATTCCATTTACAGAATCGAAATTAGACAACTTATAATATATTTTTTTATCATATAATGAAGACTCTGATTTCAAAAAAGTTCCAGCTGTTCCACTGGAACTTCGAACATGTGACCAATTCAAATATGTCAGATCCTGCTTTTCTCTGATTACTCTTGTTTTCACGAAACCACCTCATACTATTTTACGCACGTCAAATATTTTTATACATAATATTGTACATTTTTATTTTACGCACGTCAAGTATTTTTAGTTTCAAAAAGCTATCAAATTAAGGTGTTATACAAAATCAATCATGCTTATGCCCCAGTATTATGGCAAAAGGAACATCCCTGAAGAAAGTACCTGCTCCTTTTGTCCAGGAAGGCGAACCGTAGCTGATGTATTCGCTGGAATCGTAATATGGTAGGTATAACTTCCATCTTCAGACTTTTTCCAGCTGCATCCGACTTTTCCGTATACGCTGTCATAAGTCATTCCTGCGACTAAAGTGTCCACCCGGAATTGGTGCAATGACAAAGTGATTTTGTCCTGCCATCTTGATACCACACATTTCATCAAATATCCATTCACAGACAGCCCCCTTAGAATAATGATTCAAAGACGCAATACCGCCGCCTTTTCCGTTATCTGAATTTGGACCCTCCCAGTCTTCCCAGATGGTCGTTGCACCTGCCTTTGGCATACAAAGCCACCCTGGTTTTTCTTCATTTTCCAACAATCGATAGGCATATTCCGGATCCATCTCTGCCAATACATATAAGATAAATGGGGTAGAAAGGAATCCTGTACCTACGCGCCAATGATAATTGTCCAATGCCTGAATCAAACGTTTTTTAGCAAATGCCGTATCTTTCTCATCTAACAGATTAAAATACAATGGTCGGACTAATCTTGCCTGTCGGTCCGTATCAAGCGAAAACGCCGCTTGATGCACTAATTTACGATATGTATTTTTGGCACCATCACGATATTCTGCATAAAGTGGAATATCTTCTGTATGGCCTAATACCTCGGCAATCTCTACCATAATTCCCATGATATAAGAAAGATATGCTGTTGCTTCTTCTGGACGTGACGTTGCAAAGTCCTTCCAACACATTTTATGCACATCTGATGGTTCTGCCCACTCACCATAATGCTGACCAAAATTATATAAATACTTTTTATCTGCCTTTGATAATCCTGTCCTTACGGAAATAAATGGCTCTGTTTTGCCTGTGCGGCTTATCATATATTTGGCATAACGACGCATTGGTTCATAATAGGTTTCAATTATGTGCTGATCCCCATATTTTTTCCACAAACGATATGGAAGCAACACCCCTGCATCAGACCAACCCACAGAACCATTCATCGGTCGCATATAAGAATCCGTTCCACCTTCTGGTGCAATCTGTGGAAAATTACCATTTGCTTTCTGCCAATCACAAAGATCATTTTCATACTTTAAAGCAAATGGTGCATAATTCACCATGTAAGATGCTGTATTTACAAAAATCTGTGCATCACCAGACCATCCGTGGCGTTCTCTTGTCGGACAATCCGTAGGAATATCTGCTGAATTGTTTTTCAAAGACCAAAGTGTATTTTTCACAAATTGGTTCAGCAATTCATTGGATGAGTCAAACGTAAATGTTGTCTCAAAGTCAGAATATACTGCGATTGCTTTGAAATCTGCCGGGTTTATTTCCATATCTGCTTCCACTTCAATGTACTGAAAACCAAAGATTGCAAATGTGGTTTTGTAATCATTTTTTCCATCCTTACAGAAATACGTGATTTCCTGCAAAGGCGTTATCAGATTTTTTCTCGCGCACTGAATATTTTTCTGCGTAAACTCTCCATCTTTGATAAGCTCACCCATGCGAAGATAGATGCGTTGTCCCGCTTTCGCATTTACCGAAAAAGCCACAATACCTGCTATATTCTGTCCAAAATCAAGCACTGTCTTTCCAGCTGGTGTCGTGATAAGCTTTGGATTTGAGAAAACTTCATGCTCTTTTATAATAAAATTATCTGATGCTGTTGGAACAATAAGATGTTCTGTCACCTTCGCCTTTTTCCACTGGGCATATAAAAAATCCTGCTTGGTGGCATCATAAATTTCACCATCTTTATTATCAGCAAAACGAATTGGTCCATCATTTGTCCAGACAAAACGATCATCTGTAGCAACAACATCCATGCTGCCATCTTCATAGGTAATCTCCAGCTGTGCCAGCAATTTCGTTTCCGAACCATAATAATTCTTCATGCCCCATGCCCCAACAGAACCACGATACCATCCATCCGCAAGCATAAAAGAAAGCTCATTATCTCCTGTTGTAAGCAAAGACGTCACATCAACTGTCTGATACTGTACACGTTTTCTATAATCCGTAATTCCAGGTGCGAGAACAAATTCGCCTATCTTTTTTCCGTTGATTTTTCCCTCATAAACACCACAGGCACTCATATATGCTCTGGCTTTTTTTATCTTTTTATCGCCTGAAACGCAAAATGATTTTCTGAAGCAATCCACCGGGTAACGTTCTTTTTTCTTCGGAACATAATCTCCGGTAATCCATTTTGCGCTCCAATCATTTTTTTCTAAGAGTCCCAATTCAAAATGTGCTGTATCTGATGTCTCCGCTTCGTCTTTTTCATCCCAGATTGTGACCTTCCAAAAAACCTCCGAACGGCTTTTTAAATTTGCTCCTCCCCAGGGAATCAGATGCATCTGCTGGCTTTCGACTTTCCCGGAGTCCCACAGCATATCCCCATCCTCATCCCTCGCCAGAATCTGATAGGCACTTTGCTTTTTTCCACCTTCGTCCGTCCAGCTAAACCGCGGACATATATAAGAAATGCCGATTGGATTTGTCATATATTCTACTTTTAAATTTACTGCTTTCATATGCATGCTCCTGCCTGTTTTTTTATTTCTTTACAATTCCGATCATTCTGCCAAGACCATGAAAAAAATGTCCATTTGCCATGTCAACAAGCCCAGGCAATGCACCGCCTTTCATACCACTGGTAATGATCATGGCACGCATGGAACTTCCCATGGAAGAAGCCATTGCCATGCGCACGTCTGCCTCAACCTCCTCTGAATTCTTCCCCATACCCTTTCGAATAAAGAATTCTGCTGCTTTATACATCATTTTCATGATTTTAGATTCTTCCATCATTTCCTCCACACTATCTTCGAGCGTAAAGTCCCCCTTGTGATGTTTTGTCGGAACATAATGGTAACCAATCATTTTCTCAAATATTGCATCATCCATCCTTCCGGTGAGTGTCTCATACCAACTGTCTTTCTGCCATGCCGGTGCTACCACGTCATCTCCCATAACCGCAAATGTTTCCATTAACTGAACTTTGCGGCTACTGCTTGCAATCATGATGTTGTAGCGGCCTTGTGGCACGACCCAGCCCTCTTTTTTCTCTACATCAACTCCTGTCACATCTACATAATGCTTTCCCAGATAAATTGCAAAACTTCTTTGATCCATTGCAAAATGAACTTTTTTTGTCTCATGCGGTCGCAAGAAAATCTTGGTAAATCCTTTTAATTCTTTTGCCGGGCGAAAAATCTGACTATCCAAAGCAGAAACATAAAGTTGAACCACTTCTTTCCCTGCTACCTGACCTGTATTGGTCACATCACAACTCACTTCATAATGTCCGTCCGTCATCTGGGAAATGTTCAGATTATCATAAGCAAAGGTCGTATAGGACAGACCATAGCCAAATGGAAATCTAACAGCAACCTGCGCACTGTCATAATAACGATACCCGACATAGATTCCTTCTTTATAAAGTGCATCCTTGGTTTTCCCATATTCTGCAGAAGTGATACAGTCCTCATATTTCATTGGCCAGGACTCTGCCAATTTTCCACTTGGATTGACCTTGCCATACAAAATATCAGCAATTGCTTCCGCTCCTGCCTGTCCACTAAGTCCGGCATAAAGGATCCCTTTTACCGCATCTGCCCAAGGACATTCCACTGCACTTCCACACATCAGTACTACAATTGTATTTTTATTAGCTGCTGCAACCGCTTCAATCAGACGCAAATGCCCTTCCGGCATCTTCATATCTTTTCGGTCAAAGCCTTCCGATTCATATGCCTCGGTCAAACCTGCAAATACAATTGCGACCTCAGCATCCTTTGCCGCTGTAACGGCTTCTTTTATCAAGGCTTCCGTTGTGTTTCCACGCTCATCACAACCAACCGCAAAGGAAGTGTGCCTGATGACTTCCTTTGGTTGTGTCAGTTTTGTTGGGTTGATGTGACTGCTACCCGCCCCCTGATAGCGGATTTTTTCTGCCATTTTTCCAACCAGCGCGACCTTGGCATTTTCTTTTAACGGAAGTATCTGATCTTCATTCTTCAAAAGAACGATTCCCTCTTCCGCTGCATGTTTTGCCATTGCATGATGTTCTTCCACATCATAGGTATGGTTTTTTTGCAGATTTTTAGCACTCTTTAAAATCAGGGTGATCATGCGGTCTACAGTTTCATCAATCATTTTCTCGGAAAGGCTTCCGTTTCTCACAGCATCTGCCACTTCTGTTTCCATGTAATCACTGCCGCCCGGCATACTAAGATCACATCCGGCTTTAAATCCGTCAATGCGATTACTCATAGCGCCCCAGTCCGTAACGACAATGCCATCATGTCCCCATTCATTACGCAGAATACCGGTCAACAATTCTTCATTATCGCTGCAATGCCTACCATTAATCTTGTTATAGGCACACATCACAGTAGATGGGTGACCTTCTTTTACTGCAATTTCAAAAGCCGTCAGATAGATTTCACGCAGCGTTCGTTCATCCATGACACTATCAGAAGTAAAGCGTTTCGTTTCCTGCGAATTGCCGGCAAAATGCTTGAGTGAGGACGCTACACCTTTGCTTTCCACGCCGCTGATAAATCCGGCTGCCATTTTTCCTGCCAGATATGGATCCTCGCTGAGGTACTCAAAATTACGACCGCATAGCGGATTCCGTTTTATATTTGCTCCAGGTCCAAGTACGACAGAAACCTCATTGCTGCGTGCTTCTTCCGCAATGGTTTCACCGATATTCCGCATCAATTCCGTATTCCACGAACTTCCAGTCGTAACCGCCGTAGGAAAACACGTTGCCGGGATCGATTCACTGATTCCAAGCATATCCGCACTTTCCGGCTGTTTTCTGAGTCCATGAGGTCCATCACACATCATAATCGATGGCAGACCATACTTTGACATATCTTTGGTATGCCAAAAGTCCTTTCCACTGCAAAATGCAATTTTCTCTTCCAATGTCATCTGATCGATGATACCCTGATGCTGCATAAAATCTATCCTCCTAACACATATCCTTTACGAATTATTCTGCATTCTTTGCTTCATGACGTGCTGCAATCTCGTCCTGTTTTTCCTTTAATCCCTTTTCTACGTTGATAAACATAAGCAGTACAAATACAATGACGGAAGTGATCACTTCCAGACCTACAAAACAAAAAGTAATCATACTTTTCACTGCATCCGGTTGCTGTGCTGCTACTGTCACACCATCTACAAGAGAAGGTGCGATATAACCTGTCTTTGATAAGAGAATGTTGAAAACACCAGTACAGATACCACCGACAGCTACTGTGATAATGGAATAAATCGACATAGCAGCGCCATCAACTCGGAATCCGTTTTTCCACTCCAAGTGATCGTATGTATCAGCCATCAAAGCCATAAAGACGTAAGCGCAAGGCAGTCCACCAATATTTTTAATAAACTGTCCGACCAAGACAATGACCATATTGGTCGGTGCCATCCAGCAAATGGCACTACCCAGACCATAAAGAACAAATCCAGCTGCGGTAAGATTTCTTTTTCCAAATTTCTTAGCCAAAGGCCATACCGCAAAGATACCGATTCCCATCGGAATACCGCCGATCACGGATACCATAGTCTGCGTAATACCATCGTTATAAGTACCAAGGACATAGTTGCAATAGTAGACCAATGCAATATTCTTAAGCATAGAACCAATGGTATAGACAAAGAAATAAAGCAAGAGGCAGAACATATAGCGATCTGTCAAAACAGCCTTCATTTGTTGCTTAAAGGTAATGTTGTTTTCTTCTGTGACATCTGCATTTTCTTCCGTGACGCGTTCCTTCGTATGATAATATTCCAGTAAGGTCAGCGGCAAAGCCAGAATCGAAAGGATAGCCGCCATGGTAATCCATTTTTCCTTTACCACGCCCAGTTGCGGCAGTACCAGCATTGGGAAAATCAAAGCGACGATGATGCCCGAAATCATGACGGTTGCAATGTTATTAAACACCGCCAAAACACCTCTCTGCTCCGAATTTCTGGTGGAAAGTGGAACCATCAGATTATGACTCATGTTATAAATGGTAAATGCTAACGAATAAAACAAATTGTATGAGAGCATAACCCAGATAACTTCCAATGTTTCATTGAACTCTGGTACTGTAAAAAGTAAAATACCGGTAATCGGAAGTAATACTGCCGCCAACAAAAGATAGGGTCTTGCCTTTCCCTGCTTTGTCTTGGTATGGTCAATGATATAGCCCATAATAACATTGGTAATGGCATCAATGACTTTCGAGATGATTGGAAATGCCATCAAAAATAAACCGCCCCATACGGTCGTCAGATTCAATACATCCGTATAATAAACATTCAGATAGGATGCTAAAACTGCATTCAGCAACAATGCTCCTGCAGGACCAATTAAATATCCTACCCATTTTTCTTTCTTTTCCATGTCCGATGATTTGATCCGGCTGTTGAATGCTTTCGCATCCAAAAATTTTGCTCTGATTTCTTTCATTTGTTCCTCTCCTTTTACCCTTCAGAATCCTTTATAGATAAAAAAATACCTATAGAAATCTTTCATTCTATAGGTATTATATAGATTCTGCTTTTATAATTCTTGTAATAATGTTTTGCTTATTGTAACTTTTTCCTTCATTTTCCAAAATACTTATCTGGAGAAAGAAAGTTTGAGAATGTCACACATAGTATCACCTTTTGTCTTCAGATACAGGGCATGCGTCCCCTTTTCTGTAATCTCAACGGATGCCTTGCACCATTCTACGGATGGTGCAAGCGTCAATTCTCCGAGCGTTTTTGTCTCATCACATACGCTAACACTTCCCTGTCCACGATAAGTTACCGTCAAGGTCACTTTTCCATCGAAAGCAAAGTATTTATATCCCATCACAGCATCATCACATAAATCTGCCACAAAACGTTCATCATCCCGACAAGTCACAAATGGCATACGTCCATTATTTCCCATAACCGGTGTATGTCCTTTTTTCCAAATCTTGGCATTGTAGAGATTACAACAGATTGCTGCCGGGTAAGTGCCTTCTGCCGCCAGCGCGCCGTCATTCAATCCTGCGGAGGTCATCTCCACCTGTGAAATACTGCCATCCGCAAGAATCTCCACTTTTTCCGCACAGCCCTGTCTGCTGTAACAGGTCTTATTGGTATGTCTGTGATAGAAAATATACCACTGCCCCTTAACACATACCAGACTACCATGATCATTACCTGTCATAGCAAGCCTTTCTGATAATTTTCTTCCTTCATAGCCGACATCACCGTTAGAGATAATAACACCCCGATAGGTAAAATCACGGTCCGGATATTTACTTGTAGCATAACAGAGTTCATGATTGACCTGAGAAGAATAAATGTAATAATAGGTATCACCTATTTTTCGCATAGATGATGCCTCAAAAAAGGCATGGTCTTCCCACTGTGTTCCCTTTGCATCAAACTGTCCCGGTGCAAGACGTTTGGGCTCGGATATAACGGTGAGCATATCATCTGCAAGTTCAACGACATTTCCTCCCTGAATACCCTGTGGTTCTCTCGCCATCTGCTCCTTAGACTTTTCAAACAGTTTTCCTGCCACAAAATGCTTGCAGGTAAAATTCAAAAAGCCATACATACTTTTCGGCATACTTTGCGGTCCTGTGCCGATCGCCCAGCCGTAATAGAGATAAATCCTGCCATCGTCATTCAAAAGTCCCGGATCAAAGGTAATACACCTGTCATAAGTCGAGCCATCTGTATTTCTTACTTCACCGTAATATTCATATTTTCCAGCCGGTTCATCGCAGACTGCTACATGGATTGCTCCTGTAAAATGTCCGCCACTCATGGCATAGTAAAGATAATATCTGCCATCCTTTCCCTGTACCACATCCGGCGCATACATATACTTATCCTTTTCATTTCTCCCCGGATCCTGCTCAGCACGATATATGATGCCCTCACTTCTCCAATCGGAAAGATCATCCACAGGAGTCGAAAAGCACTCATAATCTAATACGCAGAATTCTGTGCCGTTTTCCTCATCATGGGATCCATAAACATAGAGTCTGTCGCCAAAAACATGTGGCTCTCCATCCGGGATATAATTCTCCAATGGCAAATATGGGTTATAAATCTGTTGTTTCATTTTATATTCATTTTCCTTTCTACTTCTATCTTCGTATCCTGACAATCCTGTGTTACACATTTTGCCGCTGCCGCCAGAAGTCTATGGCATGATCAATCCACCCCTCTGCACTTGTTCCGGTGGCCGGTCCGACACCATGCTCCACGCCTTCAAATATTTCACATTGATATGGTATCTGTTCTTTTCTCAACGCTTTTGCCATCATTCTTGTATTTTCCGGTGGTACGGTCGTATCTGCTGTTCCACACCAGATATACGTTGGCGGATACGCTTCGTCTACATGATGATCTACGCTGTACGCTTCAGCCCTGGCTTCCCCTGCATCTTTTCCTATGAGATTGTCCCGTGTTCCCTGATGGGTCAGATCCTTCGTCAGCGTTATGACCGGATAGGAAAGCACCAGTGCCCCTGGTTTTGGCAAATGGTATTTTACATATCCCATAGATGATGTCCCAAAAGAGGCGACCAGATGACCGCCTGCAGAAGATCCCCAGATGGAATAATCCGTCATATCCACTTGATATTCTTCTGCCTTTTTGCTGATTTCCGCAATGGCTCTCGCCAGATCATCCTGTGGATTTGGATAAAATGCTTTTTTTCTCACACGATAGTAGACAATAAATGCAGAGATTCCCATCGCATTTAATCTGCGTGCAATTGGTGTACCTTCTATAAAAGAGCATACCATGCCATAACCTCCGCCAGGACATATAATTGCACATTTGTGCGTTTTCCCATCACGCAAAACAAATCTATCATCCAGTTTATACTGATTTGGGCGATAAACATCTTTGAGGGTCTGCTTGCGGTCTAAATCAACCAGTTGCTTGCTTTTTGCCATATTCGTCTCTCCTCATATCAAATCTTTATTTTACTATACGGCAGATACTTCAAAATTTTTTGTAACTATGTTAGCATTTTATTAATTTTTCTTATAAACAAGGTTTTATGCTATGTTTTGTTAGAAAAAATATCAAAAATCTGCACATCGAAAAAGAGACCCATGCTTTCGCACCAGTCTCTTCTTCAGAAGGGTTATATATAAAAAAGGAAAAGTAAATTATTGAATTTCAATAAACATAATGTTCTTGGTAAGACCTTCTTTTGGAAGATAACTTCCATATGCCTTGACAACATCATCCAGATTTGCCTTGTAACTTGTTCCGGTATCCTCATCCGTATAATCTTTTGGAGCAACATAAGTAACCTTTTCTCCATTTACTACCGGATATCCACCATCTGCCATAAGGACATTATATGGACTGCCATTATAGGTAACACTTGTTGTGTTATCCGTACATCCACACTTCACTTCATCCGCATATTTCAAGATAAGTGTTGCGTAGAACATATCCATTCTGCCCAGAACAGAACCTACATTCAATGTTCCATCTTTTTCATCCAATCTACAATCTGTTTTGATGTTTGATTTAATATCACATTTTGATACCTGCTGGTAACGCTGCGCACCTGCAAATCCACCGACATTGATAGAAGATTTTCCGGATTCTTTTGCAATATTTACCTCAATATCAGAATCTGTTGTTGTCGTTGTTGCTGCTGCATTTGCCGCACCAACACCACCTACATTTACAATCAGTTCCGTATCTTCTTTTGCCTTAGATGTATCCTGACCATTTAATGTAATCTTTGCACTGGCATTGCTTGTCTTAATACTTGAATAGCACTCACCAAGCATGCCACCGACATACACTTCGCCGCCATGTGCCTGTTCCGTTGTAACATTTGCATCAATGACTGCATTATTTACCTGACAGCCGGTAACCGTTGTACCCCATGAGCCGGCTTCCATTCCTGCAATAGTGGTGAAAAGTGATTTTGCAAAATTCAGCTTTGTGTCATCATATGTAACATGGATTGACGGGTTATTTACTGTAATATCCTTCAAAGACGATCCCATATCAAAACTACAAAGAGATGCAACATAAAGGTGATCTCCACTGTATGCATTTTCATCTGTAATATTAAATTGTGGAGATTCAATCGTCAGATTTGTAAATGTCGCTTTACAAGCGGCACCAAAAAGTCCTGCTGCTCCAGAACAGCTTGCGCCATCTGCATACCATCTGGCATTATCATCCTTGTCATATCCCGGATTTGTACGTTCCGCTCCATTGACAACAAGACCACTTATCGTGTGTCCCTGTCCATCTAAGGTTCCGCGGAATGCATATGCCCACCAATCTACATTGAAATACTCATAATTGGTAAAATACATTCCAATTGGTTCCCAATCACCCGTCAACGTGATATCATTTGTGAGCACATATGCACCATAAAGGTCATTTTTTATATTCTTTAAATCTTCTTCTGTAGAAATCTCTTTTGCTTCTACCCATCTTGCGTAAAAGGTAACGGTACCATCGTCTGTCAGATTCTTCATATCTTTGATATAGTTGACATCCTGCGATAACTCACGAGCTTTTACTTCATCTTCTGATTTGTTCTTAATGGCATCCTCCCCAAGCGAACTAATCTTTGTATCAAAGAACACCTGATATTTTGATACACCATTGACAATATCGTCGTCGGTAACCACAGGTTCTGTCTGCCATCCGGCAAAGTAATATCCTTTTCTTGTCGGAATCGGAACATCATCCTCATGAATATAAGCATCTGCTGTCGCCTTATAGGTAACCGTCGATGTTTTTTTCTTAGAATCCCATCCTTTTGTCCAATAGGTAAAAGACTCATCATCTGTCAAATCATCCGGTGTCGTATTAGCATCGAACTTAACCGTAAACTCGTCATATGGAAATGTCACATTTTCGTCTGCACCTTTTGCGTCTTTTGATGCAGAGTCTGTGCTTCCACACCCAGCAAAGCATGACAGGGTAAGCACAAAACATCCCATAAGTGCAATGATTCGTTTTTTCATTTTATCCCCTTATTCTGCAACTGTGCCTGTCAGATCAACACTTGTCTCTGTATCTGGAATCTGAAGAGATGTTGTATATTCATCACCATTTTTTGCAATTTCATAATCAAGCTCTGATCCATCTGTGTAAAGTGCTCCTGTTGCTGTGATAGAACCATCTGCATTTTCTGTCCAATCACCGGTTGCAAAATTTACAGTTGCCTGACCAGCATAGTCAACTAAGCAATAGAATGTACCATCATTTAAAAGTACCATTGCTGTTGGAGCCCAACCATCGCCAACACCGGAAAGAATCATGTGTGCATCTTCACCTTCCAATGTCTTCAAAAGACCTTCGATTGTACCATCTGATGTTGCCTCACCGCTTTCAGATTCATCTGCGACATCTTTTGTTTCTTCCTTTTCTGTGTCTTTGCTTGCTTCCTGCTTGGTATCATCTGTCTTAGCTGTGTCTGCTTTTTTGCTTCCACATCCAACAAATGCTCCCATTGCAAGTACTGCTACACAAAGTAAACTGATTAATTTGATTGTTCTTTTTTTCATTATATTTTCCTCCTTATCAAGTCGTTTCCCGACTTCCTTTTGATGAAATAAATATAACAAGTTTACCTTGTAATTTTTTTCAAAAATGTTTCTTTTTTTGTAAATAAGTTTGTGTTTTTCCATTAATCCCTTTACAATTTTATAAACTGATCTGTCTGTTCTGCCAACGTATTCATAACCCCCACCTATACATCAAGTTCTGATACTTTCTTTGGATATTCACGTAATTCATCCGGTTCATGAAGCGGATTCCAAACCTGTGCAAAGAATGGGTCTACTTTGGCACGATTACCATAATTCCATGATTTACGTTCGCATACCGGACACCAGTGTCCGCCCTCTAAAACAAGTCTCGGACTCGCTGTAAATGTATGTCCAAATGCACATCGAAACGTTAACTTCTTCGTCCAGTTGCCCGTCTCCATTTCCGTAGACACAAGTTCGCCGCCTCTGAATGCAGCAGCACCTTTCATATCTTCCAGATGCAATTCCTTCTCCGGTTTTTCCTCGTCATAACCATGATCCAGACGAATCACTTTATCCCAATCATTAAAATGCTTCATGTCTTTTATAGATTCCGGTAATGCTTCCCAGGCCTTTTTACTGCCCCAATATGCCTCAATATGGTCTTCCACATTATCTTCTATGAAATGCAGTGTTCCGTGCTCGGTCGAAGCGTATTTACGGAACATATTTTTCATGATGGTTCCCATCAGCTTCTGACCTCCTGGTATTTTACAAATTACCTTCGCTGCATTTGCTGTTGCACCAAGATTCTTGATAAAAGCATCATAAAAGTAATCCATACCATCCTCTCGAAAATGAAGGTAATTTTCCAGTTTATCTGAATCCAGATAATAATGGCCATGAAAATTTCTCGTTGCCTGCAATTTCGGTTCTAGAATATACTCCATTTTGGTCAATCCAATTTTTCCATACATTGCCTGATATAGTTCATAGCAGGAACATCGGCAAGACTCTCCCCCTCCAATATTATAAATATGCCCCCAGAAGGAATCATCTAGTGTTCCTTCTGCACTATATTTACACAGATTTCGCATCGCGCGACCAGAATCACGATCCGATACATATTCCAATACATTATCAAAGCAATTGTGGAACATAATTGCATCACGCACTTCACTCATTGCAGGTCCAATGATACCTGTCTGACGCAGACTAACCCAATATTTTAAATCAGATTCGATCACATAGCGCTCCGCTGCGACCTTAGAAACTGCATAATAATCAAACATACTTGGCTTAATCGGATCTCCTACTCTGCCCCAATGAATCGGTGGCATACGATCGCCGGTTTCCGCTACTGTACCTATGTAAACAAACTTTACCTGATCCGCACGTCCCTGTTCCTTAATACAATCAATAATATTTTTTGTAGAACCATAATTATTTTTCATTGCTTTTTCCGGATAATAATCAGCGGCAGGTGATACAAATGCCGCAATATGCAAAACGATATCTGCCTCTTTCACGCAAGCCGCAACGTCATCTTTGTTTAAAAGATCTCCCCAGTAAATCGTCAGACCTGGCTGATTCTTATAATCTGCTAATAATTTATGATTTTTTTCGGAATCCCTTGCAAGAATGATAATGTCCTGTTTGTCGGTATCCAAAAGCATCTGCTTTAAACTTTCAAATCCCATGCCACCGGTAGCACCTGTGACAAATACTTTTTGCTTTGCCATATTATTCTCCTTTCATATCTAACACATCTGCTTTATGTTCCAAAACAGCCTTGCATAGTTTGACAGAATCGCCTATAGCTGCATCGATATCATCTGCTTCTACCCCAAGCGGAACACATCCCAATTCTTTATCTATATACAGTTCACTGCACTGAATACCTGCCAGTTTTGGTAAATACAGACCGCCATCAATATTGTCTTTCAACTGCTGTTTGTGCATACTCTTACAGCCTAAAGTAAACATCCAATTGGGAATGGTTACAATTTTTTGAGTTTCTCTTCCAAGATGATTTTGCATAATGGTAAGCATTTGTTTCCAATTCATATTGTAGTATCCGATTGGCCAGCACTTACCTCCTTTGGTATGCTCAAGAGCTCCGGCAATTGCCTGTCCGACCTGATGTACGGTAACCATCGTAGAGCCTCCCTTTGGATACATCGTTGTCTTTGCATTTAAAATCTGTTCTGCAACAAACATCCATACAGGCTTGCGCCCTGGCTGTGTTCCAAAAATATAAGGCAGTTCCAAAACACCAACACTAAACTGATCATCTGCAAAACTCATCGCCACTTCTTCCTGATCTAAGCGGGAACGAATATATGGATGTGTTTCTGCTAACTTCAAATCTTTTCTGCACTTTGCAAAATAAGAGAAATAGGATCCACAAATAGCTGCGTGCTTCACGCCACATTCCTTTGCGATTCCCAACAATCTCTTTACCGGGTCAATATTATATTTTTTGTACAAATCATAAATTGGAGCAGGTCCTTCCACACGCTCATCTACCCCTGCTGCGAATACAAATCCTTCACAGCCTGTCATATATTTTTTTAATTCTTCATCACTCATTTCCAAATAGTTGCCAAACTCTATCTGCATCTGTTCTGGAAGAACTGCTCCCTGTGGTAATGGTGGCAATGCAATCGAGAGTACCTCATGTCCTCTTTCAATCAGAACCTTTGCTGCTTCACTTCCTAAAAGTCCTGTTCCGCCAATCAAAAATACTTTCATCTTCTTACATCTCCTTCTATTGTTCTGTTTTCTATTATATGTTTGAAGAATCCTCCTCTCACCAAAATCCCTTGACGATTCTTCTGTCTATACTTATAATTTTATCGACACAGTGTTGTTTTAACAATGCGCAGATGGTTTAAATATGTCATAAACGAAACATATTATCTTTCCTGTGTTGGTTTTAAACTTTTTATAGACGATGTGATGTTTTTAGGAGGATTTCTATGGCGACCAAAAATAATAAAAGAACTAAAATAACAAAAATGCTCTTGCAAGAAAGCTTAATTGAACTGATGCATCACAAAGACATCTCACACATTACAATTAAGGAAATCTGCGAAACTGCTGAACTAAATCGCTCCACATTTTACTTGCATTACACCGATCAATATCAACTGTTAGAAGAAATTGAAGCTGCCATCTACGACGAAACAAATCACTATCTTCAAAATGTTGCTTTTTCTGCAGATACCACAGAATTCGTCCAAAACTTTCTGGACTATATCAAAAAAAATAAGGATATATTTTCCATACTGTTATGCAAGCAGGAAAATATATCCTTCAAAGAACGCTTCATTGCCTCTGCCTTAGCAAGCGCCCAAGCCTATATTAATCTTGGTTGTCCTAAGCATCAGGAACCTTACATCTTTTCTTTTATCATCAGCGGTTGTGCACGCATCATTTGTGATTGGATTACACAAGATTTTCCAATGACTTCCAGAGAGCTCTCTGAGATGATTGTAAACCTGTGCGACGCTATTCGAAAAAATTATTGATTCGTCTGTGCATTCATCCAGGCAAACAATGTCGTATATCCTTGCGGAGATACTGTTCCACCACCATCGTTATTTGGTACAAATCCATATGTCTTTGTATCCATAGAATCTTTAATCACTGATGGTTCCTGTGCTTTCGTCACTTTATTATTAAAGACGTTAATCCAGGACCAATGACCATTATAAGATTTTCCCTCCGCATCTGTTCCAAGCACTTTTTCATACATGCTATACCAGCAGTTTTGTGCCCCCGCAGTAAGCAGTCTATGATATGTTTTCTCTCCATACTCATTTGGTTTTACAACTGCATCATTTGCAGACTGTACAAACCAGATATTTTTCTTTGCCAAAGATGCAATCTCTTCCTCTGAAATGGACTGATCCGCGTATGCCTCACAAACCGGATATGCTGCTGCGAAGAAATTATCCTCATCATGCACCAATAAATTCATTGTCATATAGCCACCATTGGAGCATCCACCAATATAAATGCGACTCGGATCAACATCCTCGTTTTTCTTAACATAATCCCGAATTCCTTTTGTAAGAACATCCCGATAAATACTATCCGCACTTCCATCAAAAGCAGAACCATCTGCAGCCTGCATCCAATACGTTGGAGATTGAAATGCTAAAACATAAATTCCATTATTTCCACCTTCCGTCGTAAATTGCTGCTGAATTTCATCTCTCGTCAATGCAGTTACTTCATTTCCAAGCAAATCAAGATCAATGTCATTGCCACCTTCACTCAATCCATGTAACCAGATAATGAGTGGATTCTTTTTTCCATCCTTTTTCAAAGCCTCTGGCTCATATGCAGCCTGCTGAATCGTCAGTTTTTCGCCTTTCTTCTTTCCCGTTTCATAACCGGTAACTGTCGTTTTTTCAAAAATGTCTGTCTCCGGGGAAATACGATGTTCAATCATATCCTCTTCATCGATTGTTCCGCGCAATGTTTCGCCATTTACCGTAATACTTTTTCCCTCAGCAACCGACAAATTCACAACAAATTCCTGTGCCCATTTGTTCATTCCCATAGCCACTTCTGATGTATCAAGTACAAAGGGTGTGCCTACATGATTGGCGACTGTCATCTGGTAAGTAAGATATTTTCCATTCTCGTCAGCATTCCCTTTTTCATTACTGACAAATACATCCGTAATCGTCCGGCTCATACCAGCCGTTGTAATCACGTAGTCTTCTGTATTTAATTGTTCCGGCATTTCTTTTGGCTTTACAACGATTTGATCTACCGCCGGCCCCCACTCATAACCATGGATGATGATGGACTCCAATTCCATCACTGCATCGTCCTCTTCCTGCTTTTCTGCATCTTTTCGCACATCTGCTGTCTCTGATGCATCTGTTTTTTTATCTGTACTTTGTCCACAGGCAGCCATCGTCATTGTCATTGCCATGCAAAGTAACAAAGCAACACATCTTTTTTTCATATGTTTTACCTCACTATTGTAGTATTATTTTCTATCTTATACTTTTATGATTCTTCCTACGAGTAGCATAAAGGCACCTGCTAACGCAGATGCCCTTGTTCCACATGACTTATTCCTTTATCTTTATCTTTTTCTTTTTAAAGATACGAAGTACAACGAGTAACATCAAAACGATATTAAGCGCAACTTGTGCCAAAATCCAATATGGGAAGCCCATTTCCACTGGATTCGTATATGCTCTTGAATTTACTACCATGTAAAGTACATTTTTTGATGCCTGACGAAGTTTCTGTTGTCCTTCCGTACTTCCCGTCACTTTATCAGAAAGTGTAGCTCCCGTTGTTGAAAGCATCAGATCTCCACCGGCCATAAGTGCCTGATCTGCATTTAAAAGTTTTGCGTTTGCGTAATCTGTAGCGACTGCACCTTCAAAGCCCCATTCACCACGCAGAACATTTGTAAGAAGTTCCTTGCATCCTCCAGACCAAACCGTTCCGATACGATTATAGGAGCTCATAAGTCCATGATTATTGCCCTCTTTTACAACAATTTCAAATGCCTTGAGATAAATTTCACGCATTGCCTGTTCATTTGACCATACACATACGCCAGAACGATTTGTTTCCTGATCGTTTAAAGCAAAATGCTTTGGATAGCAATAAACACCCATGCTATTGCATCCTCTTGTCATTGCAGCACCAAGTTTTCCATTCAATACTGGGTCTTCTGAATAATATTCAAAGTTTCTTCCTGAAAATGGTGTTCTGTGAATATTTAATCCTGGTGCATAAATTCCTACGACACCATGTGCATTTGCTTCCTGTGCATATGTCTGACCCATTTCATCAACTAATTCCACATTATAAGTAGAACCAATAACAGCTTCACTCGGGAACTGTACACCACTGATATCACTTGTCAATGCATTTAATCCAGCAGGTCCATCAATATCAATGGTTGCCACTTTATCAATGCTTGCAATTTCTATAGTAGAAAATCCACCATAGCCCATCAGTTTTGCCATCTCGTCCACACTTAACTCATCTAATAACTTATCCCATTTTTCATCATCATATGGAACACCAACCATGTCACTCAATGTAAGACCATTATCTGCACCTGTCGTAATCTTGTCTCCTTCATTAGATGGATTCACATACAACTTGCTAATATGATCCAGGTTTAACTGATCTAAAATTTCAGCGGTTGCTTCTTTTTTCTCTACACGCGCCGTTGGAAGTGTTCCTTCCCAGTCACTTCTGGAAACATAAGTTACATCGCCTGCTGCAAAATCAAATGTATTCACTGCTGCTGTCTGATCTGTACTTCTTGCATGATTCTCATCATAAACAATGGTATCCTCTACATCATATGTAAATGAATCCAACACATCATGCGCATTGTTCATCAGTTTGATTTCATATGTTCCCTTCTCTAAGACATAACATCCCTGATTGATATAATCGTAAGCGGCCATATCTTCAACATCAAATGACACTGTCACCTTTTCCGTCTTTCCAGGTTCCAACATTCCTGTCTTAGCAAAACCTTCCAATTCCACAAAAGATTTTTCAACACCGCCATTTTCATAAGGCGCTGTCACATATACCTGTGCAACATCTTTGCCTGCCACTTTACCTGTGTTCTTTACTTCAATTTCAATATTGATTTTTCCATCTTTTACTTCGTGATGAGTCACTTTTTGTTCAAATGTCGTGTATGACAAACCATATCCAAACGGATACTGTACGACCTTGCTATAGGCGTCTTCATCACATTTACCTGTCTCATTGTCCACATAACGCGTCTCATAATAGCGATATCCCACATAAATACCTTCCGCATATTCCACATAATGCTCACTGGTATCTTCCCCATTGGAAGTATAGGTAAAGTTTCCTGCATTGTAATATGCAGGTGCTGTTGTCAAATCATATGCATACGTATCCACCAAACGGCCGGATGGATTTACTGCACCACACAGCACTTCTCCTACAGCCACGCAACCGGTAGAACCCGGTCCTCCAATCCAAAGTGCCGCATCCACATTTTTATCTTCTAAGAATCCGAGTTCCATAGCATTTGAAGAATTTACTAAAACAATTACATGCTCAAAATTCTTTTCTACCATGGAAAGCATTTCCTGTTCACAAGACTGCAATTCCAAATAATGCTTTCCTGCATCTCCACCTGTGTAAGATGCCATATCCATTGGAAGGTCTCCACCTTCACCACCATTTCTTGAAAACACAACAATGGCTGTATCTGAAAACTTCTTTGCATCCGAAATCAGTTTATCCGAATATTCACTGGTTGCCGGCTCATTGATGTTATAATCTCCACCCTTTAAGTTAAAGACATTCTGTCCTTTTTTCTTTGTCTTATGATCCTCATAAAACTTCGTCAAATCCTCATTGACATCAAATCCCGCCTGTTTCAAACCTTCTTGTAGCGTAACATTATCCGTCTCATCGGAAGCACCCGAACCTGCTCCACCATATACAATTGCTGTGGATGACTGTCCAAATACGTTCACTTTCGCATTCTTTTCTACATTAAGCGGAAGTGTATTATCTTTATTTTCTAAAAGTACAATACCTTCCTCCTCAATTCGGGTCGTGATCTCTTTTGATGCTGCCGTCGCATCATCTACAGCCATATCATCCACCTTAACACTTGAAAAGTGTTGATTGATAATATTATTAAATGCATAAATGGCACCATTTGCTGCAATGATGACTGCCAAAAGAATACAAGTCACAATTTTTTTCCCTTTTTTCTTTTCTGCAGCATCCTGCTTTTTCCCTTTTGCAATCACAAACGCAACCATAAGTACAGCAAATATAATACTTATGACTAACATTATTTTTGTAATCTGTGCTACGTTCATTTTCTCCTCCTTTTCGTATTGCGGTCTTCTCCTGATAACCTACGATTTTTCTATTATTTTAGAAAAATTTTTTTAATCTTTTTTCTGTTCTTGTTTTCTTTTTTGTAATTATGTATGATGTTTTATAAGATTACAAAAAGACCTTGCTACAGAAATATACACATATACCATTGGAGGTTGTTATGAGAGAAATTGATTATGATTATATTGCAAAAAACATTTCTACATTATCATTGATTGCCATGCGCGTTTACAAAAATAACAAAGAAATCATTCACTATGATTTATCTAATTTTCCAAAAGATCCCGCGTCACCCTATATTGATACACTTTTACAGGTAAACGAAGGGGTTAACTACTATATTTCACCCTATGAACATTTTTATGGCATCATAAAACATGATGAATATACCCTCATTTTAGGGCCTACTTTTCAGATTACGCCGCCGAAAAATCAGATTCGGGAATTCATGTTTTCTCTTGATTTAAAAATGAATTACATGGAACAATATCAACAGTTGCTCAGCAGTATAACCCCTATGCCGCTTGAACTATTTTTACATGAGCTCTGCCTGATTTATTACTATATCAGTGACAAAAAACTAGAATTATCCGATGTTGCTATATACGATTCCCATAGCAATATTTCCAAACAGAATATTGATAACCAGACAGCGAATGAAACAAATGAGCAAATGGCAAATATTTCCCATATGGAAAAGCGCCCTATGAGTGAAAACGACATCCACAGTATTCACGACATTGCAAGTGCACACGCCTCTATTGATGACTATCACGCTGCTGTAACATCTGAACACACGGCCTATCTTTTTGAAAAAGAATTGTTTTCCTGTGTCCGTGATGGTGATCTCGACCGTCTCAACAAACTTTTTAAGCTAAATTCAGCAGGTCGTGCTGGCAAAGTAGCACCAACCTATCTGCGACAGTTAAAGAATATTTTTATCTCAACTGCTACTCTTTTAGCACGTGCTGCCATTGATGGAGGTCTTCCAGTAGAGGAATCTTTGACCTTAAGTGATAAGTATATCCAACATGCTGAAAGCTATAACAATCCGGAGCAGGTCATGAACTTGCAATATCACATGGTGATTGACTACACTACACTTGTAAATGAAATTAAAAAAGGAGATCGTTACGATAAATTTATGTGCTCTGTAACGGGATATATCCGGGAACATTTAACGGAAGAATTTTCTGTGGATCAGATGGCTCAGGATCTTTTTTTGAGCCGCAGTTATCTGTCAACCAAATTTAAAAAAGAAACTGGTATGACCTTGTCACAGTATATTCAAGAACAAAAAATCGAAAAAGCGAAGTCACTTTTAAAAACAACCGATCGCTCTATTTTAGAGATAGCAACCTATTTAGGCTTTTCCTCACAGGGGTATTTTCAGAATGTATTTAAGAAATTAACCGGTATGACACCGAAAGACTACCGGAACCAGTAGGATGCACCACAGGTGCAGAGCAGCAGGACAGGCAGCGCGCAGAATGCAAGGGGAAGAAACTGTCGCAGAACAGGGAGTCTCTTTTTGTGAAATTTTTCTTTTTGGGATTAAAAATGTCTTTGCAAAGTTCGACAAACGTCTTGGATGATGTCCGCTTCTGACAGATATGAATGCAGAACGAATTAGAGATGCTTAGGACTTGTAAATACTGAGGCA